>Ga0316613_10000897_pt1 | contig 21566 bp, 14 predicted proteins | sample OWC_soil_day10_C_2_FD_207647 | JGI IMG/M metagenome (GOLD analysis project Ga0316613, IMG submission 207647) | Wetland soil microbial communities from Old Woman Creek delta, Ohio, United States - OWC_soil_day10_CT_b | ecosystem: Environmental > Terrestrial > Soil > Wetlands | place: USA: Ohio...
AGGGTCGGCATTGCTGATGAAGATGGTCTTGAGTGTCTTGCCATTATCGAGCACGTTGGCAACTATGCGCAGTGCGTCAGCGCGGGTGAAACCGCTATCGATCACGATGGCTTCGGTCTTGCCACTGACCACGACTGCATTAACGTTGAAGCTGTTGCCGTCGGCGTTGTAAACCTTGACCGTCAGCGGTGCTGGCGGCAGTGTGGCAGCGCCAGAGGAAGCAACGATGCCCAGGGTCAGGGCTGGGAAAATGAAACGCGCGATTTTGCTGGATTGGAACATGGTGATCTCCTGTCTGAGTGAGTGCTTGCTGCAGAGACCACTTTAATTTTTTCGATATGGTTGATAAAGTTCACATTAGTTAATTATTTCATGCACGGATCGATGAAATGGATCGCTTGACCGCAGTACGCGTATTCGTGGAGGTTGCGGATCGAGGCAGCCTGACTCACGCTGCTGAACATCTGGAGATGTCTGCCGCAATGGTCAGCCGCTATCTCGCCGCCGCTGAAAATTGGTTTGACGCCCGCTTGCTGCACAGGACAACCAGAAAGGTCAGCCTCACTGATGCCGGTGTTGCTGCACTACCCTCGTGCCGGCAACTGCTCGAAATCGCGGAAGAGACCCAGCACATTGCGGCAGAACGTAGCCGAGAACCGGCGGGGGTACTGCGTGTAACAACTTCCGGCTCCTTTGCCGATGCCCAGCTCACGGCGGCGCTGGTCGACTTTCAGCAGCAGTACGCGCAGGTAGAAATCGTGCTGTACGTGGGAGATAAGGCGGCGGATCTGGTCATGGAGCGGGTCGATTTGGCGGTACGTATTACGAACAATCTGGATCCGACGATGATTACACGGCCACTGGGGCGCTGCCGTTCGATGCTGTGTGCGTCACCCGGTTATCTGGAACGGCATGGAATGCCACGCACAGTGGAAGACTTGATCCAGCATCGCTGCATTGCACATGCTTTTGGCATCGGTAAACAGTACCGGTTGACTCGGGGCGACGAAACGATCGAGGTGCCGGTTAACTGGAGTTTTCATACCAATGAAACGGCCGTGCTAAGGCGCGCGGTGCTGTCCGGCGCAGGCATCGGCATGCTGCCGACCTATTATTTAGGTGACGACCTGCGCGCCGGACGTTTAGTGCACCTGCTACCGGATTATGAGCCGGGCGTGCTAGGCATCCATGCCATCTATCTTTCACGCCAGCATCAACCGTTAGCGCTGCGCTTGTTGGTGGATTTTCTTGTTGCACGCTTTGCCGGGGACTCTGCACCGTGGGATCTGACGCTCAATGTGCAAACAACAGGGTAGAACTGAGGAGAAGAAATGACACTTTTACTCCAGACGCTTGCACTGATGCGCGAAGGCAAGTGGAACGAGGCCCACAACCTTGTTCAGCGCGACGATTCACCCTCTGCAGCCTGGCTGCACGCCCTGCTGCATATTCAGGAGGGAGACCTCGAAGATGCCGAGTACTGGTACGAAAAATCCGGTCGCAACTTCCGCAGCCGGGGCAGTCTCAGTGAAGAAATGGATGCACTGGAGGCCAGTCTTCAAGATCCGGCGGCATAGCCAAGCACGCAGTGTCGGATCTGTTTTCCAGAATGCGCTTGTCCGAAAATTTGTGTAACGCTGCCATTACGACCTCCGCCCAATCCGTGAGGATCGGGCTTTTTGCTTTTCAGCGCTCAGTGCACCCCTGAAACATCCGCCATACGCGATGGCTTGGGCGCCAGCCAGATCGTGCAGGCGGCAAAGAAGAGTATCGCTGCGATCACAAGGAACAGTTGATTGGTCGCGAGCATCACGCTCTGGCCGGTGACCAACTGCTCTATCGAGCCGCGCACGGTATCCATGCTCATACCGGAATTGAGCATGGCCTGCGCGGCTTCGCCGCTTGCGTCCAGTTGGTTCGCCAGATCGGCATGGTTGAGCTTGGTACGATCTTCCCAGCTGGTACTGACAAGCGAGGTTGCAAAAGCGCCGGCGAGCGTACGAACAAAGTTCATCAGCCCGGCCGCCGAGGCGGTTTCTTCTTCATCGACACTGGAAAGTGCCAATCCGGTCAGCGGCACGAAGAAGAGCGGCATGCCCAACCCCATCAGCAACAGCGGAATCGAAATCTGCCAGTAGGTCATGTCGGTGAGGCCGAACGAGCGCCAGAGCGTGATGATCCCCATCCAGCCCACGCCCAGAAACACCAGCTTGCGCCCGTCGGTTTTGGCCGAAAGCATGGCCACGCCCGGCGCGATCAGCACCGCCAGTACCCCGCTCCAAGCCGTGGTCATCCCGGCCCAGGTCGAGGTATAGCCCATGAAATTCTGCAGCCACAGCGGCGTGAGCACGTTGATGCTGAAGAAGCCGCCAAAGGCCAGCACCAGCGTGACGAGACTCATCGCATAACCGCGGTGGCGGAAAACGCGCAGGTCGACGACCGGATGTTTCTCCGTGAGCTCCCAGATCAGGAAGGCGATAAAGCCGACCACGGCGGTCACCGCAAGCACGCAGATTTCCGTCGAGGAAAACCAGTCCTGATCCTTGCCTTCGTCGAGCATGATCTGCAGCGCGCCCACCCAGAGGATCAACAGCCCCAGGCCGACGATGTCGATCGGTGCCCGTTCGAGTGCATGCTCATAACGCTTGAGCAGCCCCCAGGCAAACCAGGCGCAGGCCAGTGCGATCGGCACATTGATGTAGAAAATCCATGGCCAAGAAACGGTATCGCAGAGGTAACCGCCCAGGATCGGCCCCATAATCGGCGCAATCAGCGTGGTCATCGCCCAGAGTCCGGTCGCGGCCGCGGCCTTTTCCTTGGGGAAAATACGCAACAGCAGGGTTTGCGACAGCGGCATCAGCGGACCACCGGCCAAACCTTGCAAGATGCGTGCAGCGACCAGCAGGCCCAGGGAGTTGGCAAAGCCGCAGAGCATCGAGCCGATGCCGAACAGCGCCATCGAAGTCACGAAGACGCGCACCGCGCCGAAACGCGCGGCGAGCCAGCCGGTCAGCGGCACGGTGATCGCTTCGGCCACGGCATACGAGGTAATCACCCAGGTGCCCTGGCTCGTGGTGACGCCGAGACTGCCGGCGATATTCGAGACTGAGACATTGGCGATGGTCATGTCGAGCACGGCAATGAAGTTGGCCATGGCAAGCGTCATCGCTGCCAGGAACAACATGATGCCTTTGAGCGGAACATCCCCGCTGTGCAAGGTGGTTGCAGACATGGCGACTCCTTACTTGCCGCTGCGGGTGTCGATCTTCACGTGCATCGACAAGCCGACTTGCAGCGGATATTTCACCAGGTCGGCCGCATCCAACTTGATGCGCACCGGCAAGCGCTGCACGACCTTGATCCAGTTGCCGGTGGCGTTTTGCGCCGGGATCAGCGAGAACGCCGAACCGGTGCCGCCCGAAAATCCGGTGACAATGCCGCGGTAAGCCACCTTGTCGCCGTACAGGTCGGATTGCACTTCGACGACCTGCCCCGGCTTCACGTCCTGCAGCTGCACTTCCTTGAAATTGGCATCGACGTGCATTTCGGTCACAGGCACGACCGAGAGCAGTGAAGCGCCGGCCTGCACACGCTGGCCGACTTGCACCTGGCGGCGGGCCACAACGCCATCGACCGGCGCCCGCACGATGGTGCGTTCCAGATCGACGCGGGCCTGGTCGCGCCGTGCGCGGGCCACGGCGACTTCCGGATTGGTATCGACCGAGCTGTTGTCGATCAGGGCGCGGTTGGCTTCGCGCGAGCCGACAGCGGCGGTACGATTGGCGCGGGCTTGCGTCGCGGCCGCGCCGGCGACTTCGAGATTGGCCTTGGCGGTGGCATAGGCGTTTTGCGCGCGGGTCAGTTCGTCGCCGGAAACCGAGCCGGATTTGGCCAGTGCCTGACGGCGCTGCAGATCGATCTGGGCGCGTTCGAAGTCGGCTTGCGCGGCCTGCAGTTGCGCGGCCGTGCGGGTTTCGTCGGCATCGCGTGCCGCGATCTGGGCAGCGAGTCCCGTATCGGTGGCGACCATGCCGCGCACCTTGCGAATCGCGCGGCCGTATTCGGCCTCGGCCAGTTGCAGCGCGAGCCGGGCATCGGTGTCATCGATCACGACGAGCACATCGCCCTTCTTCACATTTTGCGTATCGATCACCTTCACTTCTGCCACGGTGCCACCCACCGACGGCGTGACTTGCGCGACTTCGGCCGCGGCATAGGCGTTGTCGGTCGACACATAACGCGAAGCTTGGACATACCAGTAAACGCCATAGCCGACGGCGCTGACTGCGAAAGCGGCGGCAAGCAAGGTGAAGAGGCGACGACGGGTAGTATTCGGGGCAGCTTGAGTCATTTGGGTTTCCATTTCATATCATCCTTTCAATAGGCGGGCGCGAGACCCGCAATTCATCAGCGCAATTCATCAAAGATGGGCGTTGAAACCGCCACCGAGTGCGCGCACCAGCGCCACATCCAACGTGAACGAGCGCGATTGCAGATCGGTCAAGCCGCGCAGGCTGGCGAGCAGCGTGTCTTCGGCAGACAACACGTCGATATAGTTGGAAAGCCCGCCGTTGTAGCGGTTGCGGGCGATTTCCCAGGCTTCGCGCGCGGCGCCGACAGCTTCCTGGGTGTGCTTGAGCTGGCCGGCAAGTTCGCGCTGGCTGACGGTGGCATCGGCGACGGATTGCAACGCTTGCGTCACGGTCTGCTCGTAATCCGCTACCGCCTCGTCGTAACTGGCGCGCGCGCCCTTGAGCTGGGCTTTCAATCGCCCGCCATTGAAGATCGGCAGGGAAATGGCCGGGCCGATGCTGGCAATGCGCGAACCGACCTTGGTCAGATCGCCGATGCCGATCGACTGGGCGCCCACAAAAGCATTCAGGTTCACGTTCGGGTAGAACTCGGCCTGTGCCACGTCGATGCGCTTGGCAGCGGCTTCGGCGCGCAGGCGGGCGGCAACGATGTCGGGGCGGCGGCCGAGCAGGTCGAGTGCAATGGTCTTGGGCAGGCCGATCGGCTTGGACAGATCGACCCCGGGGCGCGCAATCGCCAGACCGCGGTCCGGGCCCTGGCCCATCAGCGCCGCCAGGCGGTTGCGTTGCAGCGCGAGTTGCTCCCGGGCGGCGAGCAGATCGGCTTGCGCGGCGGAGAAGCGGGCTTCGGCCTGACGCACGCTGCCGAGGGTTTCCAGGCCATTATCGAAGCGCTCGCGGAACAGCGTGGCGGTCTTGCCGCGCACGTCAACCGCAGCACGGGCGGTGTCTTCCGCGGCGAAAAGGCGAGCGAGTTCGGCGTAGGCACTGGTGATCGAGGTCGTCAGGATCAGCCGTGCCTGCGCGGTTTCCGCCTGGGCCGCAGTCAGTTCGGAGGTGGCGGCAGCCAGCGCGGCGCGGTTGCGGCCCCAGAAATCGATTTCCCAGCTGAAATCCAGCGTGGCGCGACCGTAGCCGTGCATGCCCTGCGGCGTCATCGATTGTGGTGTCAGGTAGTTGTAGCTCTGCTTGGTGCTGCTGACGTTGGCATTGGCGGAAACCTGCGGACCGTTGGCGGCATCCGTCGTCTCCACGCTGGCAGCGGCGCGGCGCAGGCGGGCTTCGGCGGCGGCGAGGCTGGGTGCGCTCGCGAGCGCTTCGTCGATCATGCGGTTGAGCTGGGCATCGCCATAGGCGAGCCACCATTGCTCGACCGGCCAGGCGACTTCGCTCGAGGCCAGGCTTTGCTGGCTGGACCAGGCCGCAGCATTCTTGATTCCGGGTTTGGCGCCAAGTTCCGGCAGCTGGGCGCAAGCACCCAGCGCCAGTGCGCAGGCGACAGCGAATGCCGTGCGGCGCAGGCGATACAAGGTTGATGGTTTTGTGTTCACGGGATGCCACCTTTTAAACTGTACTGTACGGTACAGTTTGAATTGACAAAGTGAGCCTGTCAAGCGAAACTGTACCCATTGGTTCAAAAAAGATTGGGGTTCGTCGTGCGGGTCAAATGCGAAAATCGCCGTCAAGCGATTCTGGATGTGGCGGAAGAGTTGTTCCGTGACAAGGGCTTCGAGCTGACCTCGATGTCGGAAATCACCGCGCGCGTCGGCGGCTCGAAGGCCACGCTCTATAGTTACTTTACTTCCAAGGAAGAGCTTTTCCTGGAGGTGATGCACCGTTTTGCCGAAGCCGATATCAAGCGCATCTTTAGCGAGTTTGACCCTACTGTCGATATCTCTAAAACGTTGCAAGAATTCGGTGAGAAGTTTCTGACTTTTATCAGCGCCCCCAAAATCATCGCGGCACAACGTGTCCTGTTTGCCGAGTCGGGGCGAACCGATATTGGCAAACGCTTCTTTGATCGCGGCCCTTGTGATGGCAGTGCCAAGCTTGCAGCCTATTTCGAGCAATGTATTGTGTTGGGGAAACTGCGCAGCGCCGATACCCTGGTAGCCGCGACACATCTGATTGCACTCCTGAAAGCCGAAATCATGGATCCCCTGCTTTTTGGTGCAAGAGAAATGACAGAGCTGCCCGCAATCAGCGAAGCCGTGTCGCGCGCAGCGGATATATTCCTGCGCGCTTACGGGGTCGGCACGAGCCCGGGCTCCGCGGAGACATTGCCGTAGCCACGGCAAAAAACGCATTCCCTTGAAAGACCCAGATTAAAACAATCCCCCGGCAAAGCCGGGGGATTTCATTCTGCGAGTTGCTAACGCGGCCCTGCCTACGAGATTGACCCCGGAATGGGGATCGTTCTGAGTTCCCTGGCAGATTGAATACCCAATTCAATCAATTCCATGACGCGAATGGCTTCTGTAGCAGTGACTGGGTTCTCGCATTTGCCGTTGATCGCATCGCGCAGCGCCGCGTAGTAGGCAGGATAATTCCCGGCAAGCGTCGCCTGTTTTTTATCGGTTTTGATACCGTCATGAATTACGGTGAGCACCCCGTCGTGTTCGTCATAACCCCAATTGGGCTGGGGTAAATGCTCGCCATTTTTCAGACGGGCTTCCTGTGGGTCCAGGCCATGCTTGATGTAGCTGCCTTTTTCACCGTGGATGATGAAGCGATCGGTATCCCCGGCGGCATAAAGCGTTCCATGCAGCACCACTCGCCGGCGCGGGTAGAAAAGAACAGAATGGAAGTAGTCCACGGCTTTTGCTCCCGGCCGCATCATCGCCTGGTCGGATTGAATGGCATCGGGCATGCCGAACAATTGCACGGCCTGGTCCAAGAGGTGGGCGCCCAGGTCATACCAGATGCCGCTGCCAGGCTCGGCACCCTCGCGCCACCGCGCCTGTACGTTTGGCCGGAAACGATCGAAATGCGATTCAAAGTAAACGATCTCGCCCAGGGTGTTTTCTTCCAAAAGCGATTTGACCGTCAGGAAATCAGAGTCCCAGCGCCGGTTATGAAATACCGACAAGATCCTGTTTTGCTCGTCCGCCAATTTTTTCAGTGCCCGTGCTTCATCGAGCGTCACGGTAAAAGGCTTGTCTACCGCCACATGTTTACCCGCTTCCAACGCTTGCCGCGCAAGCGGGTAATGTGTCGCGTTGGGAGTTGGAATAACCACTAAATCAATATTTGGGTCGCTAAAGACTTTTTCCGGTGTATCCACAACCGTGGTAGCCGGCCAATCGCTATGAACCTTGCCCGCATCGCTGCTCGACACCACCGCCAATTCCAATCCCGGCGTGCCTGAAATCAGGGGGGCATGGAATGTCTTGCTGGCGTAGCCATAGCCCAACAATCCCACTCGTAGGGTGCTCTTCATTTCCTGCCTCCTGTGGCTTGAAAAACAGTCTGTTGATGCTGGCTTAAACCATTCCCCGGCAAAGCCGGGGGATGGTCATTTGCTCCAAAACACCACCGGTGAATTCAGTGCCGAATCAAGTACGGTGCGGATGGGCAGCCAATCTTGCCGGGGCAGCGCCGCCGTCATTTGCGCTTGCAGCAAGCTGCACTTTCCATCTCCGGTAATGTGCACGATCAGGTTATGTGCCTTGGCCAGCGTTTTCAGGCTCAAGGACATACGCATATGCGGTGCCGTGACCGGCGTCATGGCGATGCAATGCGCGGTGGTCTGCAGCGCATCAGCAAGCTCCGGGGCCTGGGGGAAAAGCGATGCCGTGTGTCCATCGTCCCCCATTCCCAGAATGACCACATCCAGGGGATCGGGCAAGCGGGTTAGCCTCGCTTCGATTTCTGTTTGCCCCTCTTTTGCGGACAATCCAGGCGCATAGAGGCTGACAAAACCGGCCGCAGCGGCACGATCCTGCAGCAAGTGTTCCCGCACCAGGCGTTCATTGCTGTCCGCGTGATCGGCGGGAACCCAGCGCTCGTCGGCAAGCGTCACCGTCACGCGGGACCAGTCCAGATCCTGCTGGCGCAAGGCCTGAAAAAACCCCTGCGGCGTTCTGCCGCCGGAAACCACCAGGACTGCCCACCCTCGCTGGTCGATGGCCTCTGCCAGCGCCTGGGCTACCCGGTTCGCCAGGGCCTGATCCAGTTCCTTTTTGTCTTCAAATGTCTGCCAGATTAGTGACATTGCCTTTACTCCTCTTCATGCCAGCAAAGTCCGTCGCGCGAGAGCAGCCGCGACGAGGCGGCCGGCCCCCAAGTGCCGGCCGTATAGGGTTTGGGTTCCTGCGTGCTGTTTTCCCATGCGGTCAGGATCGGCGCCACCCATGTCCACGCGGTACGCAGTTCATCGGCACGGACAAAGAGCGACAGATCGCCGCGAATCACGTCTTTCAGCAGGCGCTCGTACGGTTCCGGTGCGCGCGTTTTGAAAGACTGGTGAAAATCCAGGTCGAGGTAAACCGGTGCCAGCGTCATCTGGTCACCCGGCTCTTTGGCCATCATGTAGAGGCGCACCGATTCGTTCGGTTGCAAGCGAATCACCAACTGATTGGGCTTGAGCGCATGCGGGCCAAAAATGGAATGCGGCACCTCGTGGAAGTTGATCACGATTTCCGCCAAGCGCTCCTGCATCCGTTTGCCGGTGCGCAGAAAGAACGGTACGCCAGCCCAGCGCCAGTTGCAGATTTCCGCCTTCAACGCGACAAAAGTCTCGGTGCGGGAATCAGGCGGCACGCCGGGTTCATCGCGGTAGCCGGGCACCGGCTGGCCGGCACTGGCACCCGCCCGGTACTGGCCACGCACCACCTTGGTATACACATCTTCCGGCGCCATGGGGCGAAGCGAGCGCAGCACCTTCAGTTTTTCGTCGCGAATGGCATCGGCATCGGTGGAGGATGGCGGCTCCATGGCAACGATGCTCAGCAACTGCAACAGGTGATTCTGCACCATGTCGCGCAATGTTCCGGCGCGGTCATAAAAGTCTGCGCGCTGCTCGACCCCCACTTCCTCGGTCACCGTGATCTGAACGTCGCGTATCCATTCGCGCCGCCATAGCGGCTCCAGCAGGGCATTGCCGAAACGCAACGCCAGAAGGTTCTGCACCGGTTCCTTGCCCAGGTAGTGGTCGATCCGGTAAATCTGGTTTTCTTCAAAATACTTGCCCACCTCGGCAATGATCTGCTCGGCCGAGGCCAGATCTCGCCCGAGGGGTTTTTCCAGCACCACGCGCGTCTGTCCGCGATTGAGGCTGTGGGCCGCGAGGTTCTGGCAGATGGGCACGAACAAATCCGGCGCGGTGGCGAGATAGAACACCCGCACGCGTCCCGGGTGCTGCGCCAGGTTGGCAGTCAGCTCGGCATATTCGGCAGCTTCGCGGGCGTCCAGTTGCATGTATTCGATCCGCGCGGCAAAACCGGCCCAGTGCGCTTCCTGATAGGCCGCCCCCAAGTAGTCTTTGACCAGGGTTTGCGCGCGCGCCAAAAAAAGCGCCGCCCCGGACTTTTTGCTGGCCTTTTTCGGTGCTTCACGTTTACCCAGGCACAGTATCCGGCCGGCAGCAGGCAAATTTCCGTCCTGATGCTGGTGATACAGTGCCGGCAGGAGCTTTCTCATCACCAGATCGCCCGTACCGCCAAACAACACCAGGTCAAAATCACCAATTTTCTTTATCATTCAAAGCACCTCTAGATAGATAACAAAATCTGCGCAAATTCCTGTTACTTCGGGGAATAGACCTCTTGCCCTCGCCTGCTCGCGGTAAAATCAGAAGCCCCGTTGCGGAAACCGAAACCGTCATACCCCCGCATCACTCATCAAAGCCGAGATCACCATGTATAAAGTTGTTGTTTCCGACCTGGATGGCACACTGCTCAATTCGCAGCACCAGATTTCGCCGCGGACCCGCCATGTCCTGCATCGCCTGACCGATTCGGGCGTGCGCTTCATCGTGGCAACGGGCCGTCACAATGTCGACGTCAAGAGCATCCGCGATGCACTGGGTCTGGAAATCTATCTGGTCACTGCCAACGGTGCCGTTGTGCATGACAAGCAGGATCGGGTTATCTACAACCAGTTCATTCCCCCCGCATTGGCCACCGAAATCCTCCGTGAGCCGTTGCCGGAAGACACCACGCGCAACGTCTTTACCAACCACCAATGGTTCGTTGACCGCGACATGCCCGAATACCTGGAATATCACAAGGACACGGGGTTTTCTTACCAGGTCGCCGACATGGCCACGCTCGATACCGACGGCATCAACAAGATTTTCTTCATCGGTGAACACGATCCCCTGCTCGAACTCGAACAGCGCCTGCTGGCTCGCCATGGCGATGCACTCAGCATTGCCTTCTCGCTGCCAACCTGTCTGGAAATCATGCAAAAGGGCGTCAACAAAGGCGCCGCGGTCAAGGCCATCCTGGAGCAGAACGGTTTCCGCCCGGAAGACGCCATTGCATTTGGTGACGGCATGAATGATTTCGAAATGCTGTCGACCATGGGCCTTGGCATCGTCATGAGCAACGCACACAACCGGCTGAAAGAAGCCCTGCCGAACAATCCGCAAGCATTGACCTGCGATGAAGATGGCGTGGCCGAATATCTGGTCAAGCTGTTCGAATGAATGGGTTCGAATAAACGGCAGTACCCAACCACTCGTTGAAAAACGCGATAGCCCGAATACGCCTGGGCTTTGCTGCGGCTTTCGACGATCGGCTGCACGGCCAGAAAAAATCCCCCGGCATCACCGGGGGATTTTTCAGGTGCTTACCCCTTCAGGGCGACAGCAAACTGATCGGCCTTTTCACCGACAATCAGATGCAAGATGCCGGGAGCCGCCTGCATCACACCCGCAACACCGGCGAGCTTGGCAGCAACGCTGTCAAACTTGGCTTGATCGGCCAGTTCAACCCGCAAACGGGTCAGCGCCACCGCTTCAACACCGCGCAAGTTGATACGGCCACCCAGGGCAGCCAGCAGCGGAGCAGCAGATTCGGCCACCCAGGCTTCCACACCGGTCTTCGATGCAGAGACAGGCGCAGCAACCGCTTGCACGGCGACCGTTGCAGCAGGCGCAGAGACGGCACCGCCATCGGCTTCAGGCCCTGCGACCTTGAGGTAGTCTTCCATCTCGCCCTTCAGGTTTTCGGACAGCGGCCCGAAGATGGCCTGGAAGCCGTTGCCAACCGCCATCACGCCAGCAGCACCCATCGCCTTGAGCTTGGCTTGATCAACCTTGGCGGGTTCTTTGACCGCAACGCGCAGGCGGGTGATACAGGCATCGAGGCTGGTGATGTTGCTGCGACCACCGAAGGCCAGAACCAGATCGAGCGCCTTGCCATGCTTGCCCGTGCTGGAGCCAACGGCGACGGCAGCTTCGACTTCGTTGTCACGGCCCGGCGTCTTGAGGTTGAACTTCTCGATCATGAAGCGGAACACGCCGTAGTAGATCGCGGCATAGATCGGGCCGAGGATGAACACGTACAGTGCGCCTTGAGCCTTGCCACCGATCAGGTTGAACATCAGGAAGTCGATACCGCCCTGCGAGAAGGTGAAGCCCATGTGCATGTTCAACGTGCTGGCGACAAATTGTGCCGAGGCAGCCAGGCAAGCGTGAATGAAGTAAAGAACCGGCGCCACGAACAGGAAAGCGAACTCGATTGGTTCGGTAATGCCGGTCAGGAACGAGGTCAGTGCGGCAGAAACCATCATGCCGCCGACGGCCAGTTTGTTTTCCGGCTTGGCGCTGTGCCAGACTGCGATCGCGGCAGCAGGCAGGCCGAACATCTTGAACAGGAATGCACCCGCCAGCACGCCTGCGGTGGAGTCGCCGGCGAAGAAGCGGTTGATGTCGCCATGAATGACCTTGCCGGCCGCATCGGTGAACGAGCCCATTTCAAAGAAGAAAGGCACGTTCCAGATGTGGTGCAGACCGAACGGGATCAGCAGACGCTCGACGAAACCGTAAACCGTTGCAGCGGTGCGCGGATCGCTGACAGCCGCCCAGTGCGAGAAGCTCTTGATCGCGCCGCCAATCGGGGGCCACACGAACGAAAGAATCGCGCCCAGAACAATGGCAGCAATCGCGGTGACGATAGGCACGAAACGCTTGCCCGCAAAGAAGCCGAGGTACGGCGGCAACGAGATGCGGTAGTAGCGGTTGAACAGGAAGGCCGCAAGCCAGCCGGCCAGAATGCCGCCGAATACGCCGGTCTGGATCGAGGGCAGGCCCATGATGGTATCGGGCTTGATGCCGAGGATGCTGGCCATTACGCCCAGCGTCACGGTCATGACGAGGAAGCCGATCGTGGCTGCAATCGCCGCCACGCCGTCATTTTCGGTAAAACCGAGCGCCACGCCGATGGCGAAGATCAGCGGCAGGTTGCCGAAGATCACATCGCCAGAATTCTTCATCAGCGAGAGAATGGCCAGCACCACGGTATTGGTGGTGTGGAAATCCGTGGCGCCCAGACCGAGCAGCAAACCCGCTACCGGCAAAACAGCCACCGGAAGCATCAGTGATTTGCCGATTTTTTGTAACGACGCAAATGCATTGTTGAACATGGTAACTCCTCCGAAGTACTGCATTTTCAAAAATGAAAACCGTTTTGAAACCACCGCCCGTCCCGTCCGGACCCCGTTGGCATGCAACAGGCCCGGACTGACCCCGAGAGGCTTAACCCGCAAACCGAATGGTCTTGTCTTTTTTACTCAACATGCGGGACCAGCAGTGCCCTCACTTCGGCAGCGGTGCCAAGCTTCAGCACTTCGCCCGCCAGGGCTTTGCATTCATCAAGCGTCAGGCGCGACAGCGTTGCCTTGACGGCAGCAACCGAAGGCACGTCGACCGACAACTCGTCGATACCCAGCCCCACCAGCACCGGAACCGCCAGCGAGTCGGAAGCAATACCGCCGCAAACACCGACCCACTTGCCATGCTTGTGGGCGCCTTCCACCGTCATCGCAATCATGCGCAGCACGGCCGGATGCAGCGCGTCGGCATGCTTGGCCAGCTTGGGATGGCCGCGATCCATGGCCAGCGTGTACTGGGTCAGGTCATTGGTGCCGATCGAGAAGAAATCCACTTCGCGGGCCAGCACTTCGGAAATCGCAGCAGCGGACGGCACCTCGATCATCACGCCGACCTTGACGGTATGCTTGAAGGTCTGTTGTTCCTCGGCCAGGATGGCCTTGGCGGCGCGCACTTCGTCCAGGCCGGCGATCATCGGGAACATGATGTGCACATTGCCCAGTGGCGCTGCACGCAGGATGGCGCGCAGCTGGGTACGGAACATTTCAGGGTGATCCAGGCTGACGCGGATACCGCGCAGACCCAGGAACGGGTTGTCTTCCTTGGGCAGCGGCAGGTAGGACAGCGGCTTGTCGCCGCCGACATCCAGCGTTCTGACCACGAAGGGGCGATCCTTGCCCAGCGCCTCGGCCACGGCCATGTAGGCTTCAGCCTGTTCGTCCTCGGACGGCGCGCTGTCGCGGTCGTCGAACAGGAACTCCGAGCGCAACAGGCCCACGCCTTCGGCGCCGGCGGCTACGGCTTCCCGGGCATCCTCTGCATTACGGATATTCGCCACCACTTCCACGCGATGGCCGTCGCTGGTCTGGGCACGGTTGAACGCGGCCGCTTTCTCTTCTTCGCGTTTGGCGGCAAGCCGGACAATGCGCTCCTGCGTCTGTGCCAGATACGCGGCATCGGGTTCGACCCGCAAGGTTCCCAGCGTGCCGTCGATGACCACCTGGGCGCCATCGGCAAGCGCCAGTGCGGCTTCGTCGATGCCGCAAACCGCTGGAATTCCCATCGAACGCGCCAGGATGGCCACATGGCTGGTGGAACCACCGGTCGTGGTACAGAAACCCAACAGCTTGCTGCGGTCAAACGAAGCCGTATCGGAAGGAGTCAGTTCCTCGGCGATCAGGATGGAACCTTCCGGCACCACGATCTGGGCTTGCTTGACGCCCGCCAGCAAGGAGAGCACGCGGCGGCCCACGTCACGGATATCGTTGGCCCGTTCGCGCAACAGTTGGTTGTCCAGCTTTTCCAGTTTGGCGGCGTAGCTCGTGAAAGCCGCTTGCCAGGCAAACGCGGCGCTCTTGCCCTTGCCCAGTGCGGCTTCAGCCAGCTCGATCAGGTCCGGGTCATCCAGCAAGGCCAGGTGGGCGTCCAGAATCTGCGCCTTGGAAGGATCGGCAATCTTCTTTTTCAGCTCGTCAATCTGCACGGCCGCTTCGCGCAGGGCCGCATCGAACCTGGCCCGTTCCTGCGGGTGCGTGCCACCGGTTTCCTGCACGTCGATGGCATCGTGGCGGAACTGGATCACCCGGCCGACAGCCAAACCCGGCGAAGCCGCCGCACCAGCCAGCTCACCCGCAACGGAAGCTGCTTTACGCACTACGGTTTCGGTTTTGGCCGGTGCAACCGCTGCTGCCGGCGCATCGCCGGGTTTTTCGCCGCAACCTTCGGCCAACAAGCGCGCCAGATCGGCAACCGCTTTTTGGGCATCCGCCCCCGTGGCCTTGATCTGGACCACTTCGCCCTGCGTGGTGGACAAGCCCATGATGGCGACCACCGACTTGGCATTGACTTCATCGGCACCGCGCAACAGGCGGATATCGGCAGCATATTTCTTGGCTTCGGTGGCCAGCACCGCGGCAGGACGGGCGTGCAATCCCACCGGATTGGGCAGGCTGACCTTGTCCGAGTACACCGCATCGCCCGCATTTGCAGTCGCTGCGGCGGAAACTTCGCCGATCAACTCCAGATGCAGCAATGCGCTCTTCCCGGCCTCAACCAGTCCACTGACCGGCTTCATGAATGCAACCTTGTCGCCACTGGTGACAATCACTTCAGTCAGCAGACTGCGGGCATTGCGCGCAACGGATTCCGCATCGAAACGCAGCACCGGCTGTCCGCAGGCAACACGGTCACCCTGGGCAACCAGCGGCGTAAATCCTTGCCCCTTGAGCAGGACCGTATCCAGACCGACATGGACCAGCACCTCGATACCGTTGTCTGCCGTGATGGCCAGAGCGTGGTGCGCGTGGTGAAGCTGGGTTACCGTGCCTGCAACGGGGGCCAGCATCTCGTTGGAAGTCGGATCGATCGATACGCCATCACCCACCATTTTCTGGGCAAACACGGGATCAGGAATGGAATCCAGTGGAACCACGACACCGGATAACGGCGCACGGATTTCCATCTGCGGAACTGTCGTAAACATACAAACTCCTCCGTCGACAATATAAATTTTTGTTTCGACACTGCTTTTTGAATGGTTCATCCGCCGTCCGGGCGCGTTGATGAGCAACGTCCTTTGGCAAATGAAGCTGTTTATCAGGTTCGCTGATTTGTATTCATTTCCTGCCCCATCAGCCCGCTTCCCGGAGCACTCGCCGGATTTTCGGGTATGCAAAGCCCTCCTCTGCCCCCGAAGGGGCAAAGGAATAACTTCATGGCAACAATCCGGTTATTTCGCTACGGCCTGCTCGTAAGTCTCGACATACGCCCGCCCATAGAAGCTATCGAGCAGCACCTGCTTCAGCTCCGAGATCAGCGGGAAGCGCGGGTTGGCGCCGGTGCACTGGTCGTCGAACGCTTCCTCGGCCAGCGAATCGACCTTGGCCAGGAAATCGGCTTCCGATACGCCCGCAGCCTGGATCGAAGCCGGAATGCCCAGCTCGGCCTTCAGCGCATCGAGCCACGCCACGATGTTGCCGATTCTCTCGTCATCGTTCTTGCCAGTCAGGCCGAGATGGTTGGCGATTTCCGCATAGCGCAAGCGGGCGATCGGCCGGTCGTACTGGCTGAACGCGGTCTGCTTGGTCGGGATCTCCACTGCGTTGTAGCGGATCACGTTGCAGATCAACAGCGCATTGGCCAAGCCGTGCGGGATGTGGAATTCGGCGCCGATCTTGTGCGCCATCGAGTGACAGACGCCGAGGAACGCGTTGGCGAAGGCAATACCGGCCAGCGTGGCGCCGTTGTGCACCTGTTCGCGCGCTTTCTGGTTCTTCGCGCCTTCGGCGTAGGAAGCCGGCAGGTACTGTTTCAGCAGCTTCAATGCCTGCAGCGCCTGGGCGTCGGAGAACTCGTTGGCCATGACCGAGACATACGCTTCCAGCGCGTGGGTGATCGCATCCACGCCGCCAAAGGCGGTGAGGCTCTTGGGCAGGTTCATCACCAGGTTGGCGTCGATGATGGCGATGTGCGGCGTGAGTTCATAGTCGGCGATCGGGTACTTCACGCCGGTCTTCTCGTCGGTCACCACGGCGAACGGGGTGACTTCGGAGCCGGTGCCCGAGGTGGTCGGTACGGCCACGAGCACGGCCTTCTCGCCCATCTTGGGGAAGGTGTAGATGCGCTTGCGGATGTCCATGAAGCGCAGCGCCAGATCTTCGAAATGCACTTCCGGATGTTCGTACATCACCCACATGATCTTGGCCGCATCCATCGGCGAGCCGCCACCGATGGCGACGATGGCGTCGGGCTGGAAGGTGTTGAGCATGTGCACGCCCTTGCGCACCACTTCCAGGGTCGGGTCGGCCTGCACTTCGTGGAACACTTCGACCGTCATGCCCAGTTGCTTGAGCACGCGGATCGCTTCGTTGCAGTAACCGCCGTTGAAGAGGTAGGAGTCGGTCACGATCGCGGCGCGCTTCTTGCCGGCGAGATCGCCCAAGGCCACCGGCAACGAGCCGCGGCGGAAGTAGATCGACTTGGGCAGTTTGTGCCACAACATGTTCTCGGCCCTCTTGGCGACAGTCTTCTTGTTGATCAGGTGCTTCGGTCCGACGTTCTCGGAGATCGAGTTGCCGCCCCACGAGCCACAACCGAGGGTCAGCGACGGGGCGAGCTTGAAGTTGTACAAATCGCCGATACCGCCTTGCGACGACGGGGTGTTGATCAGGATGCGGGCGGTTTTCATGCGATCGCCGAAGTGACGGATGCGCGCGGCCTGCTGGTCCTGGTCGGTGTAGAGCACCGAGGTGTGGCCGATGCCGCCGAGTGCAATCAAGGCTTCGGCCTTGACCACGGCGTCGGCATAGTCCTTGGCGCGGTACATCGCCAGCGTCGGCGAGAGCTTCTCGTGGGCGAAGGCTTCTTCGGTTCCGACGGAGGTGACTTCGCCGATCAGCACCTTGGTGTACGGCGGAACGCTCAAACCGGCCATGGTGGCGATCTTCAGCGCGGACTGGCCGACGATGTCGGCGTTGAGGTGGCCCTCGGTCAGGATCACCTTGCGTACCGCTTCGGTTTCCTTCTTGTTCAGCAGATAGCCGCCGACCTTGGCAAAGCGCTGTTTGACTTCGTCGTAGATGCTGTCGACCACGATCACCGATTGCTCGGAGGCGCAGACCACGCCGTTGTCGAAGGTCTTGGACATCAGGATCGAGGCGACCGCGCGCTTGATGTCGGCGGTTTCATCGATCACCACCGGGGTATTGCCGGCACCGACGCCGATCGCCGGCTTGCCGGACGAATAGGCGGCCTTGACCATGCCCGGTCCGCCGGTGGCGAGGATCAGGTTGATGTCGGGGTGGCGCATCAATTGATTGGAGAGATCGACCGTCGGGGCGTCGACCCAGCCGATGATGTCGGCCGGTGCGCCGGCCTTGACGGCGGCATCGAGCACCAGCTTGGCGGCGGCGCAGGTCGAACCCTTGGCGCGCGGGTGCGGGCTGAAGATGATGCCGTTGCGGGTCTTCAGGGCGATCAATGCCTTGAAGATCGCGGTCGAGGTCGGATTGGTGGTCGGCACGATGCCGCAGATGATGCCGATCGGCTCGGCGATCGTGATGATGCCGCCGTCGTTATCCTCTTCCAGGATGCCGCAGGTCTTCTCGTCCTTGTACTTGTTGTAGATGTACTCGGAGGCGAAGTGGTTCTTGATCACCTTGTCTTCCAGCACGCCCATGCCGGTTTCCGCCACGGCCATCTTGGCGAGCGGAATGCGTGCGTCGGCCGCAGCCAGGGCGGCACAGCGGAAGATCTCGTCCACCTGTTCCTGGCTGAAGTTGGCATACGCGTGTTGGGCGGCTTTGACTTTGGCGACTAGCTCGTTGAGCTCCTCGAGGTTGGTTACTGCCATGATTTACTGCTCCTGATGAAAAAATCTTTGTCCGCCAACCCGGCCATCATTCACAGGTCATCCAGACGATAACTTGGCTTCACTACCAACCACGCCCTTGGGCCTGATCGCTTTAAATTCTTTCTCTGATTGCAATTATTTATTGCAAAAAGCTGTCTTAAACACAACGCCATAACTCAGCCACCGCCCAGACCAACACCAATTTTTACGCCAATACTTACAAAACTTAACCGATTTTCGTTGTGCATCACATGCTCTGCAGGACGTAAACGTACTCTTAACTCTCAGCCACCATCAAGTAGCAAAACTACTGATACATCAGAAATCTTGCTTCACATCAAGAAAAAACAACAAAACGGATCACATAAAACCTAACACTGCAAGCTTAACAGTGCCAAAAAACCCGACAAACGGGATGCAATAATTATTTTTTTCTGGCAATATGAAAAAATGTTATCAGGTTTGGTGATAAAAATGTAGTTACCAAGAAAAAAAAACTACAAAACTCCATTTACCCAACACAAGCAGGCAAAAGGCCTGTCTTGGCCAATATTGCGTAGTTAAACTACCGCGTAATAATTTTTTATATTGCATAAACCTTACTTTCGGAGAAATACGGAATGGCTGTCTCTTCCCTGGTCGAAGAAATCACTGCGCGCATCGTTCACCGCAGCACCGAAAGCCGGTCTCGCTACCTGGCCCGACTGGAAGCGGCGGCCGCAAGCCAAAGCGTTTACCGGCAAACCCTGCCTTGCGCCAACCAGGCGCATGCCTGGGCCGCGATGCCGGGCAACGACAAACTGCGTCTGCGCGAAATGCAGGCGCCGAACTTGGGGATCGTCACCGCCTACAACGACATGCTGTCCGCGCATCAGCCGTATGCCGATTACCCGGAACAGATCAAGGCAGCGGCACGCGCGGTCGGCGCCACCGCACAGGTCGCCGGCGGGGTACCTGCCATGTGCGACGGCGTGACGCAAGGCCTGCCCGGCATGGAGCTTTCGTTATTCAGCCGCGATGTCATTGCCATGAGTACGGCCATCGCGTTGTCGCACAACGTGTTCGATGCTGCGGTGTGCCTGGGTATCTGCGACAAGATCGTTCCGGGATTGTTGATGGGCGCGCTGCAGTTCGGTCATCTGCCGGCCATTTTCGTGCCTGCCGGCCCCATGGGTTCCGGCATCAGCAACAGCGAAAAAAACAAGACCCGCCAGCTCTACGCCCAGGGCAAGGTGGGCCAGGATGCCTTGCTTGCTTCGGAAGAGGGCGCCTACCATTCCGCCGGCACCTGTACCTTCTACGGCACCGCCAATTCCAACCAGATGCTGATGGAAATCATGGGCCTGCATCTGCCGGGCTCGTCCTTTGTCCACCCGCAAGACCCGTTGCGCCACGCCCTGACCGTAGCCGCCGCGCAACGCGCCGCCGCCATCACCCGTCACGGCAATGAATACACGCCGGTTGGCAAATTGGTGGACGAAAAAGTCATCGTGAACGGCATGGTCGGCCTGCTGGCCACGGGCGGCTCGACCAACCACACTATGCATCTGGTCGCGATTGCCCGCGCGGCCGGCATCGTCATCGACTGGAGCGATTTCAGCGCGCTCTCCGCCGTCGTTCCCTTGCTGGCCCGCGTCTACCCGAACGGCCCGGCCGACGTGAACCAGTTCCACGAAGCCGGGGGCATGAGCTACCTGATTCGCGAACTGCTGGCCGCCAGCCTGCTGCACGAAGACGTGCACACCGTGGCCGGCCCCGGCCTGGCCCGCTATGCGCAAGCGGCCGCACTGGAAGGGGAACGCGCCGTGTGGCAGGACATTGCGCGGGAAAGCGGCAGCGATGACATCCTGCGCCCGGCCAGCCGGCCGTTCAGTCTGGATGGCGGCCTGCGCCTGTTGCAGGGCAACCTGGGCCGCTCGGTCACCAAGATTTCTGCCGTCAAACCCGAACACCAGATCGTGGAAGCGCCCGCGCTGGTCTTCGACGACCAGTCAGAACTGCTGGCCGCATTCAAGGAAGGCGCACTGGAAAAAGATTTCGTTGCCGTCGTGCGCTTCCAGGGGCCGCGCGCCAACGGCATGCCGGAACTGCACAAGCTGGTGCCTGCCTTGAGCGTGCTGCAGGACAAGGGCTTCAAGGTGGCGCTGGTCACCGACGGCCGCATGTCCGGCGCCTCCGGCAAGGTGCCGACCGCCATCCATATCACGCCGGAAGTGGTCTGCAACGGCCCGCTGGGCAAGGTGCGCAGCGGCGACATCATTCGCCTCGATGCCCAGGCCGGCACGCTGAACGCGCTGGTGGCAGCGGAGGAGTGGGCAACGCGTGAGATCCCGGTACTGGACGGCAGCCGCAACAGCCACGGCGGAGGCCGCGAACTGTTTGCCGTCTTGCGCGCCAACGCCACCAGTGCCGAGGACGGGGCGATCAGCCTGGGGCTGGAACACTAATACCCACTAAGAGCCTATCTCAGTAGGCGAGCGAGCCAAGGCAGATGGCAGGAGGACGGAGCACAGGAACCGGAATGTACATGGGAGTACATGAGGATTCCGAGCACCGCCCGACTGTCAGATGCGAAGGCGCAGCCGCCTAATGGGATAGGCGTTAAGCCGGCAAGCTTGCCTTGCCGGCTATCGGGACACCAATGTCCCCTCCGAATTACAAACCTAGCAGCGAGAACGACTCATGAAAGCTTCATCTCCTCCCTTCGACATGGTGCTGTTCGGCGGCACTGGCGATCTGGTGATCCGCAAATTGCTCCCGGCACTCTATCACCTGCATCGCGGCGGCAAACTGCCGGAAGGGCGCCTTGTCTGCCTCGGGCGCTCGCAGCCCGATACCGCCGCCTACATCGAAAAGATTCGCCCGCAGGTTGAAGATTACCTGGGCGCCTTCTTCGACCAGGAAGTCTGGGAGGCTTTTAGCCGCCGCATCGAATTCCTGCAGCTCGATGCCGAGAAAATCGAAGACTTCCAGACCCTGGGCGAATTGCTCGACAAGCACCCGAACCGCTCGCGCGTGTTTTACCTTTCCACCAGCCCGGACCTGTTTGCCGGTGTCTGCCAGCGCCTGGCCGCCGTCAAGCTCAACCAGGGCAATTCGCGCGTCGTGCTGGAAAAACCGCTCGGCC
>Ga0316613_10000898_pt1 | contig 21556 bp, 20 predicted proteins | sample OWC_soil_day10_C_2_FD_207647 | JGI IMG/M metagenome (GOLD analysis project Ga0316613, IMG submission 207647) | Wetland soil microbial communities from Old Woman Creek delta, Ohio, United States - OWC_soil_day10_CT_b | ecosystem: Environmental > Terrestrial > Soil > Wetlands | place: USA: Ohio...
TGGCGAGGACGTCGATGACGACCGACTGACCCCGCACTACGTTGATGGCGCCCGCGCTCGGGTCGTTGCTGGCGATGGGCACCGGACCAGCTGCCCCTGCCGTAACGGTGATCGTGACCGTCGCGGGGTACCTGGAGTGGTTCGCGCGCTTTGCTCCCTCAAGACGCCATCGCGGTACTGCTGCCGTGGATGGTAGTCATCCGACAATCCCTTCGATAGACGGAGCGACCAGATGCCGCAGCGGTCGCCGCGACAGGAAGGACAGGAAGAGTGCAGCTACACCACGGGTGGCCGAGGACGCTCAACGCAACCGCGCGAGCGCGTCGTAACGGCCGAGGACACGCGTCACGTACTGCTGCGTCTCCGGGTAGGGAGGAACCGAGCGGCCGTGGCGCATCACGGCGTCCTCGCCGGCGTTGTACGCCGCCAGTGCGAGCCGAAGATCGTTGCCGAAGAGGCGCAGCAGTTGGTTCAGGTAGCGCGCGCCGCCCCGCACGTTCTGTTCGGGATCGAAGGGGTCGCGCACGCCGAGGCGACGTGCTGTCGCCGGCATCAACTGCATCAGCCCCTGTGCACCCTTCGGTGACACAGCCTTGGAGCGGAACCCCGATTCGGCGGAGATGACAGCGAGCAACAGCGCCGGCTCGAGGCCATAAGAGGGTGCGACGACGTCAACGAGGCGTGCCACGTCAGGCGGCGCCATGCGGGAGTTCGCGGCGCCAAGCCCTGTGATGACGTCGTCGTCATGAGCCAGCAGTGCGACGACGAACAGCGCGGTGCGCCCTGACTGCGGCAGGTTCGTCAGCGTGACCGCGCCGTCACCCTCGCCGTAGGCGAAGACGGCGTTTCGGTCGCGCGCGAACGTCCCGCTGCCCAAAGTGGCGAGCGTGAGCGCAACGACACCGGCCAGTCGGGGCAGTGTTGCCATGCCGCCTGTATAGCAGCGGGAAGTCCCGCACCTCGGCGACAAATTGTCGCGGTGCGCCACGCACGACCCGGCTGCGGGTGCGACAACGCGCCGCAGCAGACATGGCACTGGCTTAAATAAACTGCTCAGGCCCGATCGCGCGTGACCGCAATACGAAGCCATATCTTGAATCGCTCGGGCTGCGCGGGGGCGTTTTTCCTGCTGAGGGCATGATGGCTGTACAGCGGTTAGGGAGGAGTTCGGCGCGACGGGCCGACGGCTTCACGTTGCTGGAGTTGCTGGTGGTCATGGTCATCATTGGCCTGCTTGCCGGCTACGTGGCGCCTCGGTACTTCGGGCAAGTGGGCAAGTCCGAGGTCAAGGTAGCGCGGGCGCAGCTCGATGCGCTCGAGAAGGCCCTCGACCAGTACCGGCTCGATGTCGGCCGCTATCCGTCCACCGAGCTGGGGCTGAACGCGCTGGTGACGAAGCCGTCCAGCGAGAGCCGCTGGAGCGGCCCCTATCTGAAAAAGAGCGTGCCGCTCGATCCGTGGGGGCGTGCCTATCTTTACAAGGCGCCGGGAGAACACGGTGACTTCGATCTAGTCTCGTTCGGCAAGGACGGCCAGCCCGGCGGCACGGGCGAAGCAGAAGACATCAAGAGCTGGTGAACGATGCGGTTCCGTGTCCTCGCCACTGCCGACGGCCAGCGCATCATCGATCTGCCGATCGAGGCCGAGAACGCGAACGCCGCCGAACTCGCGGCGCGTCGGCAAGGTTATGCCGTCATCGAGATCCGGGGGGCACTGCCGGCATTCAAATGGACGACCCGTGAGCACCGCTTTCCGCTCGTGCTGTTCAGCCACGAACTTCGCTCACTGCTCGAGGCCGGCCTGACGCTGCCGGAGGCGATGGAGTCGCTGTTCGAAAAGGAGCAAAGGCCCGGGGTACGGCGTGTGATCGAAGGTGTGCACAACGCCCTGCTCGAGGGCTCGAGTTTTTCGGCCGCGCTGGCGAGACAGGAGTCCGCGTTCCCTGCGCTCTACGTCGCATCGATCAGGGCCAGCGAGAAGACTGGCGACCTGCCGGAAGCGCTGGGACGCTACCTCGCCTATGAACAGCAGACAGACGCCGTCCGCAAAAAGGTGGTCGGCGCGTCGGTCTACCCGACGATCCTGGTGGCCGTCGGACTGCTGGTGACCCTGTTCCTGCTCGTCTATGTGGTGCCGCGCTTTGCCGCGGTCTACGACGACACGGGGCGCGAGCTGCCGTGGATGTCGTCGCTGATGCTGAGTTGGGGCCGGTTTCTCCACGACCACGCGCTGCCGGTGCTCGCGGCGGTGGCCGCGCTCGTGGGGGGCGGCATCTATGCGCTCTCGCAGTCCGCGCTGCGGCGGGCGATCGAGCGCAGGCTGTTGCGCATTCCGCGACTAGGGGAGCGGATGCGCATCTACCAGCTGTCGCGCCTATATCGCACGCTCGCGATGCTGTTGCGCAGTGGCATGCCTGCGGTGGTGGCGATGCGCAACGCCGGCGAGCTGCTGCGTCCGGAGCTGCGCCAGCAGCTGGCGCTGGCCCGGCGCGACGTCGAGCAGGGCCAGGCGATGGCCGATGCGCTGGCCCGGCACGGCCTGACGACTCCGGTCGCCGGACGCATGCTGCGCGTCGGACAGCGGACCGGCCGCATGAGTGAGCTGATGGAGCGCATCGCGGCGTACTTCGAGGACGACATGGCGCGCTCGATCGAGTGGTTCACGCGCCTGTTCGAGCCGCTGCTGATGCTGCTGATCGGCGCGCTGATCGGTGGCATCGTGCTGCTGATGTACCTGCCGATCTTCGATCTTGCGGGGACAGTCGGATGAGCGCCGCCATTTTTGCGCTCGATCCGCGTCGGGAGAGGTTCTCGCCCGGGGTTCTGCGTGACGCGCGCGTGCAGGCGGAGTCCACATCGAGCCGCACGGTCGTTGTGCTGGAGGAGGCGAGCGGCTTGTCGCCGGCCGAGTTCGTCAGCCGGCTTGCCTCGACGCTCGGCTACGTCGCGCTGTCGCACGCGGAGCTGACCGACGCACAGCCGGCCTTCGACGTGCTGCCGTTCACCGAGGCGTCGCGCAAGGAGTGCGTGGCCCTGCGGATCGACGGCTCGCCGCTGCTGCTGGCATTCGCCGACCCGTTCTGCCCGGCGCTGCAGGCGTGGGCGGACCATCGCATCGCAGTGCCGTTCGAGTGGCGGCTGGTGCATCGCGACGAGCTGGCGGTGTACCTGCGGCGGCATGAGGACAGCCTGCGCGCGCTGGACGGACTGCAGCAGGATGTCGACGCTGGCGCGGTCGCCGACGAGTCTGGCGACGACCTGTCGCTGCTGCGCATCAGCGAAGATGGCAGTCCAGTGGTGCGCATCGTCGATTCGACGCTCTATGACGCACTCAAGGTCGGCGCGAGCGACATTCACCTCGAGTCGCGGGCCCGCGACCTTGCGATCAAGTACCGCATCGACGGCGTGCTGAACGCCATCCGCGTTGTCCCGAGCCGCGAACAGGCCGAGCAGGTGATCTCGCGCGTCAAGGTCATGGCAGAGCTCGACATCTCCGAGACGCGCGTCCCGCAGGACGGACGCTTCAAGGTTCGTCTGCGCGGGCGCGAGATCGACGTGCGCGTTTCCGTGATTCCGAGCATCTTCGGCGAAGACGCCGTGCTGCGGATCCTCGACAAGCAGGCGCTGGCCGACCAGATCCAGGGACTCAACCTGCCGCAGCTGGGCTTCGACACCGACACCGTCGCTTCGATCCGCCGGCTGTCGCGCGAGCCGTACGGCATGCTGCTCGTGACGGGGCCGACCGGGAGCGGCAAGACCACGACGCTGTACGCCGCGATCAGCGAGATCAACCGTGGCGACGACAAGATCGTCACGATCGAGGATCCCGTCGAGTACCAGCTGACGGGCGTGCTGCAGATTCCGGTCAACGAGAAGAAGGGGCTCACCTTTGCGCGCGGCCTGCGATCGATCCTGCGGCACGACCCGGACCGCATCATGGTGGGCGAGATCCGCGATGCCGAAACGGCGCAGATCGCGGTGCAGGCGGCACTTACCGGGCACCTGGTATTCACGACGGTGCACGCCAACAACGTCTTCGACGTGATCGGACGCTTCCTGCACATGGGTGTGGACCCGTACAACCTGGTGTCTGCCCTGAAGGGAGTGGTGGCGCAACGCCTGTTGCGGCTCAACTGCCCCGACTGCGCCGAACCCAGTACGCCGACGCCGGAACTGCTCGCGGACTCGGGAATTCCGCTGCAGGCCAGTGCCGGATTCCGCTTCATGAAGGGCGCCGGGTGTGGCAGCTGTCGCGGCACGGGCTATCGTGGCCGGCGGGCCGTCGGCGAGGTGCTGCGCCTCAACGAGGAACTCGCAGATCTGATCGCCTCGCGTGCGACCGGCCCGGCGATCCGCGCTGCGGCCGTACGCGCGGGACTGTGCACGATGCGCGAAGCGTCGTTGCGGCTGGTGCGCGAAGGGCTGACGACGCTCGAGGAGGTCAATCGTGTTACCGCGGTTGAGTGATTCGGCGCGCGTCTACATCGGCCCGGCACAGACGGTGCTGGCGCTGCACCACCGCGGGCTGCACGCGCGCGTCGCCACTCGCCGCGAGACCTTCGAGCCGGGGGTCGATGCCCTGCTCGCCGCCGTGCGCAGCGAACTCGCTTCGCTGCCGTCGCGCACGCCGGTGCATGTCATCCTGTCCAACCATCTGGTGCGCTACGTGCTCGTGCCGTTCAGTCCGCAGGTGGTCGGCACGGCGGCGCTCGGGACGGTCGCGCAGCAGGCATTCCGTCACGTGCACGGGTCCGCAGCCGATGACTGGGCTGTTAGCGTGTCAGCGGTCGGAGAACGCGTCCGCGTCGCCGCCGCGATCGACGAACGCCTCAGGCAGGGGATCATCGACGCGGGCCGCTCCGCCGGCGTGCACGTCGGTGCGATCGACCCCCTGCTGATGGACGGCTACAACGCGGCGCGGCCTCATCTGCTCGCGTCGGGCTGGTTTGCGACCGTCGAACCGGCCAGGGTGACATTGCTGCGCACCGTCGATGGCGAATGGGCGCGAGTCGTGTCTGCGCGCTGCGATGCCGACTGGCGCAGCGCGATCCGCCAGCTGGCGGATCGGGAAGCACCGTGGGTCGAGCCAGGTAGCGACGCCTTCTGCCAGGTTGCTGAGTACGCGATCGATGATCACGAAGCGTCCGCTCACCCCGTGCAGCGCGTGATCAGCCTCGTGCCGTCAGCGCTGCCGGAGGCCGCGTGAAAGGGCTCGCGCCAATGCAACTGGGGTTCGCGCCGCGACCACGGGTCTCGCGTGCCGCGTGGGCGCTGCTGGCCATCGGGATCATCGGCGCCTCGCTGGTCGTCGGTGAGTACCAGGTGACGCTCGGCCGTCTCGAGCGCGCAGAGGCCGAGGCCGTCGCCGCCGGCACGCGCTCCCGGGCCGCAATGGATCCGCGCCGTCTCGGCGATGCGCTGGTTCGCGCGAACGCCGTCGCGCTCGAGCTGTCGCGGCCGTGGGACAAGGCGTTTGCGGCACTGGAAGCCGCAGAGCATCCCGGCGTTGCCGTGCTGGTCGTCGAGCCCGATTCGAAGCGCGCCGAAGTGAAGATCGTGGCCGAAGCAGCGGACGCGGTGGGAATGCTGGCCTACGTCGAACTGCTGCGCGCAGCTCCTCCCTTTGCAAGGGTAACGCTGCAGCAGCATGAAGTTCGTGCGGAGGAACCGGGCCGGCCGCTGCGTTTCATGCTCGTGGGTCAATGGAGGAATGAGCCATGAGTGCGGCCGGACTGTGGATGTATCGGGTCCGCGCCGCGGTCGAGCGGCTCGGGCGCGTTGGCGGCCTTGGCGTCGCACTGCTGGGCGGCTGTGCCGTGTTCTACGCCTCGGCCGTCGTTCCGGCGACAGATGAACTTGAATCCGTGCTGCAACGGCGTGCGAGCGAGGATCTCGCGCGCCGCAGTGGCCGCGTTGCGCTCGACACGCAGGGACAGTTGCGCGAGTTCGTCGCGTTCTTCCCGGAACTCGACACCAGTTCGCGCTGGCTGGCGATCGTCTTCGCCGCCGCCAGGGACGAAGGGCTCGAACTGGCACAGGGAACCTACCGGCTGCACTCCGACGAGGTGATCGGGCTCGTCTCGTACCAGGTGACGTTGCCAGTACGCGGACCTTATCCGCGCATTCGCCGGTTCCTCGGCCGCGTTCTGACCGAAGTACCCGCCGCCTCGCTCGACAACGTCAGCTTCCAGCGCGAGCGCTCGGCGGATGGCGCTGTCGATGCGCGCGTCGTGATCGCTCTGCATCTGCGCGACAGTCCGGGCGGCGGCGGGCAGCCAGCGCCGCCCGCCGAGCCGTTGCGCCAGGAGGCCCAGCGCGAAGGCGACGATCGCGTCCTCGCGCGCGCGGAGGGTGTGAAATGAACCGATTCAGCCGGCAGACGCGAGTCCTGGGGGCGGTCGCAGTCGCCTGCGTCGCAGTCGTGGGTCTGCTCAGCGCGAGCGAGGACACCCCGCGGACGCGCAATGCATCGCCTGAAGCGACGCGGCAAGAACCGGCCGCGCGCATGGCGTCGGTCAGGCTCGACCTGCTGAAGCGGGTCGATCAGACCGAGGCCGGGCGCGACCTCTTCGCGTCGACCACGCCGCCTCCTCCTCCGCCACCCCCGCCGCCGCCACCGCCGCCGCCACCGAAACCGGTAGCGCCCGCGCTGCCGTTCGCGGCAATGGGCAAACTAGAAACAGCGGGCGAGCCGACCGTCTACTACCTGCAGGAAGGCGACAAAGTTCACGCCGTGGTGGTCGGCGACACGGTCAACACGAACTACCGCATCGAGTCGGTGAGCAACGGGGTCATGGAGTTCACATACCTGCCGCTCAAGACCAAGCAGACGCTGAGCGTCGGAGGAGATTCCTGATGCTCATGCGACTGCCGCGTGCCGCGGGCTCTGTCCTGGCGGTCATCGTGATCATTACCGGGTGTGCGCTGCCGCCATTCACGCCGGTGGACGTGCAGCAGATGGCGGCGGCCGGAAACTACGAGGGTGCGATCTCCCGGCTGGAGGACCTGGCCCGGAAGAATCCGAGCCAGTTGCAGCACGTCGCTGACATGGCAAAGATCCGTGAGCAGGGAGTCGACGCCCTGCGTCGCAGCGGCGAGCAGAACCTCGCGGCCGGCAAGCTCGACGAGGCCGCGGTCGACTTCAACCGAGCGCTGGCGCTCAACCCCTACGACGAACGCAGTCAGGCGGGACTCGCGACACTGGCCACCGAACGGCGGCGACAGGCAGTCCTCGTGCAGGCGCAGGAGGCGCTGCGGCGCGGCGACCTCGAGACTGCGGGAGAGAGGGTACGTCTGGTGCTGATCGAAACGCCGCACAACCGCTCGGCGCTGGCGCTGCAGCGGCAGATCGACGAGGCGCGCGTCAAGGAGGGACTGGCCGGGCCGGTACTGCGCTCGCGCCTGACGAAGCCCGTGACGGTGCAATTCCGCGATGCCAACCTGAAGATGGTGCTGGATGCGCTGTCACGCTCATCGGGTATCAACTTCATCCTCGATCGCGAGGTGAAGGGCGACCTCAAGACGACGATCTACGCGCGCAATGTGGCTGTCGAAGACGCGATCGACATGCTCCTGCTGCCCAACCAGCTCGACAAGAAGGTGATGTCCGACAACACCGTGCTGGTGTACCCGGCCACCGCGGCCAAGCTGCGCGAGTACCAGGACCTCGTGGTGAAGTCGTTCTACCTCGAGAACTCCGACGCCAAGAACGTCCTCACGATGATCAAGACGATGCTGAAGACGAAGGACGTCTACATCGACGAGAAGCTCAACATGTTGATGATGCGCGACACGCCGGAAGCGGTGCGGCTGGCGGAGAAGCTGGTCGCGGCGCAGGACCTGGCCGAGCCCGAAGTGGTGCTCGAACTCGCGGTCCTTGAAGTCAACCGGACACGGCTCGAGGAGATCGGCATCAAGTACCCGGACCAGATGACCTTCACGCTGCTCGACGTCACCGGACCGCCGTCGACGATCGGCGATCTTTTCGGCATCAACCGCAACCGGATCGGCATCTCGCCGATGCCGAGCGCGACCCTCAACCTCAAGCTGCTCGAGGGCTACAGCAACTTGTTGTCGAACCCTCGCGTGCGAGTCAAGAACCGAGAGCGGGCGCGGATACTCGTCGGCGACCGGCTGCCGGTGGTGTCTGCCATCGTGACGCCTTCGACGGGCGCTGCGGTGACCTCCGACAGCGTCACCTACCTCGACGTCGGCTTGAAGCTCGACATCGAACCGACGGTGTTCCTCGACGGCGACGTCAGCATGAAAGTGAGCCTCGAGGTCAGCAACGCCACCAACCGCCAGACCACCCGCAACGGCACCACCGTCTACGACATCGGCACGCGCAACGCGTCGACCGTGCTGCGCCTGCACGACGGCGAGACGCAGGTGCTGATGGGGCTGATTGGCGACGATGACCGGCGCGCAGCCAACAAGGTGCCCGGGCTCGGGAACCTGCCGATGCTGGGCAAGCTCTTCGCTAACAATATCGGCGATCAGAAGAAGACCGAGATCATGCTGTCGATCACGCCGCGCATCGTGCGCAACGTGCAGCGCGCATCGGCGCAGACGGCTGAATTCTGGTCTGGAACCGAAGCGGCGCTGCGTACCCAGCCGATCGCGCTCAAGACCGCGGTTGGCGGTGCAGCCACGCCGGTCACGGCCGCCGGGCCGGCCGCGCCGACGGCGACCGCCCCGGCGGTCACTGATGCTGCCGCCGCCGCAGCGACCGCGGGCGCGATTGCCTCTTCGGGGGCCGCGGGACTGGACCTGCGCTGGTCTGGTCCGACTCAGCTCCGGGCGGGTGAGGAACTGACGCTGCAGCTCAACGCGCGTCTGCACGAACCTCTGTCGAGCGCGTCGGTGCAGATCGCGTTCGACCCCGAGGCCTTCGCGGTCGTGGAAGTGAGGGAGGGAGGGCTGATGTCCTCCGGCAACGCGCGGGCATTCTTCAGCCAGCGCGTCGACGCGGCGCGCGGGAGGGTCCTGGTCAACGTCAGTCGCACCGGCTCGATCGGGGCCACCGGGGACGGCCCGCTTCTGGAGCTGAAGCTGAAACCCCTCGGCCCGGCGCCGCGAAACGCGGTCGAGGTCATCGGCATCTCTCCGGTCGGCGCGGGCAACCGCGCGCTCTCCGCCGCGAGCGGGGCCAAGCATCAGTTCGACGCGAAAGCGCAATGAAGCATCGCCTGTCCAGCGGCTTCACGCTGATCGAGCTGGTTGTCACCGTGGCGATCGTCGCATTGCTCGCCTCGGCGGCAATGCCCGTGGTCGAGCTGGTGCAGACGCGCCAGCGCGAACAGGATCTGCGCTCGGCGCTGCGGGAGTTGCGCAGCGCGATCGATGCCTACAAGCGGGCCTACGACGAGGGCCGCATCGCAAGGTCCACGCAGGCGACCGGTTACCCGCCGACGCTGGCGGCACTGGTCGACGGGGTGGTGGACGTCCGGACCGCCGACAAGAAGAAGATCTACTTTCTGCGCCGGCTGCCAGTTGATCCGTTGCAGCCCGGGGCGCGAGACGCCGCCGACACGTGGGGCAAGCGTTCCTATGCCAGTCCGCGCACGGCACCGGAGGAGGGCGACGACGTCTACGACGTGTACTCGCGCGCTGAAGGCACGGGGCTCAACGGCCGGCCCTACCGGGAGTGGTGATGCGGCGGCGCGGGTTCACCCTGATCGAACTGCTCGTGGTGATGGCCATCATCGCCGCGCTGCTGACGCTCGCCACGCCGCGCTACTTCCAGCACGTCGACCGCACGCGGGAGACCGTCCTGAGAAGCGATCTCACGACAATGCGCGACGCCGTGGACAAGTTCTTCGGCGACACCGGCAAGTACCCGGATTCCCTGGACGAGCTCGTCGCCAGGCGCTACCTGCGCAGGATGCCCGTCGACCCGATCACCGAGAGCGCGGAGACCTGGGTCGTCGTTGCGCCGGCGGACACGAAGCTCGGCAACGTCTACGACGTGCGAAGCGGCGCTCAGGGAACGACCCGCGACGGCAAGCCGTTCGGCGAGCTTTAGCCGCGATGTCACGGTACGCCGGCCAGCGCGGCTTCACATATCTGGGCGTGCTGATTGCCGTGGCCGTGATCGGCGTCGCGCTTGCCGGAGTGGGGCAACTCTGGAGCGTGCAGGCCCAGCGCGAGCGCGAGCGGGAACTGCTGTTCATCGGCGAGCAGTACCGGGTTGCCTTCGCCAGGTACGTCGCCGCGACACCGCCGGGCAAGGCACGCTATCCGCGGACGCTCGACGAGCTCGTTGAGGATCGCCGGCACATCGTGGTCCGGCGCCACCTGCGGCAGGTCTATCCTGACCCGTTCACCAACGCCGTCGACTGGGAGGTGGTGAGCGCGCCAGATGGTGGGATCGCCGCCGTGTACAGTCGCCACGACGGAACGCCGATCAAGATCGGTAACTTCCCGCCGCAGTTCGCCAAGTTCGAGGACGCGAAGACCTATCGCGACTGGGTATTTGGCACTGTCCCGCCGACCATTGGCGTCCAGCGCCGCTGACATCACCGTCCGGGCGACGTCGGTAACTTCAAAAATGGGACGTTTTCCCATGCCGTTTGTCGGTTTGGGTGCGGCGGCTTGTCGCGGGCCTTCGCCTAACCCATTGATATATATACCTATACGTTCGGCTTAACCCGCCCCTGTGGGTTGCTTTCAGCCTCCTGTGCCGTAATGTGACAGGTGAAGTGGCGTTCAGGATTTTTTTGGAGCGCGCGGTGGAACGGCCGGGGATCGAACGACAGCACGCGGCAGACAACAAGACTGTGCAGCGGCTTCACACATCAGGGAGCGTTAGTCATGCAAGGGTTTGGAAAGCACGTGGTGCTTTTGGCGCTGGCGGCGGTGGCAGTCGGTGGGGCGCAGGCGCAATCCGGGAACAAGCAGGGTCCGCGGTCGAGTGTCAGCGTCGACACCGTCTGCTCTCTCAACAAGGCGAACGCAACCTTCAACGTCGAATTGCGGGTCCGCGACAAGTCGAGCAAGAGCCTGGGTGCCACGGTGAGCGCCTACGAAGTTTCGGCCTTGGCCAAGGTCGCAGCCGGCAACTGGGATGGTCAGGAACTGCTCGAGACAAAGGGTCAGACAGGCATTAGCCTGGCCGTAGCGCCGGCCGGCATGATCACGATCCCGGTGTCCTTCTCTCTCTGCAAGGACGGGACCATCAACCCGATCGTGGGCAGTTCTAAGGGCCTGAATGCGATGGCCAAGACGACCTACGGCAACGGCACCGTCGTGAACATGTGCTCCGACGATCTGAACACGCTCGACGTCGTGGAGCCGAGCGGCATCAAGCTCAGCTTCAACGATCTCAACGACATCACGAACGCCTGCAAGTCGCTGCCGTAGGTGCCTTCGATCCGCATCATGGGCGGTCTGCAGTAGCCGGCGCCACCGGATCGAAAGTCAGTACGAGAGGCGAGCCCAGCTCGCCTCTTTTCATTCGCGACTGAGATGACCAACGAAACGTGGGCGGGCAAGCGCCCGCAGCAGAGGAATGCGATGAAACCAGTGATCAAGAACATCGCGCTGGCCGTGGCACTGGTCGCCGCCGGCGCCGCCTCGGCCCAGGTGACGAGCGATCAGTGCCGGATGCTGATCGGGTTCCAGGCCGCCAAGCTCGGCGCGCCGTCCGGTGCCTGGCTGGCTGTCAACACGGTCGCCGAGACCGATGGCTTCCGCGGCAAGAAGGAGATCCCCGGCAACTGCGAGATCAAGGACCCGACCCTGCAGGCGAAGGGCAAGCCGCTGCCCGCCATCTTCACCGTGCCCGGCCCGATGCCCCAGGATCAGTGCAGCATGTACAAGTACCTGGGCTCGATCGACGTCAGCCTGAACTCGAACAAGCTCGGTGCCGCGCTGACCTCGGCCGACAGCATGCTCACCAAGGTCAACGAGATGTTCACGACCGGCAAGCTGACCCTGGACGGCTACAACACGCTGCAGCCGGCGACGCGGGCCGTGCGCGACTGCGCCGACGCCTATTCGAAACAGGGCTAGGCGAACGCGGGCGCGGGGCAGGGCGCCCGCGCGCGCCTTCTGCAGTCCGCTACAGCGGCACCAGCAGCTCGATCTTCGCCGCTGCGCGCAGCTCCGTTGTGGCCTGATCCAGCGCATCGGCGCCGCGCGTTTTCTGAAGCTGGTCGCGGATGGCGGTGCGCGCCTCTGCCAGCGGCACGCGGCTTGCCGGCAGGCGCGCCTCGAGCTTCAGCAGGTGGTAGCCCTGCGGCGTCTCGATCACCGGCGACAGCTCGCCCGGCTTCAGCCTCGCCAGCGGTGCGCGCATCCACTCCGGCAGGTCGCCGAGCGGGGCCGGATCAAGCGCGCCGCCCCACTGGCGCGTCGGGTCGTCGGAATGCTGCCGCGCCAGCCGGTCGAAGTCAGCGCCCTGCGTCAGCTGGAGCCGCAACGCTTCGAGCCGCAGGCGCGCGCCGAGCCGCTCGTCAGCCGGCCGCGTCGACGGCGCCAGTAGTGCGATGGTGCGGACGTTCCAGCGCTCGGGTTGCTCGAACAGGGCGGGGTTCGCGCGGTAGAACGCGGCGATGTCCGCGTCGGTGATGCGAACACGCTGCTCAACGACGCGCTGTGCATAGCGGTCGGCCGACAGCAGCCGCCGGATGCTGTCGCGAAAGCCGCGCTCGTCCGTGCCTTGCCGCATCAGCTGGGTCTCGAACGCTTCGCGGCTCGGAAAGCGCGCGAGTGATTCGGCGAACGCCTTCTCGACCTCGGCCTCGGTGATCACCAGGCCCTCCTTCTGCGCCTGCTGCCAGAACAGCTCCTCGCGGATCAGGCGGTCCAGGGCCTGGCGTTTCAGTTCGCGCGCCTGAGCGGGATTGCGCATGCGGACGATATGGATGTTGCGCTCGCGCAGGACCGCGTCGAAGGCCCGGTCGAGCTGCTCGTTGGAGATCCGGGCGCCGTTGACGAGGGCGACCGCCTGGGCCCGGGCGGCAGCGGGCAGCGCCGCCAAGAGCGCGACGGCGACGCACGCGATCGGGCCGGCGACGAGCCTCACGAACGAAAGGTTCATTGGAGTCGAATGAAGTCGGGAGAGGGTCGGAACACCTTGCGCTCGAGGTCGACCTCGACCACGTAGCCGCCGTACGCGCCGATGCGGCGACCGGTGCTGAAGCGGATCTTGGGCGTGAGCCCCGTGTCGAAGTTCTGCAGCTCCTCGAGGGCGGCGATCAGTTTCCTGCGCGAAACCTCGCGCCCGGCCCGGCTCATCCCTTCGACGAAGACCATCGCGGCCGCAAGCGCCGACACCTGCAACGCCGGATTGCGGGCCGCCTCCGCGCCCGCCACCGACTTCAGGAGACCGAGACCCTCCGCGGTACGGTCGCCGGGCAGCGATGGGTATGCGAGCACCAGTCGACCATTGAGCACGGCCGGCCATTCCAGCACGTCGGGCGGAACGAAGGGCGCCGGCAGCAGCCAGTACGGCGCGGACCCCTGCGCCGCCAGCGCCCGCGCGGTCGCGGCCACGGATGCGCCGCCGGTCAGCACGAACACCGCATGCGCTTCGCCATCCTTCAGCCGTTTCGCCAGCGCCTCGGGCGGCAGCAGCGCCTGCCGCTGGAGCGAGCCGTAGCCGCGCTCCTTCAGGCGCGCTTCGACCGCGGCGGCGGTGGCGCGCCCGGCGTCGGTGTCCGCGTGCAGCAGGACGACCGGGCGGCCGCCGAGGGCGAGCATCGGCTGCAGCCGCGTCGCGAGCACCTCGGCCAGTTCGGGCACGCCGCTCATCAAATGGAACACCGAATGGCTGGGGTCGGCTGCGCTCTCCGGGAACAGCGTCAGCGGACCGACGACCGGGACCTGGGCGCGCTCGACGGCTTCGACCAGCTCGCGCTCCACGCGGGCGGACAGCGGGGCCACCAGCGCGAATACACCACGTCGTTCAACCAGCGCGTGCAGCGCGGCGCGCGCCTTCGCGGGATCGTCGACCGCAGGATCGACTACGAGCTCGAGCGTCCGACCATGGACGCCGCCGCGCCGATTGACCTGCGCGAAGTACCCCTCGAGCACCATACGCACCGCGCGACCAGTCTCCGCGAGCGGGCCGGTCAGCGGAAGCAGCGTGCCGACCCGGACGCTGCCGGCGCTGAGCCCGGGATCGACCTGGCTCTCGAGGCGCCTCAGGTACGCGATCAGCGCGTCGAGGTCCGCGTCGGTCATCTCGTACAGCGGCATCGCCGGCTCCATGACATTGCCGGCGGGATCGGCGCCATCCCGCATCGCCCGCCTGAACGACCGCGGGTCGTATGGACCGTGACGGCGGCCGTTCGCGTGCGCATGTCCGTAAGGCTTTGTGAGGTCCGCCCAGGTCACGTCCCCGGGATCGACGCCCGACTCCGGGCGGCCCCGGCCATCCTCGCCATGGCAGTTACCGCATGCCATCGGCTTGCCGCGCAGCGGCGACGCCGAGCCGGCGACGCGCGCAACGATGGGACGGCCCGCGCCGTCCGTGCCGTCGTGGTAGATCCGCCGGCCGATCTCCTCCGCCGGCGAGAGTTGCTGTGCGCTGATCGCCAGTGGCGCGAGGAGGGCGGCCAGCGTCAGCGCGGCCAGCCGCGCCATTCAGTTGGCCTTCGCGCCCGGCGCGCCGACCTCCGCCAGCACCTTCAGGCGCTCGGCGATGAGCTGGGCCGGCGCGTCGGCGCGCATCTTGGTCCAGCGCTTGGCCGACACGTTGCCCGCCAGCAGCAGCGTGGAGTGCTCCTCCACCGACTGGCTGTACGAACCGAGCTTCTTCAGGATGTGGGTGATGTTTTCCTTGCTGCCGGTGAGGTGCAGCCACCCCGGCAGGTCGGCCGACTGCTTCTGCGCGTACTTCTTCATCTCGGAGGGCGTGTCGCGGTCGGGGTCGGAAGAGATCGTCAGGAAGTAGACGTCGCGGTTGAACGCGTCGCCCAGCAGTTCCTTCACGTTGAGCAGCTTCTGCAGGATCAGCGGACACGCGTCCTTACAGTTGGTGTAGATGAAGCTGATCACCACGGTCCGGCCCTCCATGGTGTCGCTGTAGAAGCGCACCTTGCGCCCGTCCTGTGTGACGAGTTCGAGGTCGGTGAAGTAGGCGCGCGGATCGCGGGTGCCGGAGGGCGCCGGCGTCGGCGCGACGGCCGGAGCCTTGGACGGCGCCGCACTTTCGTTGTGCGCGGTGGCGCCGGTGCAGAGCAGGGCGAGAAGCAGGGCGGGGAGGATCTTCATGGCAACTGCCTTGTGGGTGGTGCGGGACTCAGCGAAGCGTCTTCAGGAACGCGGCGAGCGCCGCGATCTCCGAGTTGGACAGCGAATAGCGCGGCATCGACGCGGCCACGGGCGCACCGCGCGGATCGATTCCTTCGTTGACGCTCCGAGCGAAGGTCCGCTCCGAGTAGAGCCGTGTGCCGTCGCCGGAAGGGGCGCCCGCCTCAAGGGTGCTCCACCGGACGTCGGGTGCCGCCGGACTGCCGCGCCCGTCGCCGCCATGGCACGCACCGCAGGCGGCGCGCCCGCCGAGCAGCGGCGAGGGCGGCATGCCCACGAGGGCGCGGATTGGCTCGCTGCGGGCGTTCAGCCCTTCGCGATACAGGCGCTCGCCGATGCGCGGTTCGGCCGCCTGCGCCGCGGCCGCCAGCGCCAGCACCGCGCATGCAGCTGCCTTCCGACGACCCGCTGTCGCGCCGGGCACTCAGGTTCCCCGCGCCTTGCGCGCCGCGAGCAGCTGTTGCACGCAGCCCTCGAGCTCGGAGGCGGACGGGAAGCCGTAGAACCGCGTCCACTCTCCGGTGCGCGTGTCGCCGACCATCACCATGGGGGGGTGGTCGTCGATGTTGGCGGTGTAGGTTCCGAACGCCTTGTTCACCGCGTCCACGTCCGACCGGTTCCCCGTCAGGAAAGACCAGCCGCTGTGCCTCGCACCATGCTTCGCCGCGTACTCCTTCATGCGGCGCGGAGTGTCGCGGGCCGGGTCCACGGTCATCGAAACTAGATGCGTCTCGCCCTCGAGCGCGGCGCCCAGCCGCTCCTGCAGGCTCGCCATCGTCGCGGTGAAGATCGGGCAGATGGTCGTGCAGGTGGTGTAGATGAAGTCGACCACGACGATGCGCCCGGCCATCACGTCGGTGCGCAACCGTACCTTGCGTCCGTCCTGGTCGACGAGCGGGGTATCGGCGAGGGACACCTTGACGCTCTTCGGCGGCACCGCGGGATCGGCGGGGGGCTTGTGCGCCTTGTGGTCTCCGTGGGCCCGCGCGAGGGCCGGCGCGAGCGCGGCGAACGCGAGCAGCTGGCGTCGTTGGAGCGGCATGTCAGCGCACCGTGGTCGAAGAGGACTTGGCCGGCGCCACCGGGCGCGCCGCGAGCGAGTAATTCGGCAGGTCGCGATAGCCCTTGCCGAGGGTGGCGGACGCCACGTGGACGTAGTACGCGCCGTCGGCGCCGAACTGCACCGTCGCTTCGTACAGGCCGTCACCGACGTCGGTGGCCTGCGTTTCCCTGCGGTCGAGTCCCGGGGCGCGATACCACATCACGCGCACGTCTTTGAGTCCCAGCACGGGGCGCGCGCCGGACTGGTCGACGATGCGGAACCTGAAGGTGGTGGTCGAGCCCGCGGCCACTTCCCGGCTCGGGAACAGGTAGTCGACGCCAAGCCCCTTGCGGCCTTCCGCCAGCTGCGGGTTCTCCGCCACGGTCGTCGAGAAGCAGTGCAGCAGCTTCGGCGAGTCGAGCGAGAAGGCGACGTCGTAGCGGCCCGCGGCCGGGATCTTCACCTTGCCCGCGTAGACGCCGGGCTCGACCTCGCGCAGGCTACGGTCGACCACGGTCACGGCGCGCGCGCTCGACCCGTACGCCTGGTAGTTGCTCGAGGCGGCGTTCATGCCTTCCATGTAAAAGTAGGTTGTGTTGTCGCCGGGGTTCACCACCAGCACGCCTGCCTCGCCGGCGGCCGGGGCGATCGAGCTGGCGAGCGCCAGGCTGCCGCCGGCCTTCGGCGGCACCGCGCCGGCCGCGAAGCTCTGCACGGTCGGCGTCTTGCCGCGGCCGACCGTGGCGAGGTTGATCATGCTGACGCGCTCGGAGCCGAGCGACCTCACGTAGGCGAAATCGCGCGTGAACTCCACCTGGTAGGGCTGGCCCTGGATCGGGATCTCGTGCAGCGCCGCGTTGGTGCCGACGTCGATCACGTGCACCAGGTCTTCCGGCGCGTTGGTCACGAAGAGCCAGCGGCCGTCGGGGCTCAAGCGTGACGGCCCGACGCCCGGCTTGACCGCCACGCGCGTCGCGGCGCCCGGCTGTTCCGGGCGGAGCACGTGAACCACGCCCGCCCGGCCGTCGGCCACGTAGAACGCCTTGGCCAGCGCAGAGTACGCCACCGACATCGGCACCTCGCCGAGCTTCAGGTCGCGCAGTTTCTTCAGCGTGCGGACGTCGATCAGCGTGAGGTGATGGTCGTCGCGGTTGGTGACAAGCGCGTGGCGGCCGTCCGCGGAGACCGCGATCTCGTGGTGGCCGCGGCCCGTCGGCAGCGTGGCGACGGTCTTCAGGCTTTCGGCGTCGATCACCGTGACCCCGCCCACCGCGCCGTCGCGTGCGTCGTTGCCCACCCACAGGTAACGGCCGTCGGCCTGCAGCACGACCCGCGTCGGCGCCTGGCCGGCCGGGACCGTCGACAGCAGCTTGAAGGTGTCGGTGTCGATCACGGCGAGGCGGTCCGCCTGGGGCATGGTGACGTACAGGCGCTTGCCGTCGGCGCTGCGGACCCAGTCGGAGCCGGGGCGGGGCAGGCTGACCTGCGCGAGCGTGCTGGTGCGTCCCGCCATCGACACCGTCGGGTCGATGATCGACAGCGAGGCGTCCCGGTTCATCACCACGACGTAGTAGCTGTTGAGGTCCACCATCGGGCGGATGCCGACGACCCCCTTCAGGTAGAGCGCAATCTTGTCCTTGCAGGACTTCTGGTCGAGCCCCTCGCGGTCGCGGAGGTTCTCCGCCATGTCCAGCCAGGCGCCGGGCGCAAGCCGCCGCACCGGCTTGCCGGTCGCTTCGTCGGTGATGCGGAAGCGCACGTCGGCGAACGTGTCCTCGACCAGCGCGCCGCCGCCGGCGAGCGGCACGGCGCTGAATTCCACCACGAGTCCCTGGCGCACCAGCCGGCGCGCCTCCTCGGGTTCGGTCGCGGCCCACGCCGTCGCGGCAATCAGTGCCGCGGCCACCCCCCCCAGTGTCCTGCCCGCCGCCATCGCTCCCTCGTGTTCCCGTTGCCTCGACCTACGCATCTATACGACAGCCCGCCGAAAAAAAGAAGGGTGCAGGACGCTGCACCCTTCCTACGGCTCTTCGAAGAAACCCCTGTCGCTACGGGGCGGACCGATCAACGCGCAGGATGCCCCACAGGCCGCTGGCGTTGCCGAACGACCCGATGTCCTTGAACAGGAAGTCGCCCTCTATCGCATCGGCTCCGCCGGCCTTCGGCAGGAAGTAGGTCCAGTGCGCCATCGACGTAAAGCTCTCCTGCGCGCCCTGCGCGAACCCGAGCGGGTTGTCGCCCAGTTTGCGCGAACCGACCTCGGTCATCAGGCAGGCACCCAGCAGCCCGTAGCGCGACGAGTCGCACACGTACGGATCACGCTGCCACACGTGCCCGTGCAGGGCGATCGTGGTGCCGCGCGACGTGCTGTGCGGCACCGCGAAGTGCAGTCGCGTCTCCCTGCCCGGCTTGACCTTCAGGACCGGCGTGGCCGGGTCGCCCGTGCAGGTCGCGCCGACACATGTCACCGTCGGGCTCACCAGCGCGTTGCTGTACGCCATGTGCTGGTTCGGGATGCCGCCGTAGCACGTCCCCAAAGCGCAGGTGGCGTTGCCGAACGGCACGTTGGGGGCGATGCCGAAGCGGAACCACAGCGGTTCGATGCCGTAGTTCAGCGCCATGGCGCCGCCTTCCTGCGAGTCCTCCGGGATGCCGACGCCTTCGCCGTTGATGTGCTCGACTGGCGCGCCGCTGGCGTAACGGTGGTTCAGGTTCTTCGTCATCACGACGACGAGGTCCCGAACTTCCTTCGCTCCCACCATGACGGTCGCCTGGGCGTGCTGGCCCGGGTCCTCGACGAACGTGGCACCTTGCGGCAGCACGCTGAACCCGCCGACCAGCGACTTCTGGCCCTGCTTGACGCGGTCGGCCGGGGAGATTCCGACGCCGCCGAACTCCACCGGCACGGGGACCAAGTCCACGCCGTTGGTCCCGTCCTTCGGAACCCGGCGCACGTCGCCCGTGTACCACTTGTAGACCGCCTTCGCGACCGTGTTGCCGTTGACCGGCGGCACCGTCTGCGTGACGTTCGCGCCGACGTTGATGCCGAGCTCGTCAATCGGATCGACCGCGACCAGCTGCGGCACCATGCCGACGTGGCTCGACGGCCGGATCCGGTTGACATCGAACGGAATCGACCCTTGCTTCGTGCCTTCCGCGCCACGGTCATGCTTGTTGACACCCAGCAGCATGCCGAGCGTCGGCAGGTCCGGTGCGACGGCGGGCAGACGGTTGTACAGCGTGACCGTCACGCACTCGCCGGCCTTGGCGCGGGCGATCCAGGGCTCGGGCTTCTTGATGTCAGGAATCAGCTTGATGCGGCAGCCCGGCTTGGTGACGCCCGGCGTTCCCGGGGAGTCGCGGCATGCGCGGTCGCCAGCGACCGCCGGCGTCACGTCTTCCAGGCGCACGTACATCATGGCCGTCGGGTCGTGCAGCGGGCCGGCCTGGCCGCCCACCGTCACGTTTCCGTTCTCCCCGGCGATCGTGACTTGCTGGGTCGCCGTCGTGCGCGGGTTGTAGATCAGCGAGCCGGTGCCGGTCAGCGGGCCGCCCGCGTGCAACTGGCCTACCGGCCGGCTGAGGCCGGTCGGATCGAGGTTGGTGCCGATCGGCGTGATCTTGACGTCGGCCGCGGTGCGATCGCCCAGCAGGTCGTTCGCCAGGATCGCGATCACGTTCAGCGGGCGGTTCGGGGCCGTCTTCGGGCAGACGCCGTTGAACTGATCGCGGTTGACCACGCGGGCCGGCGTCGGATCCGGGTTGTTCGGCAGGACGAAAAGGTCGCCCTCGGCGCGCAGCGCGTCGTACGCGCGCAGCAGGCCCCAGGAGCCGCTCCACCAGCCGTCCATTGACGCGTCGATGTTGTACAGGTAGTCGCGCGTCCCCTTGACTGTCTTCGTGGCCGTGAACATCGGCACGTTCAGCGTGAACTGCTCGGAGATGCCCGCCGCCTGCGAGTTGCGCCAGCCGGAGTTGGGCGCGCGGCCGAACCCGGACCCGGCCTGCAGCCACTTGAGGCCGAGGATCGTCGCGTTGTGCTCCTCCTCATGCCCGCCCGCCTGGATCTTCACGCGCACCAGGTCGCCCTGGTAGGCGCGCAGCATCGGGGTGAACGGGTCGCCCCCGAACTTCGCGTTGGGCGCGTTGAGCGTCGACCACGCCGGCAGCTTGTTCTGTGCGATCAGCTCCTGCTCCGTGCGGTTCATCGCGTCCTCCTTGCGGACGATCGGCGTGATGGTGCCCGCCTTGTCCATCTTGCGGGTGGCCAGCGCGAAGGCGAGGTCGCCGGCATCGCCGTCGGCCTGCGCGCCCATCTTGCCGTCTGGGCCGGGCTTGGCCGGATCGAAGATGCGCAGCGCCACCGGTTCGTTGCGGTAATTGACGACGAACATCCCCGGGTCCGCGACGCTGATCGCCTGCGGGCACGGACGCGACAGCAGCACTTCCGCGCCCTCCTTGACGCAGTCCACCACCTCCTCGACGAGGTCCGGGAACGGCTTGCCGACCTGGAAGCGCGCCGGCGGGTTGATCGCGTAGCGGAAGGCTTCGGTCAGCACCGTGCCACCGACGTAGGAGTTCGGGATCCAGTCGTTGCCGGCGAACGGCCAGGCCTCAGGCAACGCGTACGGTTTCTCCGTTGGCAAACGGCGCGGGTTGCCGAACTCGTCGGCGCCGACGTACTTGCCGAACTCGTAGGCGTGCTGGAAGTCGGAGAACTCGAGATAGAACTCGCGGAACGCGTTCTGGCAGCTGACACCGGATGTCATCATGCCGTCCGCCTTGCCTATCGGGCAGTCTTGCGCGTTGACGTTAACGCCGGGCAGCTGCGCCTGCGGCAGGATGGCCGCCTGCCACGAGGTCGGTCCGCCGTCGGTGAACGTCGCGGCGTGGCCGTCGAGGCCCTCCGGCGTGTACGCCGCGGTGCGTGCCGGCGCGCGCGTGTCGGGATCGGGGCCGAGCTGCGCACCGGTCTCGTTGTGGACCCACTTCGAGTTGGCCGGCTGCGCCAGCACGGTGGCGTACAGCCCCACCTGCTGGTGCGTCGACGGGCCGTAGTGGTCGTGCGTGAAGATGATGCCCAGGCCACGGTCGACGCCGTCGGCGTTGACGACCGGATCGGCGAACCAGCGCTGCATCGTCGTGCGGGCGCCTTTCCAGTCGGGCCGGCCGAACTGGCCGAAGTAGGGGTGAGCCGCGGGCTCGAGGACTGGCACGTCCACGGTCTGGCCAGCGCGCGCGGTCCCGATCGGACACG
>Ga0316613_10000899_pt1 | contig 21487 bp, 21 predicted proteins | sample OWC_soil_day10_C_2_FD_207647 | JGI IMG/M metagenome (GOLD analysis project Ga0316613, IMG submission 207647) | Wetland soil microbial communities from Old Woman Creek delta, Ohio, United States - OWC_soil_day10_CT_b | ecosystem: Environmental > Terrestrial > Soil > Wetlands | place: USA: Ohio...
GATGCCACCTTCCAGCACTGCCTTCAGCGACTTGTAGGACGTGTCTCCGTGATCGAAGGACAGGTCGTCGCAGAACAGGACGAAGCGGTGGCTGCTGTCGCGCAGCATCTTCATCAGGACCGGCAAGCTCTCGATGTCCTCGCGGTGGATCTCGATCAGCTTGAGCGGTGTGAAGGAATGATGGCTGGCGAGGCGCCTGTTGACCTCCGCCTGGGCAGCTTTCACCAGCGACGACTTGCCCATGCCGCGGGCACCCCACAGGAGCACGTTGTTGGCCGGCAAGCCGCGTGCGAAGCGCTCGGTGTTGGCGACGATCATGTCACGATTGCGGTCGATTCCCTTGAGAAGGCCGATCTCCACCCGATTGACTCGTCTGACCGGCTGGAGGGAAGCGAGGGAGGGAATGAAGACGAACGCGTCGGCGGCGTCGAAATCTGGCGTTTCCGGCGACGGCGGCACCAGCCGTTCGAGCAGGCTGGCGATGCGTTCGAGATGGGTGTTCAATGTCTCGATGGGAGAAGCGCTCACATCCATCCTCCTCAATACCGCCTCTGTACCGTTCGGTACTCCCGCGTATTTCTAGTGCGCCGCGTGCGCTGATGCAAACCTGGGAAGACCGGTTCCGGTACGCTGTAGGGCGATTTTTGCCGGAGACTACCTAGAGCGACGCTCCGAAGGGCACCGCACGTAGCTTTGGTTTGCAAAGTCCTGCGGCCTAGGTATATTCCGGCCACTTTCGAGCGAGTGGGCGGCGCGCCGCCTTCTCGCCGATGTCTCAATGCCTCGTCGGTCCGGTTTGCGGGCGGTGGCAGGCCCATGGAGTTGACCTGATGTTCGTGACCCCAGCCTACGCCCAGGCGGCCGGTGCCGCTGCCGGCAGCACCGATTTCCTGATCCAGTTCGCGCCGTTCATCCTGATCTTCGTCATCATGTATTTCCTGCTCATCCGGCCGCAGCAGCGCAAGGCCAAGGAGCACCGCGACATGCTGAAGAATCTCCGGCGCGGCGACGTCGTCGTCATGCAGGGCGGCCTTATCGGCAAGATCGTCAAGGTCGTTGACGAGAGCGAGCTGTTGCTTGACGTCGGCGACGGCACCGCCAAGGTGCAGGTGCGCGTTGCTGCCGGCTTGGTGCAGCAGCTTCGCAGCAAGGGCGAGCCCGTCAAGGAAGGCAACTGACCGAACGGTCGGCACAAGACGGAAAGCGGGCAGCTCGACTGCCCGTTTTCGGCCAATGAGGTCCGAGGCAGCAAATGCTCTATTTTTCCCGCTGGAAGGTGACCACGATTCTCCTGACGATCTTCGTCGCTCTCGTGGTTCTGATTCCCAACTACCTGACCTCGGACCAGATCAAAAACCACTGGCCATCGTGGCTTCCGGGACGGCAAGTGGTCCTCGGCCTCGATTTGCAGGGTGGCGTCTATCTGCTCTACCAGGTCGACGTCGAAGACTATAAGCAGAAGCGGCTCAAGGCGCTCGAAGGCGACATCCGCCAGGCGATGCGTGACGAACCGCGCATTGGCTACACCGGTCTTGGCGTCCAGGGCGACATCGTCCAGTTGAAAATCCGCGACGCCGACAAGGTGGATGAGGCCGGCAAGCGCCTCGGCAACTTGCTCAATCCGTTATCGACGGGCGTCCTCGGTGGTTCATCCGTCACCGAGTTTGAACTCAATCGGGGCTCCGACGGCTTGATGCGCCTCGGGTTTGACCAGGCCGGCCTCGACAAGCGGCTCGGCACCGTCGTTCAGCAGTCGATCGAGGTCATCCGTCGCCGCATCGATCAGATGGGTGCCGTTGAGCCGTCGATCCAACGCCAGGGGTCCGACCGCATCCTGGTCGAGGCACCCGGCGAGAAGGATCCGCAGCGCCTCAAGAACATCATTGGCCGCACCGCGCAGATGACCTTCCACCTCGTCGACCTCAACGTGTCGGCCGAGGAAGCCGCCAAGGGCAACCTGCCGCCCGGTGAGATCCTCCTGAAGCAAAAGGAGGCAGGCGGCATCCCGATGGTGGTCGACGAGACCCCGCTGATGTCCGGTGAGGACCTTACCGACGCCCAGACCTCCTTCCAGAGCCAGACCAACGAGCCGGTGGTGTCTTTCCGTCTATCGACGTCGGGTGCCCGAAAGTTCGCTCAGGTGACCACCGATAGCGTCGGCCGGCTGTTCGCCATCGTGCTCGACGACGAGATCATCTCGGCACCGCGCATCAATGAGCCGATCACCCAGGGCTCCGGCCAGATCTCCGGCAATTTCACCGTCGAGAGCGCCAATGACCTTGCCGTGCTGCTCAGGGCCGGCGCGTTGCCGGCCAAGCTGTCGATCGCCGAGGAGCGCACCGTTGGCCCCGGTCTCGGCGCCGACTCAATCGCCGCCGGCGAGCGAGCCGCGATGATCGGCACCGTCGCCGTCGTCATCTTCATGCTGGCGGCCTACGGCCTGTTCGGCGTGTTTGCCAACGTCGCCCTGCTGGTCAACCTGATCCTCATCATGGCGATCATCACCATTCTGCAGGCGACGCTGACGCTGCCAGGCATCGCCGGCATCGTGCTCACCATGGGCATGGCGGTCGACAGCAACGTGCTGATCTATGAACGCATCCGCGAGGAGCAGCGGCTTGGCCGGTCGCCAGTTTCGGCCATCGATGCCGGCTTCCGCCGCGCCTTCGGCACCATCCTGGACGCCAACATCACAACGCTGATCGCCGCCATAGTCCTGTACCAGATGGGCTCCGGCCCCGTGAAAGGCTTCGCGGTCACCCATGTGATCGGCATCGTCACCACCATGTTCACGGCCATCACCTTCACCCGACTGGTGGTGGCGACTTGGGTCCGCTACCGGCGGCCGTCCGTCGTTCCGCTTTGATCCGGACCCTGAGGCTCCATCATGCGCCTGCTTCGCTTGTTTCCCGACGACACCAAGATTCCCTTCATGAAGTGGAGGAAGTGGAGCTTCCTCTTCTCCGGTCTGGCATCGGTCCTCTGTTTCGTGGTCCTCTATACCCACGGCATGAATACCGGCATCGATTTCCAGGGCGGTACGCTCATGGAGATCCAGACCAAGTCCGGCCCGGCCGACCTTCAGGCCATCCGCGACCAGCTTAACGGCCTTGGTCTCGGTGAAGTGCAGGTCCAGACCTTCGGTGCCGACGACGACGTGCTGATTCGCATCTCCCGTCAGGAAGGCGGCGACGAGGCGCAGATCACCGTTGTCACCAAGGTGCAGGCCGCTTTCGGCGATACCGTCGACTATCGCCGCACAGAAATGGTCGGCCCGCGTGTTTCCGGCGAACTGGCCCAGAACGGCATCCTCGGCATCATCTCGGCGCTTGCGCTGATCATGGTCTACGTCTGGTTCCGCTTCGAGTGGCAATATTCGCTCGGCGCGGTGATCGCCACGCTGCACGATGTGGTGCTGACCATCGGCTTCTTTGCCATCACCCAGGTTGAGTTCAATCTGTCGTCGATTGCCGCCATCTTGACCATCGTCGGCTATTCGCTGAACGACACCGTCGTGGTCTACGATCGAATCCGAGAAATGCGGCGCAAGTACAAGCGCCTCAATCTCGTCGTCCTGCTCGATCTCGCCATCAACCAGACGCTGACCCGTACCACCAATACCGCGCTCACCACGCTCATCGCGCTGGCCGCGCTGGTGATCTTCGGCGGCGAAGTGATTCGCTCTTTCACCGGGTCGATGCTGTTCGGCGTGCTGATCGGCACCTACTCGTCGATCTTCATCGCCGCACCCGTCCTTATCTTCCTCGATCCGCAATTGGCCGGTGACAAGTCGGCGAAAAAAGTCGAGGACGATAGCGAGGAGGCCGCCGAGCTGGCATGAGTGTGGGCGCATCTCCTCGGGAGCGCCGCCGATGAAGCTGTTCGGGCCGCGAGGCCGTCCCTTGGAACGCCATGAGCAACACCTGCCCGAGCAGGTGCCGGTTGACGCCTATGGCAACGGTGGCTTTCGCTTTGGCGGCATGTCGCATCGCGGATCAATCCTGATCGTGCCATCCGGCGTCCACGGTTGGGCGGCGATCACTCCGATGGACATCACCGTCGATAGCCTTGCGCAGGTGTTCGAAGAAGCCGGCGGCATCGACATGCTGCTCATCGGCAGCGGCCGTGACCTTGTTCCAGCGCGGCGAGCCGTCGCCGAGGCGCTGCGTGCGCACGACATCAAGCATGAGGCGATGTCAACCGGTGCCGCCGTCCGCCTGCTTGACGTCATGCTTGGCGAGCGGCGCAAGTTTGCCGCTGCCCTTTTGGCGGTCGACTGATGGCCGCTGCCGCCCGCCTTGACGACGCCTACCGCCACTGCGAAGGGCTTGTTCGCGACCACGACCGTGACCGCTGGCTGGCCGACCGACTGCTTCCTGAGCACAAGCGTCGGCATGCCCTAGCCATTCACGCCTTTTCCTACGAAGCGGCCCGTATTCGCGAGACCATCCACGAGGCGATGCCCGGCGAGATCCGCCTGCAATGGTGGGTCGACGCCATCGAGGGTGAGGCACGCGGCGAGGTCTCGGCTCATCCGGTGGCAGCCGCATTGATCGATACCATCCGCCGCTTTTCGCTACGCCGCTCGGGTTTCGTCAATCTCCTGGAGGCGCGCCGCTTCGATCTCTACGATGATGCCATGCCGACGCTCAACGATCTCGAAGGCTATGCCGGCGAGACGGCATCGGTGCTTTTCCTCGAAGTGGCGCAGGTGCTCTCGGATGGGGACGATCCGAAAGCGGCCGACGCCGCTGGCCATGCCGGCGTGGCCTACGCGCTGACAGGGTTGATGCGGGCACTACCGATCCATGCCCGCCGCAATCAGGTCTACCTTCCGGCCGACCTCCTGAGACCGGCGGGGCTCGAAGCGGACGACCTGCGCCAAGGCCGCAAAGCCGAGCAACTGACCGGTGTTCTTGCCAGTCTCAGGGACCAGGCCTCCGCCCATCTCGACAAGGCGCTCGCCGCCCTCGTCGGGGCAGACCCACGCGCCAAACCGGCCTTCCTGCCGCTTGCCTTCGTCCGGCCTTATCTCAGGGCGCTCATCAAGGCGCCCCCCTATGGCCCGGTGGCCGAAATCGCCGCCTGGAAGAAGCCACTCGTCCTGTGGCGCTTCGGGCGACAGCTCTGACCATTACGCCTTGGCGTTCGCTTCCATGAGGCCGATCAGCCCCTTCAGGATGTCGATCGGCTCTGGCGGGCAGCCGGCAATGACGAGGTCGACTGGTATGACGTCCGACACGCTGCCGATCACCGCGTAGGTCTTGCCGAACACGCCGCAGCCGGCGGCGCAATCGCCGACCGCCACCACCCATTTCGGTGCCGGTGTCGCGGCATAGGTGCGTTCGAGCCCTTCGCGCATGTTGGCCGTGACAGGCCCCGTTACCATCAGCACGTCGGCATGGCGCGGCGACGCGACGAAGCGCAGGCCGAAGCGCTCGACGTCATAGTAACTGTTGTTGAGCGCATGAATTTCCAGTTCGCAACCATTGCAAGAGCCGGCGTCGACCTCGCGGATCGACAGGCTGCGGCCGAGCCGTGCCCTTGAGACGGCACCGAGACGACTGGCCAACGCATCGATCTCGGCATCGGCAACCGTCGGTGCCTTTTCGGTCACCGGCCGTCGGAACAGGCCCTCGAGCAGCATTCTACGCATGGTCGATCGTCTGCCTCACAGGTCGTGCCCGGAATAGGAGCAGTTGAAGGATTTGTTGCAGAGCGGGAAATCGGCGACAATGTTGCCCTCGATCACCGCCTCGAGCAGCGGCCACTGGAAAACCGAGGGGTCGCGTACGGCCCCCCGCAGCACGCGGCCATCCTCGTCGGTCCGGAGCCAGACCAGCACGTCGCCACGAAACCCCTCGATCATGGCGAGTCCCTCGGTGGTATCGTCGCGCGGCTCGTTGGCAAGGCCGCCGGCCTGCGGCACTCGTCGCTTGCGCAGCGCTGGCGCCAGCGGATAGGCGATCGGCCCGGCTGGCAGCCGATCGACGATCTGCTCGATCAGTTCCAGGCTCTCGTAGACTTCGTCGATGCGCACCCAGATGCGGGCGTCGACATCACCGGCTTCCCGCATCACCACCTTGAAATCGAGGTCGCCATAGGGCGGGTAGCCCGGCGCTTTCCGGGCATCAAAGGTGCGACCGGACGCACGGCCGATCGGCCCACCGGCCCCGAATCGACGGGCAAGCTCGGGTGAGAGACGGCCCGTCGAGACGGTGCGGTTCTGCAGCGACGTCGTATTGTCGTAGAGTTCGACAAGACGAGGAAAGCGTTGGCGGATATGGGCGGTCAGCGCCTTGATCGGGGCGGCGTCGTGAAGATCGACGGCGACGCCACCGGGGACGATGCGGTCCAGCATCAGCCGATGGCCGAAGGTCACCTTGGCGGCGCGCAGCACATCCTCGCGCAGCATGCTGCAATGGGCCAGCATCAGCGCGAAGGCGGCGTCGTTGCAGATGGCGCCGATATCGCCGAGATGGTTGGCGAGCCGCTCGAGTTCGGCCATCAGCGCGCGCAGCCAGATCGCCCGTTGCGGTACGCCGACGCCGAGCGCCGCCTCGGCCGCCCGTGCAAAGGCAAAGGAATAGGCCACGGTGCTGTCGCCCGAAACACGCGCCACCACCTTGGCTGCAGCCTCAAGCGTCGTGTTGACGAGCAGCCCCTCGATGCCCTTGTGGACATAACCGAGCCGCTCCTCCAGTCGCACGACGATCTCGCCATTGGCCGAAAAGCGAAAATGGCCGGGTTCGATGATGCCGGCATGAACCGGTCCGACGGCGATCTGGTGCAGCGGCGGCCCTTCGGCCTTCAGGAACGCGTAGGTCTCGCCATCCTTCGGCGCCTCGGCGGCGGCGCCGAGCGGCGCGTGGACGCCCCAGCGGCCGTGGTCGAGCCAGTGCCGGTCGTCGGGCATGCCGTCCGGGGTGAGGCCGTAAAGGTCGACAATCCCCCGTTCGAGGCGCTGGGCCGGCGAGTGCGTCAGGCCGACCGACGGGAAGCTGCCGTCAGAGGTAGCCAGCGTCAGCACCAGAAGGGCGCTGTCCTCGTCATCGAGCACGGTCATATGCACGGCGCCGGGCTCCGCCCACAGGCTCGCCAGCGTGGCGTTGCCCGCAGCGATCGCCAGCGTCGCCTGGCGCCAGGTATCGGCGTCGACGGTGATGCGCGGCCAGGGACGCTGTTCCTCGACAGTAAGCGCGGCATTGAGAAGGGCGGTGCGGAACGTGCTCATGGTCTCATCCCAGCATGCGCGCGACGTTCTGGAACCAGGCGACCAGCGGCCCCGGCAGATAGAGGCCGGCAATCAGGACCAGAGCGAGATGAATGATGAGCGGCAGCATCGACGGCCGCCGGCCGGCATCGACGATGCTGGGCGAGGGCTTGCCGAAGGCGATGCCGGTGAGCCGCCAGATGAGGGCGCCGAAGGCCAGCAGGAGCCCGGCCACCAAGGGTATGGCGAGCAGCGGCTGACGGGCGAAGGTGGAACTCACCAGCAGGAATTCGCTGGTGAAAATGCCCATGGGCGGCAGGCCGGCGATGGCGGCGACGCCGACCACCAGGCTCCAGCCCAGCGTCGGGTGGCTCTCGGTAAGGCCGCGGATGTCGGCGATCTTCTGCGTGCCCTTGACCTGCGCCACCTGACCGACGGCGAAGAAGATCGCCGACTTGGTCAGGGAGTGCATGGTCATGTGCAGGAGGCCGGCGAAGTTGGCGAGTGGCCCGCCCATGCCGAAGGCGAAGGCGATCAGTCCCATATGTTCGATCGACGAGTAGGCAAACAGCCGTTTGATGTCGCGCCTGAGGTAAAGCATCAAAGCCGCGAAGATCAGCGATACGAGACCGAGCGTCACCAGCAGCGGCCCCGGCGCCACCGCGTAGGGATTGGCGGCGAGCAGCATCTTGAAGCGCAGCAGTGCGTAGAGCGCCACGTTGAGGAGAAGGCCCGACAGCACCGCCGAAATCGGCGTCGGCCCCTCGGCATGGGCGTCCGGCAGCCAGGCGTGTAGCGGCGCAAGGCCGACCTTGGTGCCGTAGCCGAGCATCAGGAACACGAAGGCGACGTTGAGCAGCTCCGGGCTGAAGGCGGCGGCATTGGCGATCAGCGTCGTCCACACCATGGCGTCGTTACCCTCTCCGATCACCGGCCGGGCGGCCATGTAGATCAGAATGGTGCCGAACAGAGCGAGCGCGATGCCCACGGAGCCGAGGATGAAGTATTTCCAGGCCGCTTCCAGCGCCGCCTGCGTTCGGTAGAGGCCAACCATCAGCACGGTGGTCAGGGTGGCCAGCTCGACCGCCACCCACATCAAGCCAATGTTGTTGGCCGTCAACCCGAGGTTCATCGAGAAGGATAGGGCCTGATACATGCCGTGATAGAAGCGGATGTACCCTGGCTTCAATCGGCCGACCTCGATCTCATGGCCGATATAGCTCGCTGAAAAGATCGAGGTGGTGAAGCCGACAAAGGTACCGAGCACGATGAAGACGACGTTGAGATCGTCGACAAACAGGAAGCTCACGGTCGGGTCGGGCCGCTCGATGAGCAGCGTCAGCGCAAACAGGAAGGTAAGGCCGGAGGCCAGCATGTTGACGCGGGCGCCCAGCCGGTATTGCGGAATCAGCGTGAGAATGAGCGCAGCGATGCCGGGCACCACCAACACGGCGTCGATCGGGGCGAAGGGAAGCATGTGCAGAAAGGCCGTCATTCCCGGTCCTCCCGGAAGTCGTCGAGGGCCTGGGTATCGATGGTGTCGAAGCGCTCGCGGATGCGGAACAGGAACACGCCGATGACGATGAAGGCGACCAACACCGAGAAGGCTACTGATATCTCTACCACCAAGGGCATGCCGCGAGCCCCGGTGGCAGCCAGCACCAACCCGTTTTCAAGGCTCATGAAGCCGACGATCTGACTGATGGCATTCTGTCGCGTCACCATCATCAACAGGCCGAGCAGGATGACCGAAAGGGCGAGCGCCAGGTCCTCGCGGGCGATCGGGTCAGCCTCGGCGGCGGCCGGCAGCATGACGACCATGGACAGCGCCACGAGGCCAATGCCCATCAGCATGGTCGGTCCGATGCCACCCACCGTCTCGATGTCGCGATGGACGCCGAGGCGAACCACCATGTGATGCAGCGCCACCGGGATGATGATCGCCTTCAGGACCAGCGCAATGGCGGCCGTGACGAAAAGGTGGGGTGCCGACTGAATGTAGGCCTGCCAGGCGACGGAGAGCGAGAGAACGACTGCGTGCGCCGCGAAGACGTTGAGAAGCCCGAGAATGCGGTTCTGGTAGAGCATCATGAAGCTCACCAGCACCATGCCTCCGGCGAGAAGATGCGCAGCGTCGAGGGAAAAACGCTCCATCAGAAGCTCCGCGAAACGAATAGCAGCAGTGTGCCGAGGAAGCCGAGCATCAGCGCGCCACCGACGAACTCCGGCACGCGGAACACCCGCATTTTGGCGATTGCCGTCTCGAACACCACCATCAGGAAGCCGCCGACGGCAAGCTTGCCAATCCAGGTGACAACCCCCAGGGCCATGTCGACAAGACCTTCGTCCTGGCGAGCCATGCCCCAGGGCGTGAAGATGCAGGCGATCAGCGAGATATAGAGCAGCAGCTTCAGTGCCGCCGCGAGCTCGATCACCGCGAGATGTCGGCCGGAATATTCGAGCACCATCGCTTCATGCACCATCGTCAGTTCGAGATGCGTCGCCGGGTTGTCGACCGGCACGCGAGCGTTCTCCGTCAGTGCCACGATGATGAGGCCGATCAGTGCCAGGCCGAGCGAAACACGCAGCGTACTGTGATTGACCATGAAGGCGGCGATGGTGGAGAGCTGTGTCGAGCCGGCGACCAGCGCCACCGTGAACACGATCATGATCATCGCCGGCTCGGCCAACGTCGCAAACAGCATTTCACGACTGGAGCCGATGCCGCCAAAGGAAGTGCCGATATCCATTCCGGCGAGCGCCAGGAAGAAACGTGCCGAGCCCAGCAACGCGGTGATGGCGATGAAATCGGCCGCCCATGAAAAGTGCAGACCGGCGGCAAACGTCGGCACCAGCGCCGCCGCCACCCAGGTGGTGGCGAAGATCAGATAGGGCGCGTTGCGGAACAGCCAGGAGGCGTTGTCGGCCAGCACCGCTTCCTTGCGCACCAGGCGCAGGAGGTCGCGATAGGGCTGCAGGATCGACGGTCCCTGCCGACGCAACAGGCGCGCCTTTACCTTGCGCGTGAAACCGACGAGGCCGGGGGCCAGCGCCAGCACCAGCACCATCTGGATGCCCTGAACGAGGATGGCGAGGATCAGGCCCATGTTGCCACCAGCACGAGGAGGAGGACCAGTGCCGCGAAAACGAGGCTGAGATAGCTGCGGATGGTCAGGAACTGCAGGACATTGAACCGCTCGGCCGCATAGAGCACGGCGCCCTCGAGCGGCTCGTAGAGAAACTCCCAGACGAGGTCGCGGAGCGACACCGTCAGGCGGGCCGGTGCCATGTCGCCGGGCGGCGGCATGGTCTGGCTGATCTTCGCCCGGAAGGCGATTGGCCCGAACACCCGACGAATCGGCTGTGCGAAGCTGTCGGCGGTGTATTGCGTTGCCGGCGAAGCGTCGGGGAAGCCGCAGTCCCAGGGCGGCGCGCGGCGAACGGCGCGCGAGGCAAAGTTATGGATGACACGGATTGCCGCCCAACTCGCCATCAGGATGAAGAAGAAGACGAGGAAGCCGGAATAGGAGCTGCGGCTTTCGGAGATCGGAATGATCGACAGATGCGGGACAATCGGCTGCTTCGGCATGGCGCTGGCGACGAGCATTTGCGAGACCGGCGACAGAGCGTCGAGGAACGGCCCCGGGAAGACACCGGCGATCAGGCAGACGAAGAAAAGGACGTACATCGCCCGGATCTGCCAGCGGCCGACCTCGCGGGCCGTCTCGGCGGCCGGGGAACGTGGCCGGCTCAGGAACGTGATGCCGAAGGCGCGCACGAAGCAGGCGGCCGCCAGAGCCGCGGCCAGCGCCAGCATGGCACCGGACGCTGGCACCAGGAAGCGCAACGCCCATTGTGGCAGGTCGGGGCTAAGGAGAATTGCCTGCAAGATCAACCACTCGGAGACGAAACCGTTGAGCGGCGGCAGCGCCGAGATGGCAAGGCAGCCGCCGAGGAACAGGTAGGCCGTCTCCGGCATGCGGTGAATGAGCCCGCCGAGCTTCTCGATATCGCGCTCGCCGGCCCCAACGAGCACGTTGCCAGCCCCAAAAAACAGCAGGCTCTTGAAAAGGGAATGGTTGAAAGCGTGGAAGATCGAGGCGGTGACGGCGAGCGCCGCCGCGCCGGCCATGTGGTTGCTCTTGAAGGCGAGCCCGAGGCCGAGACCGATGAAGACGATGCCGACATTCTCGACCGTCGAATAGGCGAGAAGGCGCTTGAGATCGCGCTGCAGGACGGCATGCAACACGCCGAGCACTGCCGACCCCGCCCCCAGACTCAGCACGACCACCGCCCACCACCAAGCCGGCTCGCCGACGAGGTCGAACACCACGCGAATGAAGCCGTAAACGGCCACCTTGGTCATGACGCCTGACATCAACGCCGACACGTGGCTCGGCGCCGCCGGATGCGCCAGCGGCAGCCAGACATGCAGCGGCACGAGGCCGGCCTTGGAGCCGGCGCCGAGCAGCATCAGCACCAGCACGAGGCCAGTCAGCCACGGCGCCTGTTCGGCGGCGCGGATCGTCGCGAAGGCATAGCCACCGTCCGGCCCGGCCAGCAGGCCGAAAGCGAGCAGCAGCATCAGCGTGCCGAAGGATGCCATCAACAGGTAGACATAGCCGGCCCGGCGGTTCTCCGTGTCGTGGTGATGCGCCATCACCAGCGCCCAGGAACTGAGCGACATGAACTCCCAGGCGACCAGGAAACTGAAGGCGTCGGCCGAGAGCACGACGAGGTTCATGCCGGCCAGGAAAGCCGGGTAGAAGGGCAGCACGCGGCCAGGCTCTTCCTCGTGCGCGCCGTAACCGATGGCATAGAAGGAAGCGACGACGGCGCCGAAATCGACGATGACCAGGAAAGCGGCGCTGAGCGGGTCAAGAGCGAAATGCGCGCCGATCCACGGCAGGCCAACCGGCAGGTGGACAGTGCCCTGGAAAGCGCTGCCGCCCAGCAGCCCGAAGAGGCCTGAGACGAGCAGCACGGCGGCAAACACGAGGCTTGCACCGTAAATGGCGGGTGTCGCCCAGCCGATGCGCCGGGCGGTGAGGATCGGCGCCACCACGGCGACGCCGGCAAGACCGGCGACACTCAGAAGGGCCGCTACGATCGGCATTGTCACTTTCATTCCCCGAACGGATTTCGGGCCGCTTCCGGCGGCTCCGTGGAACCAATGGGGCGAGAAGCTCACGCATCCACCCATTGAGGCGCATCAATCTGCGCCGTTAACCCGCTCCGAATGGTGCGGGAGCCGCGATCCCCGCGTGACCGGTGTCAACGTCGAACGAGGCGGCTGTCATCAAAGACTCAAGGATTGGCCGAAGCATACCGGCTCACCGGCGCTACCGATATTGTTTGTTGGTATTCAATCAATTCAGTTCAGTCGGCGCCGCGTCGCTGTTGCATGGATGTCGCGAAGGCGCCTCTGCACAGCCACATGCGTGAACCACGTGTCGGTGTTGCCGCGCGAGCCTCAGCAGATGCGCGGCAGCTGCTCACCGGCCAGCCAGTCGACGATGCGGCCACCGCCGAACCCGGTGGTCATCTGCACGAAGCGTTGATCGTCCTCGACCACCTCGCCGATGATCGCCGTGTCGGCCCCCAGTGGATGCGACCGCATCGCTGCCACCAGCGCTTCGGCAGCCTCGGCGGCCACCACGGCGACGAGCTTGCCCTCGTTGGCGACGTTGAGCGGATCGAGGCCGAGCAGCTCGCAGGCAGCGGCCACCTGCCGCTTGATCGGGATGCGGTCCTCGATGATGCGGAAGCCGACACCCGACTGGTGGGCCAACTCGTTGAGCGTTGCCGCGAGGCCGCCGCGCGTCGGATCACGCATCAGGCGAAGGTGAGGGCCGGCGATCGCCACCATCGCTTCGACAAGGCCGTTGAGCGCCGCACTGTCCGACAGGATTTCCGTTTCGAAGGTAAGATTCTCGCGGCTCGACATGATGGCGACGCCGTGGTCGCCCATCGAGCCGGAGACGATGACCCTGTCGCCGGGCTTCGCCCGATCTCCGGAAAGGACAAGACCGTCCGGCACCACGCCAACGCCGGCCGTCGAGATGAACACCCCGTCCGCCTTGCCGCGCTCCACCACCTTGGTGTCGCCGGTGACGATCAAGACGCCGGCCGCCTTGGCCGCCGCGCCCATCGAATCGGCGATACGCTTCAGGTCACTGAACGGAAAGCCCTCCTCGATGATATAGCTTGCTGACAGATAGAGCGGCTTCGCACCGGCCATGGCGAGGTCGTTGACGGTGCCGTGCACGGCGAGCGAGCCGATGTCGCCGCCCGGAAAGAAGATCGGTGACACGACATAACCGTCGGTGGTCATCACCATGCGGCCGCCGGCCGGTGTCGGGAAGCTTGCCTGGTCGTTGCCCTGCTCAAGAAGTTCGTTGCCGAAGGCATCCTTGAAGATCGAGGAGATCAGCTCGGCCATGGCGCGACCACCGGCCCCGTGGCTCATGTCGACGCGGCCGGCTTTCAGGTCGAGCTTGCGGCGGAAGGTCTTGGTCATGCGCTTCTCCGCAGGCCGGCGTTGGACTCACGCTGGCGGAAACGGCCGTAGGTCCAGTGGGCGGCGCAGGCGCCTTCCGACGACACCATGCAGGCCCCGGTCGGCGTCTCCGGCGTGCAGATGGTGCCGAACAGGCGACAGTCGGCCGGCTTCTTCTGGCCACGCAGGATGGCGCCGCATTCGCAGGCCGGGTTGTCCTCGGCCGGCTGCGTCTCGATGGCAAAGCGCCTTTCGGCATCGTAGAAGGCGAAAGCGTCGCGCAGCTTCAGCGCGCTGTTCGGTACGGCGCCGAGACCGCGCCACTCGAAGCTGTCGCGCAGCTCGAACACCTCGTCGCAGAGGTCGATGGCGACGGGGTTGCCCTCGGTCCTGACGGCGCGGATATACTGGTTCTCGACCTCCGCCCGCTGCTCGTTGACCTGCCGCACCAGCATCAGGATGGCGTACATCACGTCGAGCGGCTCAAATCCGGCGATCACCACCGGCTTGCGATAATCGCGCGCGAACACCTGGTAGGGTTCCATGCCGATGATGGTCGAGACGTGTGACGGCCCGACGAATCCCTCGATGGCCATCGGGGGCTCATCCGGCGTCGGCGGCATGTCGAGGATGGCGCGCATGGCGACCGGCGTCAGCACATGATTGCAATAGATCGAGAAGTTGGTGAGGCCCTTGGCTTCCGCCGTCTTGAGGGCCACGGCGGTCGGTGGTGTCGTGGTTTCAAAGCCAATGGCGAAGAACACCACCTGCCGTTCCGGATTGGCCTCGGCAATGCGAATGGCGTCGAGCGACGAATAGATCATGCGGATGTCGGCACCGGCCGCCTTGGCCTTCATCAGGCTGAGGCCGCCGGAGGCCGGCACGCGCATCAGGTCGGCATAGGTGCACAGCGTTACGTCTGGCCGTTGCGCCAAGCGGATGGCGTCATCGATGCGGCCGATCGGCAGCACGCAGACCGGGCAGCCAGGGCCGTGGATCATGCGGATGTTCTGCGGCAGCAGATCCTCGATGCCATAGCGGGAAATGGCGTGGGTATGGCCGCCGCAGAACTCCATGAAGGCGTAGGAGCGGTCAGGCCGGACCTCGGCGGCGATGGCGGCGGCGATATCGCGCGCCTTGTCACCGTCGCGGTATTCGTCGACGTATTTCATCGGACACCTCCGGCGGCAAGCGGCAGGCCGCGGGCTTCATCGAGCAGGTCAAGCGTGCGACGGGCCTCGTCCGGGTCAACCTTGGACAGGGCGTAGCCGACGTGGACGATGACGTAGTCACCGGCGGCGACGTTCTTCACCAGCGCCACCGAAATGGTCATCGACACGCCGTCGAGGCTGATCTTGGCCATATTATCAGGCAGAAGCTCAGTGATGAGGGCGGGAACGGCAAGGCACATGATCAGGTCTCCGAGAAGGCGCGGCGAGCGAGGATGGCCTGTCCGAAGGAAAGGCCGCCATCGTTGGCCGGCAGGCGCCGGGCGAGGAGGGGGGGGAGATTTGACGTGAGAAGCGCGACCGAAAGGCCTTCGGCCAGCACGCGGTTCATCAGGCAGCCGCCACCGAGCGCGATCGACTTGAGGCCGGTGACGGTGGCACCATAGCGGGCGAGGGCGGCAAAGCCCTCGATCAGCGTGCCGTGGAAGAGGGAGGCCCCGGTCCGCGCATCGGGGCGGGCGAGGGCGAAATGAGCAAGAAGGGGCGCGAAGGAAAGGACGCCGTCTTCCAGGACGAAACCGCCGGGGAGGGCGACCGGCGCGTCGACCATCGCCTCCAGTTCCATCGCCGCCTGTCCCTCATAGTCCTGCACGGCGCGTACGCCGAGCAGGGCCGCCGCCGCGTCGAACAGCCGGCCGAGCGATGTGGTGGCAAGCCGGTCCGCGCCTGAGGCGACGCGGCCGGCGACCGATCCAGCCAGCGGCCGGTCGGGGAAGAAGGTCGCAGCAAGATCGGCCCGACCAAGGCTGGCCAGCGCACCGACGCCCATCCGCCACGGCTCGCGGGCGGCGCGGTCGCCGCCGGGCAACGGCAACGGGGCGAGATGGCCGAGGCGGCGATGACGCGCTCCGTCCACCACCAGCAATTCGCCACCCCAGGCGCCTCCGTCATCACCGAGCCCATGGCCGTCGAGGGCGAGGCCGAGCACTGGGCCGCCGTGTCCCGTTTCCACCGCTACCGCCGCCACATGCGCAGCGTGATGTTGAACGCGGATGACCGGCAGGCCGAACGTTTCGGCCATCTGGCTCGACCGATAGTCGGGGTGAAGATCCGAGGCCACCAGCTTCGGCATCACGCCGACGATGTCGATCAGATGCTGGATCGTCTCGCGATAGAATTTCATCGTCTCGGCGGTGTCGAGGTCGCCAACGTGCTGGGAGACGAAGGCCTCGCGGCCGCGCGTGAGCGTCACCGTCGATTTTAGGTGCGCGCCGAGGGCGAGAGTCGCCGGTCCATCCTCCGCCAGCGCGATCGGCTCGGGCACGTAGCCGCGCGCCCGGCGCAGGAAGCTTGGCGCACCAGCGATCACCTGGGTGACGCTGTCGTCGGTGCGGACGACGATGGCGCGGTCGTGGGTGACGATCAGGTCGGCAATGCCGACGAGACGGCGGGTCGCATCGTCGTCGTCTACCACCAGTGGCTCGCCGCCGGGATTGGCCGAAGTGGCGACCAGCACGAAGCCGTTCTCGGCATGCGGGTCGTGGCCAGCAAAGTCATGGCCGGCCAGCGCCGCGAACAACAGATGGTGCACCGGCGCATAGGCCAGCATGACGCCGACGCGAGCCAGCCCCGGCGAGACGGCCGGTGCCAGCACGCCGGCCCTGGCGCGCATCAGGACGATCGGCCGGGCAATTGATGCGGCGAGTTTCAGCTCCTCCGCCGACGCCTCGGCCGCCACCGGAATCGACGCGGCATTGGCCACCATCACCGCAAAAGGCTTGAACTCGCGCGCTTTCCGCGTTCGTAGCGCCGCGACCGCCCCGGCGTTACGACCGTCGCAGACGAGATGGAAGCCGCCGATGCCCTTCAGCGCCACGATGCGGCCGGCCCGGATCGCTGCTGCAATTTCGGAAACGGGGTGGCTCAGCTTCGGCCCGCATGCCGGACAGGCCACCGGTTCGGCATGGAAGCGGCGATCGCGCACATCCGCATAGGCCGCCGCGCAGTCCGGGCACATCGGGAAGGAAGCCATCGACGTTTGTCGCCGGTCGTAGGGCAGGCGGCGAGTAATGGTGTAGCGCGGGCCACAGTGGGTGCAGTTGACGAAGGGATAGGCGAAATACCGGCTCGCCGGGTCGAACAGCTCGCTGAGGCAGGCGTCGCAGGTGGCGGCATCGGCGACGATGCGCGTTGTCATCTCGCCATCAAGGCTTTCCCGGATAACGAAGCCGCTGTCGCCGACGACCGGCAGTTCCGCACGATGAACCATGTCGATGCGGGCGAGCGGTGGCGCCTCCGACCTGAGACGACGCACAAACTCCTCGACGCGCGCGCCTTCTATTTCAATAGTCACGCCGTCTGCACCATTGCGGACGTAGCCGACAAGGCCGCACTCGGTGGCCAGTCGATGCACGAACGGCCGCATGCCCACGCCCTGCACCGCGCCGTTCACCTTGAGGGAGAGGCGCGCCACGGGGGCGAAGGCGTCAGGGGCGGGCGCGGCGGTCATCGTTCCATCAGGCCCGGGCGACGGCAGCAGCGCGGGAGAGGGAAGCCCGCGCCTCGATCCAGGCGTAGAAGGCGGCCATACCTTCGCCGGTCTCGGCCGAGACCACCAGCGTCTGAAGATGCGGATTGACCCTGAGCGCGGCGGCAAGGCACTTGCCAACGTCGAACCTGAGGTGCGGCAACAGGTCGGCCTTGTTGAGCAGCAACAGGTCGGCGACAGCGAACATGTCGGGATATTTCTGCGGCTTGTCCTCGCCCTCGGTGACGGACAGCACAACGACCTTGTGCGCTTCTCCGAGGTCGAATCCTGCCGGGCAGACAAGATTGCCGACATTCTCGATGAACAGCAGCCCGCCGGGCTCCGCCTTGATGTCGTCGAGCGCGGCACCGACCATGCCGGCTTCGAGATGGCAGCCTTTGCCGGTGTTGATCTGCACGGCGCGGGCGCCGGTCGCCCGGATGCGTTCGGCGTCGTTGTCGGTCTGCTGGTCGCCCTCGATGACAGCGATCGGGAACTTCGCCTTGAGGTCCTCGATCGTTCGAACGAGCAGCGTCGTCTTGCCCGAGCCGGGTGACGACATCAGGTTGAGCGCCAGCGTACCCGTCGCGGCAAGGCGGACGCGGTTCTGCCGCGCGGCGTCGTTGTTTCTGGCCAGAATGTCGCGCTCGATGCGGATCACTCGCTCGCTGTCGAGACCGGGCTGATGCACGGCGCCGAGCGGCGCCGAGTGCGCGTGATCATGAGCGCCATGATCATGGGAATGGTCGTGCGGATGATCGTGGTCGTGATGATGATGGCCGTGATCGTGGTCATGGTCATGTGGGTGATCATGGTCGTGCGAATGGCCGTGCAGTTCGGCTGGCGTCCTGCCGTTGATCCGGTAGCCGGTTCCGCCCGAGCCGCAGCCACAATCCTTGCACATCACTCCACCTCCAGTTCACGCAGCTTGAACTCATCGCCTTGAGTCATCTGCACGTGTCGGTGCCCGCAGTCCGGGCAGGCACCGAAGCGTTCGGTCATCGGCACCGTCTTAGCACAATCGAGACACCAACCACTGCCGGCAACGCGCTCGACGACCAGCCTTGCATTCTCTGCAAGGGTGCCGTGGCTGACAGCCGAAAAGCAGAAGGCGAGAGCGTCCGGATCGACATGGCCGAGTGCGCCTACCTCCAGCACAACCGCCCTGATACGCGTTGCGCCGTTTTTTCTCGCTTCCTCGACGGCGATCTCGACGACCGCCTCGCAGAGCGACATTTCATGCATCTCTCGCTCCATACGGAACGACATCCACCGCGACACAGGGAGAAAATTGCGCCGCCAGCCGGGCGATCGCCGTCACGGCATCGCCGTCTGGCCGGAACCCCTTGAGCGTGCGCGCAAACGGCCCGTCGGGATGGAAATTCCATTCCGTGGGAGCGACAACGCGGGCATCTCGGAGCCGTCCATCTCCTTGCACCACGGCTAAATAATATAACTTTCCGCGTGGACTTTCCACTGAGGCGTATCCCGTATTGTTTTGCGTCCGATTTGCAGAAAGCCAGTCAGAGAAATCTCGGCCGTTACTGGCGCCGCCAAGAAGAATACCGAGCGCCGCCTCGGCCTCGACGAGGCGAGCCGCGTCAGTCGCTCCCGGCACGGATGCGGACCAGCCGAGGCGGGCTGCTGGTCCGGTCTCGGGGTGCCGACCGGAGAGGGAGGGCCGGGATGGAAAGTCGGTGTCCGCCACGAGCGCGGCAACGACGGCGGTATCGTCGGCAACGGTCAGAGCGTCGGGTGGAGACGTATGGTCCGGCAGCGCCGGCAGCCAGTCCGGCACGAGACCGAAGGCAGTGCCGATCGCCCTGATATCGTCGCCGACCACACCGGTCCGGGCCGCCTTGCGGGACGCCTCAAGCGCGTCGCGCACCACTGGAAAGGCGGCGACTGGCGCCAGACGAACCAGCTCGCGCAGATGCTCGGCGATCCGCTCCGCCGCCAGACGGATGCGCCAGCGCGCCGCCTCTTCCGCCTCGATGACACGATTGCCGGCCGCTGCGGCGGCATGCCTCAACGCGGCGGCATGCGACACGCCACAAACCGCATTGACGAGGCCGACCGCCTCGATCGCCTGTTCGATCGGCCGACCGGCGAACCGTGTGGCCAGCGACAGGGGGCGCGCCGAGCGGATCGACAGATCGGCAACCACGCCGTTCTCCAAGGAGAATCCGACGACGATCCGGCCGGGATCGAAGCCGCTCATTGCCCAGTCTCCGGAGCGCTGCGTCCGAAGCCGAGGAGACGCCGACGGTCTACACTGGCGGCGAGGGGGCCGATTTCCGATGGCTCGGCCTCGCGCAGCAGTTCGTCAAGCGCGGCGAAGGCGACCGACTCGACGGCCACCTGATCGTCGAATTCGTCCATCGGCGAGAATAGCGATGCCGCCCCATAGCGGTCGCCGTCGTCCATCGACGCCACCACGAAATCGACATCGCCGGCCGGCAGCTCGAGCCGCAACGTGGCGCCGTCGGGTGGCAACTTGACGCCGACGTCGGGTACGGCGACGACGTTCATGCCCCAGGGCGTGACCACTGCGGCGAAGCGGAAGCGACCGAAGCGCCGGGCCGGCGTCGCCATGACGGCAAGCGCGGGATTGTGGATGGGAAGGCCGACCATGCGGCCTTCAGCCGCCCGCCAGAAGCCCTCGAGGCGGCCCGCGAGGTCATCGTCATCGAGGCCGGATAGCGGCGCATCAGCGGTCATCGTCGATCCTCAGGAACTTGAACTTGGGTCCGTCGCAATGGGGGCAGCGCCAATCGTCCGGCAATGCCTGAAAGGGTGTGCCGGGTGCGACCTGCGCCACGTCGTCACCCTCAACCGGATTATAGACCGTCCAGCAGACGCCGCACTCCCAGCGCTCCTCCAGGTTTCCGATCATAGGAAATAGGCCTCGCCAATCTCGCGGAGGCGGATAGCCGAGTCGCGGAAATCCTCCTCGGCTGCCTGCGCGACGGCGGGCACGTCGCCGATCTCGATGGTATCGAGCAGGATGGCGTTCATGGCGTTGAAGAACTGCACCGACCAGACGTTGTGGATCGCCGTCGCCTGGACGCGGCAACTGCCGTAGCCACGCGAGACGATTTTGACCGGTCCGCTGCCAAGCCGGTCGACGAGGAGGTCGAGATCCTCCGCCAACATGGGCATCAGCGTCAGAGAGACAACGTGGTTCGGCTCTCCCGACTGGTAGGCGGCGGCGCGGTCGGCGATCTCTGCCAGCACGGCCGGGGCGTTCATCACGCCGCTGGGAAGATCGTCGATAGCGAGGCGCGGCAGTGTCATCGCCGCGGCGCGGCGCACCGCCTGCGGCACGGCAGACACCTCGGCATAGTCGGCGATGATCGCATTGTCGTCGCCAAGGAAGCGGACGCGCCAGAGACCGGCAAAGATACTCTCGGCGATCTCGGCCACCACGCCATCCGGTAGCGCCACGGTAGCGGCCACCTCGCCCTCGCCGAGGATCTCGGTGACGAGTAGACGTTCATCGTCTGTGAGATCGGCAAGGTCGAACAGCAGGCCGGGCGCCGTCGCCGTTTGACGATCGAGGGCGGCAGCCATGTCTGGCAACAGCCGCGCCACGGCCGGGCAGCGGGCAATCAGCACCTCGGCGTCGGCCGTGGCCAGGAAGGCGAGGGCGCCCGTGCCGGTGGTCCGGCCAGGAAATTCCAGCGTCATGCGTCGGCCCTCCGGGCGCTTGTGGTGATCGCGACGCGGCTCGGGTCGGAAAATGCCGGCGCCTCAGGCCTGAGCGCCGCCGCGAGGCGGTCGAGATACTCGCCCCAGTCGCGGATTCGCGGCAACACGTCAATGACAGTCTGTCCTCGCAGCACGACCAGCGACGGCAAGACTTCGACATGGCAGCGCGCCTTCACAGCGGCCTCGGCCGACCGGGCAACCACCGCGGCGCGGAAGCGACCGGGGAAGGTGGCGAGTAGTTCCGGCAGCACGACGGCAACGTCGCCGCTATCGCTCCGCTGGTCCGGATCGCCGGTGAAGAACAACAACGCATGGTCGGGCTCGCTGGCGACGGGCGTCAGGAAGGCATCGAGGCCTTCGGCGTCGAC
>Ga0316613_10000902_pt1 | contig 21466 bp, 17 predicted proteins | sample OWC_soil_day10_C_2_FD_207647 | JGI IMG/M metagenome (GOLD analysis project Ga0316613, IMG submission 207647) | Wetland soil microbial communities from Old Woman Creek delta, Ohio, United States - OWC_soil_day10_CT_b | ecosystem: Environmental > Terrestrial > Soil > Wetlands | place: USA: Ohio...
TACCGCTTTCAATAGGCCCTCTAAAACCAGTATGAGGCTTAACCCTATTAATTACGACTACCATGTCAGCTGCCAGCGCGTTCTTATCCACATGAACTGGGATGCCACTTTGAGTTCGTCCGAGCAAAATCACCTTCATGGAGGATTTGATAGGGACACCCATTGTTTCCTCAGTTACCCCGTAGCCATGTAAAACTTCCCGTTGTCCCTCCGCTGTAGCACCACCATGGCTTCCCATGGCGGGAACAATGAACGGCGACGCCCCAAGTTCTTTGAGATAGTTTATTGTCGTTTTCACAATTATGCTGAGGTTATTTATTCCACGACTTCCCACTGCGACAGCAATCGACTGCCCCGGCTTAATAAGAGATTTTATTTTTTCTTGCTCTAATTGCAGTTGGATTGCCTGCTCAACATTCAAGATTTGTTTGTCTTCAAACTTTTGCCGAACTTTAATCATTCTTGGCAATTGCATTTTGAGATCTTCTTCGAGTAGTACTGGCATATTACCGCCTCCTAATTAGTACGTTGTTTTGATACCACGCTTAACCACTTTAATGATTATCACTAAATCTTGAACTTGGAAACCATCATTTGTAGTTCACCGGCCGTCTTGGCCAATGCTTCAGCTGCACTGGCGATTTCTTCCATGGAGGCAGTCACTTCCTCGGTGGCTGCAGCCGCCGTTTGCGCACCGCTACTGGATTCTTTGGCAATCGCTGCTACCTGTCCGGTACTGCTAACCATTTGCTGCATACCCTGGAGCTGCTGCATACTAGCTGTATTAATATCACTGACCATACTTACACTCTTACCGATCTGCGCCATAATATCCTGCAATGCCTGTCCGGCGGTCTGGACTACATCAACACCCTCATTGACTTTATTGTTACCGCTATCCATTGCCCGGATAGCCTCATCAGTTTGCTGCATGATCTCCCCTACAATCTGGGCAATCTGCTCAGTCGCTTGCTGGGACTGTTCAGCCAACTTGCGCACTTCCTCGGCCACAACGGCGAAACCACGTCCTTGCTCCCCTGCACGAGCAGCTTCAATAGCAGCATTGAGCGCCAATAAGTTAGTTTGTCCGGCGATGCCGCTGATAACATCCACGATTTGGCCGATCTGCTTGCTCTTATCCCCCAATGCAGTGACCACTCCAGAGGTCAACGTGGTTACTTCCTTAATCTCATTTATTTTCTCCACCGCATTATTGGCCGCTCCTCTACCACGTTCGGCATCCTTGGCCATATCATCCGACAGTGTGGAGGCCAACATGGCTTTTTCCGCCACCGCCTTAGATACTTGTGTCAGATCATCAACTACCTGCAGCGTCCTTTCGGTTTCTTCTACCTGTCTTTGCGACCCTTGGGCAAAATCGGTCATAGTGACGGCCACTTGGTTGGTAGCCCGCTCGGCTTCATTGGCTGTAGAGGAAAGCTCCTGCGAGGATGCTGCTACCTGATCAGCGTTCTGAATTACACCCCGAATAAGCTGTTGCAGATCTTTTGCCATGGTATTGAAAGCCAAAGCCAACTGCCCCATTTCATCTTGGGTCGTCACACTGGCTTTAGCAGTCAAATCACCTTCCGCCAGTTTACGAGTGACATCCACCAATTCCCCTACCGGCCTAGTAATAACTCCGGCCATAAAAAAGCCTACCAGCACCGCAAGCAAGACGGCGATCAGCGTGAAAATAATACCTGTTATCCTTACCTTGCTCGCACCAGCCATGGCTTCATCCATAGGCTGTTGAACCACAACACCCCAGCCGCTGAGTGCAACATTGCTGTATCCCGCTAGTTTCTTTCCTTCTTGAGCATCATAAGATATAGTACCGTTTTTGCCGCTGATAGCTCCCTGAACTGGTGCAAGACTGCTAATGTCAGTCATTTCCTTCATCAGCGTTTGATCGGGATGCACAATAACTTTGCCCTGACGATCTACTAGGAAGGCATATCCAGTCTGTCCAGTTTTAACCGCAAGAATATTTTTGGTTAAATTATCAAAATCAATGACGCCTAACAGCACCCCTACTAAATTTCTCTGCGCATCTTTAATTGGTACGGCAATAACTAGAGCTGCTTTCCCCGTACTATTACCTATTTGAATGTCAGAGATAGCATAATCCGCTCCTTTAAGTATTTTTTGGAAATACTCTCTATCCCAAGTCGAAGCCAACGCACCTTTAGTTCTTACTGTATGGGCCCCCATCGTATTGTTGACGATGATCGTACTGATATCCTGGGATCGTTCTTCTATCTTTTTCATAATTGGCAGCTGCTTCGCAGTATCCATTGATTGGATTTCGGCAGTATCCGCCATGGCCTGCAGCAACTGAATGTCGGAAGTCAGCGAAGCATTCAGGTCTCCTGCAATAGAGACGGCGACTTTCTCATTATTATCATATACAGATTCAATTAAAGCTGAGTGGCTCAGATACGATGTAACCATCGTAGTTAAGATGAGCGGAACGGCGGCAATTAACACAAAAAAAATGATTAGCTTCTTTTTTAAACTAAGACCGCCACCAATTGTTGTCAGAATATTTTTCATTGTCATTTACCTCTCTCCCTGTAAAGTAATCCACGTCTTCTTGACATAAAACAATAACATACCAAATGAAAACACAATTTTATATTATTCTTCATATTAAAAATACTAAATTTAAGTAAACATTAAGATAGCCTGAAAGCGTCCGAATAAATCAGACGCTTGTTAGCTTAGTAACTTATGTTAAACCATTATTTCAAATCTAAATAACTGGCCCCTGCATGTAAATGTCCATTGAATTAACATAACCAAAAATTTCAGCCTTGGTCATCGTTCCGGAGCCTATGCGTGTCAGTTCCTCCAGTATGCGCCGCCCAGCGTCGGGAATGGTGTCTCCTCCATCAATCACTGCGCTCAGATCCATATCAATATGGTCGCTCATCTTCTCAACAGCAGTGCGGCTCCCAGTGATCTTGAGAACTGGTACGAATGGGAAACCTTGCGGCGCCCCTCTGCCTGTGGCGAAAACAATAACATTGCAACCAGCGGCAGCCAAACCAGTTAGAATCTCTGGCTCGCGGCCAGGAGAATCCATGACCACTAATCCTTTCACGGAAGGCTGTATGCCATATTCATACACCGCCTGAATCGGCGCAGTTCCCGCTTTTGCAATGGCACCTAGCGACTTTTCTTCAATTGTAGTAAGCCCACCCTTAATATTGCCACCTGTGGGTTGACCACCACGAATATCTTCGCCTACCGCCATGGCACGTTTCTCCATACGCTCTACTAAGTTAAGAATGCCCTGTGCCACTGTCTCATTGGCGGCATGACTGGCTAAAATGTGTTCAGCGCCAATGAATTCCGTGACCTCACCAAGAATAGATATACCACCAGCATCTACTAAGAGATCGGAAGCCACGCCGATAGCCGGGTTAGGCACGAGTCCTGAGGTAGTATCCGAGCTACCGCATTTCATGCCCATAACTAGTTTACTGATGGGGAAAGCTTCCCGCTGCTGGAGGGATGCCTCGCGCACCATTTCCTGAGCCAGTAATATTCCTTCTGCAGTCGTACGAGTAGCGCCACCTGTTTCCTGAACAACAAGATGTTCCACCCGTTTGCCGCTAGCTCTGATACCCTCAATAACTGCACTAAGATCGGTACTCTCACACCCTAGACTGACGATGATCACCGAATGCAGGTTAGGGTTTTTCCCCAATCCCGTCAGCGTGCGATTAACAATCCCAATGTCAAGCATGGTCTGACAGCATCCCTGATGGTGGGTAAAGCGGGATGTTCCCTGCACTTGGCGAACAATGTTCTCTACTACCTCATTAACGCACACTACAGCCGACAAAATGCCTACGTAATTACGTGTACCTACCGTACCGTTAGCACGCCTATATCCCATAAATTCCATGATTAATCCTCCTTTGCCTTTAAATCGCCGCGTCCACGCAGGCTTTCAATATTCTGTACATGAGCATGATAACCGGCTCCGATATCCTTAGTCGCCTGTCCAATAACTTCACCATATTTAAGAATTTTTTCCCCAAAACGGACAGGTTTCAATGTGAATTTGTGTCCATATGGAATATCCTCTTGCAATACGATATGGCAAACATCGTGATTAATCCGAACTGTTGCCTCTTGACCTACCTTGAGATCCTGTACTGCTGTTGCCACATTATCTGTGGTGTGTAAAGCGATTGCATCAATAGCCATCTGTCTTCCTCCCTTGTTTTCTTAAATTTTATTATTTTATTCTCTATAAAAAGAGGATATATGTAGTAATTATATTTACAATAAGACCGAGTATAACCGGTATCGCACAACGCTTGGCCACTTGGAACGGTGATACACCGGCGATGCTGGCTATGGCAACAATAGCAGGGGTAATCGGCGATATACATCGGCCAAAACCAGCTGTAATTTCCATCGGCAATAGTATTAATACAGGTTCCACATGAAGATATTCAGCAATCTTAGGCGCCAATCCGGCGAAAGCAAAGAAAGAGGCGTTACCTGAACCCATAATAAACGAACATACAACCATGATCATGCTAATGATGAAAACCATAGATCCCAAACCAAACCCAGCTGATTGTGCCCCTTGAATCACTGCATCCACTGTGCCGATTTTCACCAAACCCATGGCATAAGTTTCCGCACAAATGATCAACGATACCACCACAACAAATTGTTTTCCCATTCCATCAAAAAAAGTCATCACGTTGTCCATGACTGGACGGACATCCCGCAAACGAACAAATTCAAAAATCATAGCAACGACCGTACAAATGAGCATAGCCGTGATAACATCCATTTTAATCGACTTAACGAACATAGGACAAAATACAATGACCAAGATTAGCGGCAAAGTAGGTAGAATCGCATAAATGCGCGGCACCCTTCCCGTAGTTGGGGCCTCTTCGACATCACTGGAAACGCCAATGGTATATCCTTCACGCTTATCCCACCAGGGTTGAACGAAATAATGGGCTATGCCCACGACGATTATCGATGGAATAACGACAGGAAGCTGATATTGCATGAAGTAAGTCACCGGATCAAGACCAGCAGTATGAGCCGCTAGAATAGCATTTGATGAAATTGGACCAATGTCGGTGAATTTTGCAGTAGCAATAATAGCAACAGCCGTCAACTTGCTAAGCCCCGCTTTTACCAAAATAGGATATAGGGTCAACATTAAGAGCAGTCCAAGGCCAGCGTGACTTGGAATAAATACATCGACCACTTGACCAATAACATATGCCACCATCATTATAATCATCGGCGAACGTACGAGTTTGAGGGGATATGATGATACTTCTACTAATGCGTTATTGGCACCGCACTGTTCCATATACCTTACAAATCCACCAATGGACATGATCGTCAACCCTAATCCCGCCAACCTGTCACTCATCAATTTTTTTACGGCGTCAAATATGTCAAACCAAATGAAGCCTGTCGATTGTTTGGCTGGAAGAATGGTTCCGAGCCCGAATACAACGGTACAAACCAGCAAAGCGATACCAGCAATCAGTAATACCCCTTGCGGCTTATACTTTTTGTACAACATATAACCAACCCAAGCTGTTATAATCGCAGACAGTAAAGTTCCTAACATTTTGTATTCCCTACCCTTCAATTCATTTCAAATCGCAAGAGCTCACTATATCTTATTACTTGTTTTCTAACCTACCTTCTTTGCACGGTCCTTCTTGATTTTTTCCACAACTTTTTCCGCTAATTTACAGCTAAAACCTGTATAGGAATGGGGATTCAAAATGCTGTCTAGATCTTCTGCTGTACAATATTTATTGACTCTCGGATCATCCAACAAATATTGTTTGAAAGAAGCATTATCCTGAAATGCTTTCATTGAAATTTCATATACCACTTCATGGGCTGTTTGTTTGCCAAGTTTTTCGCCTAAACAAAGCATAGCAGCTTCAGACAACAATAAACCTTTTAGAATATCTAGGTTCTGCTCCATTTTTTCTTTATTGACCACTAAGCCGTTGAGTACCTTCTTGGCTTTTGCCATCGCAGAACCTGCAAAAATGAAGGCCTCAGGCATGGCTACCCACTCGACTTTCCACGCAGCCCCATCTCTTTCGTGCTCCTGAATCATAGATTCATACATGACGAGCAGATTGCCTTTAACGAGCTTTGACATGCTAACCATACCCTCTGCGCCGTTAGGGTTTCGCTTATGAGGCATTGTACTGCTGCCTACAAGTCCATTTGCCCATGGTTCTGCCAGTTCTGATACCTCTGTTTTTTGCAAGTTGAGAATCTCATTGCCGATTTTCCCTAAAGTTGCTGTCACTAAGGCCAATATACTGACTAAGGAAACTAATCGATCCCGACTAACATGCCAAGTAATATCAGGTACCATCAGGCCTAATTTGTTCATGACCTTTTCCTGCAATTCACAAGCATGTTCACCAAAACCAGCCATTGAACCTACAGCACCACCAAGCTGCCCTGCAAAATCTCTCTGCTTACATTCTTCCATGCGTTCTAGATTTCTGTGAACTTCACTGGCCCATATGGCCGCTTTATAACCAAAGGTAATCGGCAAAGCATGTTGTGTGTGAGATCGACCTGTCATTATTGTAGTTTTATGCTTTTCTGCTAAATCAATTAAGAATCCTTCAATTTCATATAAATCATCATATATGACATCGAAGGCTTTCTTCGCCGCTAATACAAAGCCGATATCAATAATATCCTGAGTTGTTGCACCTAAATGAATATATTCCCCGGCCTTTCCATCACATTTTCTTTGCAGCTCTCTCAATATGGGAACAAGAGAATGGCCAATCTTGTTAATATCTTGCCTAACTACAGCAAGGTCTAAGATCTCTACTTTGGCTTTTCTAACAATTTCCTGAGCAATCTCAACTGGAATAATACCTAGTTCTGCTTGACTCTCAGCTAGTGCAGCTTCTGCATCCAGCCAATTTTGAATGATTGCGTTATCATCCCAAATTTCTCGCATTTTTGCAGTCAGGTAATTATCACTAAATAAAATTGAATCGATCATATGACAAGCCATTAGTAATCATCTCCTAATTCTTTTATGGTCTAAATTAAGTGCCCCATGAGCATACTTAAATCATCCACTTTATCAATACCTAAAACCATATCCTTCACTGTTTGTGCAACCTGGCACTCTAAACATGTGCTGGCCAATGACATAAATTTTTCCTCAAGAGCAACATAGTCTGGAGTATCTTGAGGTAAAATTATTCCTTTTGTAATGACTTGGTTGTTATCCATTTCAATATGGATGGTCGCCCTTCGTTCTTCAGGAAACATTTTGGTAGCTTCTGGGTCCTCAATAACTTTTATTTTTGCTGCTATTTCCGCAATCCGTGGATGGCTCAGTTTGTCAGGCGTAAACTCTGCGAGTGTCACTTTTTTATATAAGAGGGCAGCAGCCATACAATAGGGTAGTGAAAACTTTGCTTGGTCTTCATTACTATTTTGAAATTGACCTGTCAACTCAACAGCAGTAAGATATGTCTTTATCTGCACCTGTTTTATTGATTGCAGCGATAGATCATGCTCTTGCATCATCATAAAGATCAAATCTAGTGGAGAATTGGTATGTCCACAGGATGCATATACCTTGAAAAAAGCGGTATTTGCTAAAAACTTACTGCCATTAATTTCGTCCAAAGGATTACTGTTATCAGCTGAAGATGTCGCCGCTATAAAACCTTTTCTGCTTCCAATAATATCCTCAGGCCCTGTAAAACCTCGCATGGCCAATAACGCTGCTTGAACGCCGCTCTGGCAAGCATGCCCAGCATTGAGAGGTTTCGCATATGTTCCAAATGTTTCTCGCGACCCTGATGCCATTGTTCCTGCTATCCCAAGGGACATCTGAACTCTCTTCTTATCCAGTTTTAGTATACACGCCGCTGATGCTGCAGCTGCAAATGTACCACATGTACCAGTGGTATGCCACATCTGATAATGAGAAGGGTTAACAGCAGTGCCCAGCCTGATTAGAACCTCATAACCAGCGACAATGCCTGTTAAAAGTTCCTTACCTGTCTTGTTAAAGCTCTCTGCAACTGCAAGTGCAGTTGGGACAGCAACGGCTCCAGGATGAGCGATCGCCAGTCTGTGACCATCATCAAATTCTGCTACATGCCCGATAATTCCATTGGCTAGTGCAGCCTGGGAAACGGGGACTTTTAGACCGCCTTTTAACACCGTTGCCTGAGTTATGCCTCCATTTTCCAGTACCATCTTTGTAACAATACGAGATGGTGCATAGCGCACACCCACTAATGCACTGCCCAACCAATCAAGAAGACGATATTTTGCATCTGCAATAATTTCTGCAGGCAAATTATCATACTGTAGACCTGCTATAAATTCAGCAACTTCGGTCTGAATATCTTTCTTTCTTCCTTCCATTCCATCCCCCCCATTTTTAAATTATTATAAGAATATTTGAATTATATATTATATATAATTCAAATTAACTTATACCCACAAAGAAAACTTATTAAGTACTACTATAAACAGTGATATGAGAATGACTACATATCAACAATCAAAATATTATATATATTCTGACACCATGGGATTATATATAATATATACCTAGGAACATACCCATGTCAAACTTTTTTTTGTAATATTACCTCTATTCATTAAACATTAAATTGCGATCGTAGATATTTACGCATCTTATCAAATACTCTCTTTTTGTGCTCATATACCACTTTGGCCAGTTCTTTTCCTTTTCGTTTCTTGAGAAATCGCAATATCATGCCGTGTTCTTTGTTAGATATCTCAAAAATTTCGGGAAATAATTGGAATATCATTTGCATTCTTTTCTCAGATTCCATTAAATCAAAGATCATCTTTGTCAATAAATCATTTCCACTCACTCCAATAAATAATTTATGAAAAGCTCTGTTAAGATCACGGTACTCTATTACATTACCAGCTTCGAATGCCTTTTTCATCTCGATATAATATTTTTCTAATATCTCTATAGTCTGTTCATCAACATTTTCGGCCGCCAGTTCTGCTGCTAGCGGTTCTAAAATTTCACGCATAAAAAACATTTCTTCTATACCTTTTAAGGACATACTAGCAACTCTGGACCCGATATGTGGCGTCGTTTCAACAAATCCTTCGGAACTTAGTTCCCTCAATGCCTCTCGTACAGGAATATCACTTACACCATATTGATTGGCTATGTGTTGTATTAATAAACGAGTTCCCGGTTTAAGGGTTCCATTAAGAATCTCTTTCTTTATTGCGTTGTATATAGCTTCTGATTTTGTAATCGAAGTAATCGACATATTTCTTACACCCCAATATATATAAGATTTATTACATGATAATATATAATATATCATTTTTGCTGTCAATATTAAATTAGAGTATATATTCCAATGGTAGAAAATAAGGAATGCCCTATATCCTCTTCTTTGGCAGACAAATAATATAGTTGTAACAACATTATATATCATATATAATGTTGTTGTTTCCACTTATTCTTACAGGCGGTGATCCTATTGCTTGTTTTCGATGTATTAGTAGTAGGCGGCGGCGGGGCTGGTATGCAGGCTGCCATTGAAGCCGCTAAATACAGTAAACTCTCTGTCGGCCTCATCAGCAAGACTTCACCACTACGTTCGACGACTGGATGTACGGGGGGAGGTATAAATGCTGTACTGAATCCTACTGATAGTTTTGAAAAACATATCCATGATACCCTCTCCGGTGGCAGTTTTTTGGGAGATCATGATGCAATTGAGTTCTTAGCTTTCCAGGCACCTCATGCGATCATGGAACTAGCTCACTATGGCACTCCTTTTTTTCGCGATGACAATGGATTCATTACTCAGCGTAAAGGAGCAGGGGCATCTGCGCCCCGCTGTTGCTTGACCCTTGGACATGCCATTGCTCATGCTCTGTATAGTCAAATTTTGCGATCTGACATTACAGAATTAAGTAATTTCTACCTATTAGAGATTGTGGTAGAAAACAACTGTATACAGGGTGTTGTCGCTTATGATAGCGTCACTGGCAAAATAACTCCGATTACTGCGAAAGCCATTGTCGTGGCCACTGGGGGGTACGGACGTGTGTACTGGTCCCGAACGACCAATCCCCTGGGCTCTACGGGTGATGGCATTGCTGCATGTTTTAACATAGGGATTCCATTAAAAGACCCTGAATTCATTCAATTTCATCCAACAGCTTTAGCTGAATCGGGAATTTTAATCTCGGAAGGAGCTCGAGGAGAAGGCGGTTATTTGTTGAATAACCAAAATAAACGATTTATGAGTACATATGCACCGCAAAAGATGGAACTTACAACTCGTGATCTTGTCTCTTTTGCCATTGAAAATGAAATTCAAGAGGGGCGAGGCTTTGGCAGTGGCATCACTTCTCATATTTTGTTAGATTTGCGTCATTTAGACCCAAAGATTTTTCAGGGAAAACTATCTCAAGTTTATAATGTAGCCAAGTCATTTGCCTTTTTGGATCCTTCCAAGCATCCTCTCCCCATCCGTCCTAGCTGCCATTTCACTATTGGGGGAATCGACGTAATCAACTACCAAACTTGCGCTACAAACCGCCCTGGTGTTTTTGCCGCCGGAGAATGCGCCTGCATTTCCATTCATGGTGCCAATCGGCTAGGTGGTAACGCTCTATCCGAGGCTATTGTCTTTGGAAAAATTGCCGGAGGAAGCGCAGCCGCTTTTGCTCAATCAGTCCCCTTGCCTTCTAGCACTCATTTATATGATGCAACACATCACTGGGAGGAGCAGTTTAATAGCGCTTTAAGAAAATCCTCTCCCATCTCGATTACACAAATTCGCAACCATTTATCAGAAACTATGTATAACAAAGTTGGTATTATACGTAATGAACAGGGACTTAGGCAGGCTCTGTCTGAAATTCAATGGCTGGATGAACAGTACTGTCTGACTGGTCTCAGTGATACTGAACCAGTTGGCAACACCTCTTTTATCCACTATGTTGAAGTTGGTAATATGTTAGTAATTGCCAAAGCATTAGCCTTGGGCGCTCTACATCGTCGTGAGACTCGCGGTTGTCATTTTCGATCTGACTACAGCAAGAAGAATGATGCGTCATTCTGTAATCATACAATTATCGCTAAAAATAATAACCGTTTTGAGATTAGCTATCGCCCTATTACGATTACGAACCATGTATCAACGGGAGCTGGAAGAAATGTCTGATTTAGTAATGGAAATCTCAAGATATAAAGCAAATACTTACTTCATACAGGAGTATAAATTAGCATATCAAGAAATGAAAACCATCTTTTGGTGGCTCACTAAAATCAAAGAAGAGCTAGATTCCTCTTTGGCGTTTGAATGCTCTTGTTGCTCTGGATTATGCGGTGCTTGCGGCATTCGCGTCAATGGACGTTCTGTCCTTGCCTGTAAGACCATCCTCACTCCAGTCCTAAATTATTCTAGCGTTCTAAAATGCAAAATTGAACCACTACGCGGGTTACCACTTCTCCGTGATTTAATGATTAACTGGCGTCCGGTTACCGAACGCCTGAAAAAAAATTATCACTGGCTGGTCCAAGAACAAGATAGTATGACCACTCTCCAATATAGTAAGAGTCAGGAAGAATCAACTCATGACCAATCCCTGGCAGGCTGTATTCAGTGCGGAATATGTGCTTCCGAATGCCCGATCCTGTCACAGGATCATTTTATTGAACCTTTTATTTTTGCCAAGGCTTATCGACTTATTACCGATTCACGATTAGATCCTTCAAATCGGCAAAGCATCCTGGAAAATGTACAACCCTTCCTTTCACAATGTATACATTGTGGACGCTGCAGAGACACTTGCCCAAAGTCAGTATCTCCTGCCGCAGCCATCGTTTCTCTAAAAAAGCACCTATCCAATTTATATAAACGTTAACTATTATAATAATGGAGGTTCTATATGAAAATTGCAGCGAATACTCTTAGAAATTTTTACGTCACTCTTCTGCAAGCCGTAAATACACCGCCAGAAGAAGCCGGCATGACAGCCGATGCCCTGATTGATGCCGATCTACATGGTCTTGATACCCATGGTGCCCTGAGGATATCACCATATATGAAGGTAGCCAAAGAAGGTCGATTAGAACCTTCAAATATACCATCCCTCCAATGGAACAAAAAGGCTATTTCTCTTGTCAATGGAAATAATGGTTGGGGACAGCCAGCAGCTGTCATGGCTGTTCGCGAGGTCATCAATAATGCTAAACTTCACGGTGTAGGCGCTGTCAGCATTAAGAATACAAACCATATCGGAACATGCGGTTACTATGCTAGAACCATTGCTAAAAACGGATTATTAGGCTTTGTTACCACTAACTCAGCGCCTAATATGCCACCATGGGGCGGCAGTGAACCTATTCTAGGCACTAACCCCATTTGCTTCAGCGCTCCAGCCCCAGGCGGGAATATTGTGGTCGTCGATATGGCAACTTCAGTGGTCGCCAAAGGGAAAATTATGTTGGCCGCCGCAAAAGGTGAGTCCATTCCTGAAGGATGGGCTTTAGATAAAAACGGACACACGACTGCTGATCCCAAGGCAGCCCTCGAAGGCTATCTACTCCCTCTAGGTGGACCAAAGGGATATGGATTATCTCTTTTCGCCGATATTTTCTCCGGAGTTCTTTCAGGTGCAAATTTCGGTACTAAAGTCCGGGGCATGTTAGGGGAAAATACACTACCAGCAGGTGTTGGGGCCTTTATGTGGGCGATTGACATAGAACTCTTTGGCGAGGAAGATTTTTACGAGAGAATGGCTGAATTGATCGGTATGATCACTGGTGCAAAGCTTGCTGAAGGCATTGACAAGATCTATCTACCAGGTGAAATCGAAAAAAGAACCGCTGAAGAACGTAACCGCAGCGGTATTCCAATGAGTGATACTATACTAAAAAAATTAAATACTGTGGCACGTGAACTTGGTGTTAGTACACTAATAGAAGATTAGATACTGGTATTGAGCTTACAGTAATGCCTAAATTTTCCCAAAGATCTGTAGACCATAATTTATCATTAATTATGGTCTACAGATCTTTTTGTTGGATTGTTTAATATGGACTAGCGATAGGTGATATCTCGACCAGAACTACGCAAAATTATCTTCCAGAACAGGGATACACTCACCGGCATAGGGTATACATAAGATAGAAGGATTGTCATATTGGATGAAAGCACTTTTTGCCGCCTCGGAAATTGATGTGAGTCCCGTCATAATAAACATTCTGCCATTTCTTTTGGATCAATACGCCCAATAATTAAGCATTAAATTGTGATCGTAAATATTTACGCATCTTGTCAAATGCCCTCTTTTTATGATTATATACCACTTTTGCCAACGCCTTTCCTTTTCGTTCCTTTATAAGTTGTAACATCATACTGTGTTCTTTGTTGGATACTTCAAATATTTCGGGAAACAGTTGAAATATCATCTGCATTCTTTTCTCGGATTCCATTAGTTCAAATATTGTTTTTGTCAACAACTCATTTCCACTAGCTTCAGTAAATAATTTATGAAATGCTCTATTAAGATCACGGTATTCTGTTACATTACCAGCTTCTAATGCAATTTCCATCTCAAAATAATATCTTTCCAATATCTTTATGGTCTGTTCATCAACATTTTCAACAGCGAGCTCTGCTGCCAACGGTTCTAAAAATTCACGCATAAAAAACATTTCTTCTATTCCTTTTAAGGACATACTGGCAACTTTGGACCCAATATGTGGTATTGTTTCAACAAACCCTTCGGAAGTTAATTCCCTCAATGCCTCTCGTACAGGAATATCACTTACACCATATTGATTGGCTATGTGTTGTATTAATAAACGAGTTCCCGGTTTAAGGGTTCCATTAAGAATCTCTTTCTTTACTTCGTTGTATATAGCTTCTGATTTTGTAATTGAAGTAATTGACATACTTTTTCACCCCAATATGTAAAACATTTACTTATACGATAATATATAATATATCATTTTCATTGTCAATGATTAATAAATTTCCCTCAATGGTGCCAAGTAATAAATGTTCTCTATTTTTCAAGATATTACAAGAGACAGGTTTACTTCTCGAAAGAATCATTAAATATAATAAACCTATCAGCTTGTTTTTCCCATCCCTTACAATACATCCAATTTTACATGGTAAAACTACCTAAAACCTTTTAAAACATATTACAACAAACCAAGAAAACCGCGATTTTAATCATTTGAAAATTTAGATGACAGGGGTGATTCATACCAGTTCATCCTCCCTCACTACTATCATACCCTTCCGTATCGATCATTAAAACGGACAATATCATCTTCACACAGATAGCTGCCATTCTGTACTTCGATAATTTGAAGCGGCAATCTGCCAGGATTCTCGAGCCGGTGCTTGGTCGTTTGCGGAACGAAAACACTCTCATTCTCATGCACCATTTGTTCCGTATCACCGATAGTTACCTTTGCTGTGCCGCCTATAACAATCCAATGCTCACTTCGATGATAATGCATCTGCAAGCTAAGAATTTCCCCTGGATTAACGACAATCTTCTTCATCTTAAATCCTGGTCCAGAACCTAGCACTGTATAGAATCCCCACGGTCGATAAACTGTTGTATGCTGGTCTGCCTCTATCCTGCCCTTTAACTTTAGTTCACAAACTAAGTCTTTAACCTTCTGTGATTCACCTTTTTTAGCAACAACGATAACATCGTCCGTCTCAACTACTAAAATATCCTCAAGACCAATGCAAGCAATAAGACGGCTATGTCCTAATATCAATGTATTTGAACATTCAATTGGAATACAATCGCCTTTTACTGCATTGCCGTCCAAATCCTTATCCAACACATCATAGATTGCATCCCAAGAACCGATATCATTCCATTCCGCCGTAATCGGCAGCATCACCAACGCTTTCGATTTCTCAGCTATTGCGTAGTCAATCGAAATGTTAGGCATTTGAGCAAAATTTGCCGTCATCTTATCCAAACTACTTTCAGCCAGCTCATAAACCTGAGGCTGATACGCCTTCAATTCCTCCATAAAACATTGAATCGTAAAGGCAAACATACCTGAATTCCAGTAGTAGTTACCAGCAGCGAGGTATGACTCTGCTGTCTCTTGGTCCGGCTTCTCACGAAAAGACTGGATGGCAAAACCACCACCAAAAGGCTGGCCTGCTTGCATATAACCATAACCGATTTCTGGATGGTTTGGCTTTATGCCAAGAGTCACAATCTTGCCCATTTTTGCCAACTCAATCGCCTGACGAACGTTTGCAGTAAATGTATCTACGGGACGGATAACGTGATCAGACGGCGTAACGTATAGTATTTCATCGGGTTCACAGTCTAGTTGTTCTAAACAGTACCTTGTCGCGAATGCCACCGCCGGTGCCGTATTTCGCGCCACTGGTTCCAGGAGAATATGAGCTCCCTGAGCCTTGGCAGCAATAAGTTCGGTTCGTACATGATGAATATATTCCTGATTGGTCACCACTACCATGTCAGAAGGCTTAACCAAGGGCAAAAAGCGACCAATCGTCTGAGCAAGCAGAGATTCTTCACCATTCAGCTTTAAAAACTGTTTAGGAAACATTGTACGGGAAAGAGGAAATAAGCGACTACCTCCACCACCAGCAAGAATAATGACTTTCATAGGATAATCACGTTCCTTTTTATACTAATTAAATGATAGATCAACATAGCACCTGTATTACCATGGAATAAATCGGCACAGTATACACTGTGCCGACTGCTGTACGCTACATGATATTTTTAGAAACTTTCTACACCTAACCCCTACTATTTTTGATTAGATTGGCACCATGAAGGTAATATGATATTATCCAACTTTCGCTCCATTAAAATGAAAGAATTTTCTCTTTTGACTTTGTAATGAATGGATATGACTTGCCGACGATACATTATCTAAAGCCAAACTCGCGATGCAATAGCCAACAATACTTTCAGCACCCTGATTACGATTCAAACCATCAGCCATAATGCCATCATAACAACCACCCGTTTCAGAGTTAATCAGGCTTTCACCGCAAGAGTTTTCACCTGAATACCATGCGAAACTCCGCCTAGCTAACACCAGCATAGCTTCATCACCAGTGACCTCATAAGCAACCAAATGAGCTAGCGTGGACATGGATGCTTCGACAGGCTGCTGATCATATAATGCCGGCTCAGCTCCCCGTATCCACCATCCTCTGCAGCCTACTGGTCGGAAAAAGCCATCCCGAAAAGAATCTTTATCAAGAAATGTCATGCCTTCACGCGCTATATCGAGAAACCGCTTCTGTCCTGTTTTATGGGAAGCCACGAACATAGCCCAAGGCAGTACCGCATTATCGTAGGTGAGACTATCTTCAAACCAGCTCCAGTCCTTTTGCCCCGTACACTGTTCAAAGCGAACGGCAATGGAATCAGCCAGCTTGAGGATAAGGCTTTCGCTCTCAATCCCATCGATAAAGCCAAGACCGATCAAGGCATATGCCTGGCCTCGTAGACACTTGAGAGAAGAAATATGTGGTAATGCACGACTGACGGCACTAATACATGCATCCTTTACCCCATGAGGCATCACGGGCGTTGCCAAGGTATACCCCAAAGCCCAAAGGCAACGACCAAAACATTCTTCAGATCCTTGTGTTTCTGTGAATTGCCGATCATAAGTCATAAAATTCCGAAAATGGCCGTTTTCATTTTGAGCATATAAGATAAATGCCAAGTAACGATAGACTAACGCAAGGTATTTTTGCTGGCCTTTTTTTTCATAAAGCATCACCGCCATAATTAGTGCACGAGCATTGTCGTCAGTTGTATACCCCTTATCCAAATCAGGAACATCGTAACGTGTGTGTTGGAACATACCAGTGTCATCGGTCATCCGGAAGATGTGTGCGTCATCAAAGAGATTGTCTAATTGGGTCATTATATTGCCCTCATTCCATGCCGCTTAACTATAGTGAGATGGGGATGAGATTTTGGCAGCAACGGACGGACAGGGCGAATGATATTCATGCATAGTTCAGCATATTGATCGGCTACAGTAGCCCACGTCATTTTTAGGCCAACCGCCAATGTCTTCCTCTCCATTTCTTGCTTTTGAGCTGGATTATCGAGTACCGTTCGAATACAAGATGCCATTGAGTCGGAATCTCTAAATTCAGCAAGCATTCCACGTCCACTCCCCAGCATTTCTTCTGCATAGCGGTATGGAGTCGATACAATAACACGCCCACTCCCCATGGCATATGCTAACGTCCCGCTGACCGCCTGCTCTTTAGACAGATATGGTGTTAGGTACATATCGGACAAATGAAGATAGGTAATCACTTCTTCTTTTGTCAGGTACTTATCAATAAAACGGATGTTATCCTGCACCCCAAGGCTTTGTGCTAAATCCATCAGGCTCTGTCTGTATTTTTCCCCCATACTTTCTTTGACGCATGGATGCGTCTTGCCGAGGATTAGATACATTAGATTTCTATAATCCGGTACGACTTTCGCCACCGCTTCAATCCCATACTCAAGTCCTTTGGCTGGACTAATGAGTCCAAAACTACTAATGACTTCCTTGTTCTGTAAGCCGTGATCAGCTTTCAATTTTTCTCTTGATTCTACCTGCATGTTAGGAACACCGTGAGGTATGAATACGATCTTCTCTGATTCAATGCCATACGTCCCAGCCAATATGGAAATAGAACTTTCAGCCATCGTCACTACCTTCATGCTGAGTCCTCCCAGATCCCTAAGAACAGTGAGTTGTTTCGGGGATGGTTCTAGCAGCACAGTATGTGTCGTGACGATAAAAGGAATCGTTAGTCCTTTTGCCAAATCAATGATGTATTCGCCACAATCGCCGCCAAATATCCCATATTCATGTTCAATTATTAAGATATCCAAATTGTCATTCGCCCAGAGTGCCGTCAACAGATAGCTCGTATGATCGTGCTGGTTCAGCTTGTATTTTACCTGGGAATGTGTATATTGTTCCTTGTCCACCACAGCAATGACACTTGGTCGAACTAATGTCATTTTATCAATTTCATTTACCAGATCTTCCGTAAATGTAGCTAGCCCACACTCCCGAGGAGGATACGTACTTAAAAAACCAATATTCTTTATTCTATTTTCCCCAGCCATTTTCTTTGTCTCCTTCTTTTCTGCAGCAGCCTTTTTATGCGTTTCTAGCTGCCTCTTGCCGACTCACGCCGGTTTAACCATTCAATTTTAGAAGCGATCCCAAACATCTTCCCACTGACAATTACTGGTTATCAGTCACTTATATTTTCCTATTCTTATAGCTTAGTCCCTTATGAATACCCCAATGACCTTTCTTGAACGATTCAACATCCACCCATAGTTTCTGTGGTATTGGCTGTTTTGTTGTATACCAATCAGCCGCGCCTTGTACCAGTTTTTGCGGTGGTGCATTCCTGCCAAAATGCGATATGTTGAGAAGTGAAACGCTTATTCTGACTGTCGCATTATTCCCTCCAGACCATTCCTGCGCTTCAAGTTCTTTGTTCCTAGTTAACCATACAACGCCTCCGCCTGACTGGTTAAGACAGCCTTTTTCCAATATCTGTTCCAGATTCTCTTCTGTTGTAAAATGATATAGTCTCATATTTCACCCGTGAAAATCAGCAGCTCTTTTATCAAATGCATTTTATCCTCTTCCTTTCTTCAAGACTCATCGCTATATGTTATGGTCTTTTTATCTTCTATTTAGGCGATCCGATGAAGGCTTGCGCCTGTTATATCCATCATCAAGTCTGACTAATAAAGTGCCTCATCTAGCGGTTCCGGACACCTTTTAATATATTCCAGCAAATCTCCTATATTGGCAGTAGCCAAAGCAATACAAGAATCTGCCCCTCCGTAGTACATTCTCAACAATCCTGTCTTATCATCCAATACCCAGCCGCTTGGAAAAACAACGTCATCAACGTCCCCTTCCCGTTCATACTGCTCAGTCGGACCAAAAATCCATTCATCACTTCGGTGCAATACTTTTGTAGGATTATCTAAATCAAGTAGTGCCATCCCGAGTCGATAAATCGACCCAGAGGCTGTTTGGCGCACCCCGTGGTAAAGAAGTATCCATCCTTCAGCGGTTTCGATTGGCGGCGCTGCAAGACCAATTTTTCCACCATCCCACCAACCACCCCTACGGGCGTGCATTATCACCTGACGATCGCCCCAATGGGTAAAGTCATCGGAAGTTGACAACCAGATGTGCGCACCTGGCACATAGTTGGCGGTAATCGGCCTATGAATCAGCGCCCATTTTCCGTCTATCCTGCGTGGAAAGAAGGCGGCATCCTTATCTTCCGGCGGCATGAGCGGTCCGAGCCGTTCGAAATGTATAAAATCATCTGTCAGCGCCATAGCCACAAGTGGCCCACCACGAGAATAAGCAGTATAGGTTATCGCCCACTTATTCAATTCAGCAAGCCAGGTTATCCTAGGATCTTCCAGTCCCCACCGCTCCTCCGGATAATTTTCTAGATCCGGTTCTAGCGTCGGTACACGATCAATCTGCCAGTTATTAACTCCATCATCACTAATCGCTTTGGTAAGATGGGAAAAACCTCGCCGATCCTCTACACGCGCAAGTAATAATACTTTGCCGTGAAACATAGTTGCCGCCGGATTGAACACTGTATGTACGGGATAAGGCCAGTCTTTGGCAGATAGAATAGGATTCTTGGGATGCCTCTGAAAGAGTTCTTTAAATCTATTATTATCGTTTTTCAACTTCGTTTCAAATCTATTTTTTCCCATAAAAAAAAACCCCCTACGTTTGGATATTCGGCGCGCGCCGGCGAGTGTGATATGTCACACCCAGTCTCCTATATCCCGTGGCAGTTTGAACACAATATAGTATTGTCACTAGTCGTTAGTAGGTTCTAACGATTTATATCTTATTATACTCCAAATAATCTTTTCCGTCAAATAATCGTTTTCCTCGAATAAACAATCGTCCATTTATATTAAACATTTTTTACAAAATCATAAATCAGAACAGAACTTAGACATGTATTTATACCCGATTTGTAATGTCAAGAGATGCCACTCCTTATTGTTAATAATAGCAGATCTGGCACGAATCAACGTATCCATTTTTTTAAAAAGATATATCCTCATATTATTTTACAATATGAGGATATATCTTTTAGATCATGAATTTTTTAATATTTCTTTATAGACTTCAATATATTCTTTTACCATTTTCTCTTGTGTAAATCTGCATTCAACCGTTTTGCGACAAGCTTCCCGTGAAATATTCATGACATCTTTAATTTTCTCTGCCATTTCCTCTATGCTTGCTACAATAAATCCATTCATGCCATCTTGAATAATTTCGGGCATAGAACCTCTATTAAATGCAAGGACAGGGGTTCCGCACGCCATTGATTCAACTATACTAAGTCCAAAAGGCTCATTAAAATTAATTGGATGTAATAATGCATATGCATTACCTAAGACCTTATTCCTTTCCTCAGGTCCTACTGATCCAATATAACAAACATCGTCATTAAGATACGGCTTTACATAATCTTCATAATAGGACTTGTCCTGAATGATACCAGCAATCACCAATTTCATATTTACCATTTTGGCAACTTGTATTGCTTCCCATGTTCCCTTGTCTTTATGTATTCTTCCAAAATAAACCAAGTAATTGCCACGTTCTTTGTTTAATGTAAATTTTTCTATATCTATACCATGGTATACAGTCCTTATATAATCAAGCTCCCCATTTCTATCAGCATCGCTGATTGAAACATAGTAAGTTTTTTTATTATATTTTTTATAAACAGGTAAAATTTTAGGTGAAGAAAATCCATGTATCGTTGTTACCACTGGAGTTTTTATTAGTCCGCTATAAGTCAGAGGCAAAAAATCATAATTATTGTGTATTATGTCAAATTCATTTGCCTGTTCCATGATCTCGGATATATGTAAAGATTCCCAAACCTTCGCATCCAGCTCTCTGTCTTCTTCATAAGGTGCTTTGCATACACTGCGAAGCTTAGCGGTCGTCAATGAATCACCAGTAGCATAAAGTGTTACATCAATATTCTCTTTAACAAGTCCTTCTGCCAATAATGAAACTACTCTTTCCCAAGGGCCATAATGCCTAGGTGGTGTCCTCCACGCAATTGGTGAAATTATTGCAATTTTCATATTTAAAAATCCTCACTTCATTAGAATTCTCTCGAAGACCTCTCCGACTATCATTTGTGGTATTAGAAGCACTTCGGCAAAGCTAAGGGTGAAGCCTCTATTTTTGCGTTTAATATTAATAACTCAACTTTCGCACTTTAAAATTCAATATGAACTAGTGAAATCTAAGGATCTATCATTCCAAAAGAAATCCTAT
>Ga0316613_10000904_pt1 | contig 21410 bp, 16 predicted proteins | sample OWC_soil_day10_C_2_FD_207647 | JGI IMG/M metagenome (GOLD analysis project Ga0316613, IMG submission 207647) | Wetland soil microbial communities from Old Woman Creek delta, Ohio, United States - OWC_soil_day10_CT_b | ecosystem: Environmental > Terrestrial > Soil > Wetlands | place: USA: Ohio...
AATGAAAAACTATCTGCACACTAACTATTCTTACATAAACGAAAGTTTTTCTTACGGGGGATGGCGATATTGTCGAATTCGGTATGGTCGTATCTGGAATCGGACGTGTAGTAAGCATCGGCCGATAGGAAGATGGACCACGGTACTTCCGGCAGGTTTTTCCGGTTTACGTTAGAGTAGGAAAACGTAAGCACAAAACAAGAGAGGGAAGGAGCGCAAAATGGCAACAGAAATGGCGACCCTGGGTGGCGGATGCTTCTGGTGTCTGGAAGCGGTTTATCAGGAGATGAAAGGCGTTCAAAGCGTTGAATCAGGCTATACCGGCGGACGCGTGCCGAACCCGACCTACGAGCAGGTTTGCGGAGGCGACACGGGGCACGCCGAAGTGGTGCGCGTCTCCTTCGATCCGGCATTGATCAGTTATCGCGAGATTCTCGAGGTTTTCTTTGCGATCCATGATCCGACCACGCTCAACCGGCAGGGCAACGATACCGGCACTCAGTACCGCTCGGTCATCTACTATCACTCGCCTGAGCAGAAATCAGCGGCGGAGCAGGTCATGGCAGACATGGCCAAGGTATGGGATGCCCCGATCGTGACTGAACTGAGCCCGGTCGAGGAGTTCTACAAGGCCGAATGGTTCCACCAGAACTTCTTCCGTGAAAACCCGGACCAGGGTTATTGCATGTTCGTTGTCGCGCCGAAGGTGGCCAAGTTCCGGCGTTCCTTCGCGGAAAAGCTCAAGGCGAGATAACCGCAAAAACGTGCTGTTCCTGGCGGCATGTCGCCGCCAGGAACAGCACGATCAGGCTTCGTACATGTAGCGGCGCGACATTGGCAGCTGCGGCGAGGTGTTGCCGTTCTTGGTGCATACGACCTGGAACAGGGCGATACGGTCCTGGGAGAAGGCGTATGAGCAACCGGCCAGGTAGACGCGCCAGATCCGGTAGTGCTTGTCGTCGGTCAGTGTCTGGATTTTTTCCGAATTGTTTTCGAAATTCTCCGCCCAGATGCCGCACGTTCGGGCATAGTGATGGCGCAGGTTTTCAATGTCCTGTGCCTCCAGGCCGCCTTCCTGCATACTCTTCAGTACCAAACCGATGTGCGGCAGTTCTCCGTGAGGGAAAACATACTTTTCGATGAATTCGCCGCCGCCGAAGGGGGTTTCGCCGCTTTCCGGGTCGGTCGACGTGATGCCGTGGTTCATGGCGATGCCGTCGTCGGCCAGCAGCGAGCGCATCTTCGAGAAGTACTCGGTCAGGTGGGCCAGCCCGACGTGTTCGAACATGCCGACGCTGGTGATGCGATCAAAGCTTCCCTTGACGTCGCGGTAATCCTGGAGGCGGAGTTCGATCTGGCCCGAAAGCCCTCGTTCCTGGACGCGTTGCCTGGCCAGCTCATACTGCCGTTCAGACAGGGTAATGCCGACGCAGCGTGCGCCGAATTTTTCCGCAGCACGGATCACGAGCGCGCCCCAGCCGCAGCCGATGTCCAGGAGCGTGTTGCCGGGTTGCACCCTGATCTTGGTCAGGATGTGATCGATTTTCTTGATTTGTGCTGTGGTCAGGTCTTCGTCGCCATTTTCGAAGTAGCCGCACGAATACACCATGTTCGGGTCCAACCACTCCTGGTAGAACTCGTTCGACACGTCATAGTGATAGCGGATCGCTTCCGAATCGGCTTCCTTGGTGTGCTTGAAATGGCGTTTGAAGCGGGCGATTTTTCCCTCTCCGGACGAGGAGAGCCCTGCTTCGGCGAGCGCGTTGGCTATCGAGACTATGGCGTTCAGCTTGCCCTTGACCTCAAGCTTGCCTTCGACGTAGGCGGTTCCCAGATTGTCCAGGGTCGGTTTGAGCAGGTAACTGAGTGCGGTGACGCCCGGAACACGTATCGTGACTTGAGGCGCATCATGGCCCAGGTCGTATTGCTGCCCGTTCCATAATTCAAGCCTGAGCGGTATGGCGTTCTTGTTGCGAATGCCCTCAATCCAGTTTTCCAGTTTCTTTTCCCAGAACACGATTTCCTCCGTTGTGCGAAACGATACTTGTTTATGGCATCCCTACCGGGACGACCTGCTGTTATTTTTATCTGTGCATGGCTGACGGTGTTCGTTATAGCAGCCGTTCTTTTGATGCCGCCTTCTTGCAATCGTTCTTGATGCTCCTCCTGTCTGTGAAAAGAGTACTCGGGGCCGCGGCATCGAACTCGTGTCTTCCTGTGCGATGCGATAGTGCCGGACGATGCCGGCGCTGTTCCTTTCCCGTATCGTTTCCGCAGGTGGTCGCGTGCGGTTGCTTTCCAGTCTGGCAAGCGGGTACGGATAAAAGAGGTGGGAAAGGAAAGGGATGAAAGGGAACGATGGATGGTGCGTCGGAAAAAGAATCATCGTCTGCATGTGGTCGGGAATGCAGTGCTTGTTGCTGGCGGCGATGATCAATACCCATCTTTACATTATTGAAAAATATTCCGGTCAGAATATCGCAGCATGGTTGTTGTGGCTTGCTGCGCATCAATAGTTGCAACTTAATCTATCCAATATTACACCAACGAAAGCAAAAAGTATCCAGGTGAAATGTTAATCGGATTAAATTTTGCGGCGGACAATGACCGTTGCATTGGTGCGTCCGGCGGCTGCTTGTCCGGTGAAAACGCATCGGCCGGGCGTATCGGCAAAGAAAAATCAACCATGCCGGGAAGCGGGATTTATTCCCGCCAGGAAAGGTTTGTTGCTCTCCGGTACAATAGCGCCATGAGCCAGTCAAACCAGATTATTTCTTCGTTTTCCGATGCCGATATCGATTTCGAACGGCGGTTCGGCGGGATTGCGCGCCTCTATGGGGACGACGCACTGGACCGTTTTCGTGCGGCGCACGTGTGCGTGGTCGGCGTCGGCGGCGTCGGCTCGTGGGTCGTCGAGGCGCTGGCCCGCAGCGCCATTGGCCGCCTGACACTGATCGACCTCGACAATGTGGCCGAATCCAACATGAACCGGCAGATTCAGGCACTGCAGGATACGCTTGGCATGGCCAAGGTGGCTGCTCTGGCCGAACGAATCGCGCAGATCAACCCCTGGTGCAAAGTCACGCAGGTTGAGGATTTCGTCGATCCCGACAATCTCGACGCCATGATCGGCGCGCATGGATATGACTATGTGATCGATGCCATCGACAGCGTACAGGCCAAGACGGCGCTGATCGCCTATTGCCGTGCCAGAGGTATTCCGTTAGTCACGGTCGGCGGTGCGGGAGGCCAAACCGACCCGACCCGGATCGAGATCAAGGATCTGTGCAGGACCGAGCAAGAGCCTCTGCTGGCGAAGGTACGCAAGCGGCTGCGGCAGCAGCATGGCTTTCCGAGAGGGACCAAGACCAAGTTCGGGATCGATGCCGTCTATTCCACCGAACCGCTCCAGTATCCGAAGAGTGGTGAAGCATGTTCCGTCGATGCAGACGACAGAGCGGGGGTAACCGGCCTAAACTGCGCCGGTTTCGGGTCGGCGATGGTGGTCACCGCCAGTTTCGGCATGGCAGCTGCGGCACTGGTGCTGCGCAAGCTCGCGGCGGCAGCTAAGGAAACCAAGCCCTCGCCGGAAACGGAAAAGAACACCACGGCGGAAGTCACTCCGCTATAGCGCGCCTCGAAGCCAGCAGGCGGTAGGGTTTTCCATCCATCGGGGACAGCACCAGCGCAATGTGGTTGGCTTTCCAGATGATGGGTGCGGGCTGTCCGGTATCGGGACGATGGGCGTCACGGGCCAGCGTGATATGCGGAGTGAACCGCTTTCTCTCGTCGTACCGGATTCCGAGATGCTTCAGATTCGCGTTCAGGATGGCGTGCAGCTCAGTCAGTTCCGGCGTTATGATGCTCATGCCCGCCCAGGTGATCCGATTTTTTTCAAAATACCCGAACTGATCCAGGTTCAGCTGCATGCGGGAAACGGGAAGCCCTTCCAGAACGTCTTTCAGCGCCGGAAGCAGGCCGGCCGGCTGGTTTCCGAGGAAGGCCAGTGTGATGTGCAGATTGTGTGCAGGAACCTTGCGGCCGCGCACCGACTGCTGCCAGCGCGTCAGCGCGTTTCTCGTCTTCGCGTCCGGCCAGAGGGCGTAAAAAAGGCGCAGATATTCTTCTTTCCCATTGCCATCTTCCACATTCACTGTCGCGGCCCTATCTTTGCGGGCTACTTCGGGTGGCATGTGGCCGTTCCGCTGTCACTGAAGCCCGCTTCGCCGACAGGCAGGAATTCCCAGTCGTAACCGCCATCCCTCAATCTCATTTTCAGTACGCCGTGAGTGGAATGGTCGATGACTTCCGTGTTGTCGCTGCTCCATACGAACGGCGTCAGCCTGGCGCCGCCGGTCCCGACGATGAATTCGCGGATGCCGTTGTCGGCGTCCCGGTTCCCGTTCGCATCCTGGGGAGAGAAACGTTCATAGTTATGATCGTGTCCGTTGAGGACAACATCGGCATGGGCAGCCTGAAGTATCCGCCATGCGTCCTGCATGCGCGGATTATTGCCGTGTCCGCCAGAACTGAACAGGGGATGGTGCCAGAATGCCAGGATGCAGGACGACTTGTGCCGTTTCAGATCGTTGTCCAGCCAGGCAAGCTGCCGGGCGTTTTCGTCGGACTGCAGCAGGCTGTTGATGGACACGATATGCCAGCGACCGATGTCGAAACTGTAGTACCCCCGCCTTTCGGGCCCTGCCGCGTCCCCGAAGTAATTGTAGTAGCCATAGGCGGATGGTACGTAGTATTCATGATTGCCGGGCGCGGGGAAAGTATTGGCCTTGAAACGGCCCCAGGTCGGCTCGTAGCAGTTGGCATATTCCGACGGGAGGCCATACGGATAGCTCGTGTCGCCGAGCGCGAGCACGGCATAACGCATTCCCGGACGGATTCTTGCACCAATCAGCGCCGCCGTCCTGGCTGCACCCGATTCCTCCGCCGCTCGCTTGCCGCATTGCGCAATGTCGCCTGCCGCAAACAGCAGAAAGCCGTTTTCGGCGGAGACGAGAGGCGCGGCATCGACGGGAGACTTCCTGGCATTGCCCGGAAGGCAGCCATAGAGCAGCCCCGCCAGTAGCGTAAGGGCGAACGCTATACCGATGAACAGCCGTTTGCGAAAAGAGGTCATGTCCGGACGTGAATGGTTGTCGGCCATTTTACGTCAATGAGTCTGGCGTGCGAGAAATTGATCGACTTCCCGGCGAGTGGGAATGCCGGCCCGGCCGCCATGATGTGTGCATTTGAGTGCCGCTACACCGCTGGCAAAGCGCATCGCCGCGGGAACGTCCATTCCTTCTGCGAGCGCGAGCGCATAGGCGCCATGGAATACATCCCCTGCGCCCGTGGTGTCCACCACGTTTACGCCGAAAGCGGGCTGATGGTGCGGGCCGTCGTCATCCAGCCACAGACAGCCCTGGTCGCCCATCGTCACGGCGGCTACCTTGCAGCCCATGCTGCGCACGTGCTGCAGTATCTGCATGTGGTTGGTAAGCTTCCCTCCGCCGAACGACCGCAGCCCGGGAAGCGAAAAAATGGCGTGGTCGACCACGGGCAGCAGAGCCTCGTAAATAGTGGCGTCCGCGCTTTCTCCGTCCATGACGGTCGGAATGCCGAGCGGCCGGGCGGCGGAACAGATGGCGACGCCGCCGTCCTTCCAGCGTACGTCGACCAGCACGGCTCCGGCATGCCGGACATCGTCCAGCTGCAGCCATTCTGCATCGTCAGGGATGCGTGCACCGCTGAAATTGGCGATCACGCGCTCTCCTTCGCTGTCGACCAGGATGCCGGAAACCGATGACCGAGCTCCCTCGAACAGCCTGAACTGGGACACGTCCACCCCATAACCGGCCAGTTCTTCCAGCATGGCATAGCCGGCGGGGTCTTTCCCGGCACGTCCGTAAAAAGCAGCCTTCGCACCCAGTCTTGCCACCGCCACGGCAGCGGTGGCGGCCATGCCGCCGCCGAGTTCAAAATAGTCGCTGGCGGGATACTTGCCGCCCTTTGAAGGCAGCGTGTGAACCGGCCAGATGCGGTCGAGTGTGGACTTGCCCAGGCAGATGATGTAGTCGGACATAGTGTTGCCCCTTTTCGGAAAGGTTGCTGAACGAAAGTCGGAAGCGTGCCATCCTATTCTAGCCGCTGGGGGGGCGGATTGGTGCAACGGATGCGTGCGGTTTGGGGTAGATCAGAGGGACTGCTGGGCTTTCTTCTGCGTGCGGCGCAGCAGCCACAGCATGCATCCTGCCAGGACGACAAGACTGATGCTGGTGCTGAACCAGAATCCGCCGGTGCCGGTGATCGCCTGCGGCGGGTTCAGCACAAAAGGATCGAGTCCGAGGATGTATCCTCCGCCGAGTCCGACGCACCACAACGTCAGTGCATACATCACAGTGGGTCCCAGAACGACCTTGTGGGCGCGCAGAATATATGAAGATGTCACCTGGATCGCATCGAAGAACTGGTAGGAAGCGATAAAGGCAAAGAGAGGCAGGGCAGCGGCGGCTATCGCATCGTTCGGTGTGTAGGCGCGGACAATGACAGACCGTCCCAGCCATATCAGGATGCCGACCGCCACCGATACCAGGGCTGCCAGGCGTATGCCGGCAAATCCGATACGTCTGGCAGAGATCGGGTCGCGTGCGCCAAGGGCATGGGCGGCCAGCGTGCCGGTGGCGTTGGCGATCGACAGCGGCAGCATGTACAGCACGGTGGCAAAGTTGCCGACAATCTGATGTCCTGCGACGGAGGTTTCGCCGAGGCGCGCGATAAAAAGCGCCATGAACGTGAACGCCGTCACTTCGATGAAGTAGTTCATCCCGACGGGAATGCCAAGCTTGAGCAGCTCTTTCTGTGCTTCCCACTTCGGAAGGGCGAATCCGGTGCCGAACAGGTGGATGACCCGATAGAAGGGATTGAGGCGAAGGATCAGCCAGCCTGCCGTCAGGATCAGCCAGGATGTGATAGCCGTGGCGATGGCGCATCCCGGTCCGCCGAACGCCGGAATTCCGAGTCCGCCGAAGATGAACAGCCAGTTGAGCGGGATTTTCAAAAGCAGGCCGGAAACCTGAAGCGCCATGACCATCTTGGGTCTGCCCATGGCATTGTTCAGCGCGCCATAAATGACGAATCCGAGCGCGGCGGGCAGCGATATGGCAAGCGTGCGCAGGTAGAAGGTGGCCTTGGCAGTCAATTCCGGCGAGGCCTGCGCCACATTCAGCAAAGGCTGCGGAAATAGCAGCATCAACGAGCCGAAGACGGACAGGAATAGGCCCAGCCAGACACCTTGCTTGATTTCGCTGCCGATTCCGGAAAAGTTGCGCGCGCCGTAGAGCTGCCCGACGATGGGGGAGAGGGATTGCAGTACGCCGTTCAGCCCGATGAAGATGCTGATGTAGACTGATGCGCCTACCGCCAGCGCTCCCAGGTCGGTAACCGAAAAGCGCGATACCATCATCGTATCGAGGACGGCATTTGCAATCACGGCAAGCTGGCCGATGAGCATGGGCCAGGCCAGGGCAAGGATACGGATGGTGTTCTTTTGCGGACCCTGGTGAGGCATTACTTCACGCGCTGGAACAGGCTGAAACTTTCATCGCGGTCGGAAGGGCGGTGTCCTTCCCATAGAACTTTGGTCTTGCCGGAAATACTGGGATAGCGCGGAGGCTCCCCACGCTTGCGCGAATAGGCCTGCAGCAGGACGTATTCACACTTGGTGTCATTGAAACCGGAAAAACGGACACCGCCCAGATAGGCAAACGAGGCACGTTGCGCCGAACTGACGTTCGTCTCGACGCAGTATCCGGATTCAGGCAATTGCCGGGAAATGTCTTGTGCGACGCTGGCGTAGCTCTTGCCGTAATTGATCCACGGCATCCAAAGCGTGGTCAGCAGCAGCCAGCAGAGGATGACACCTCCCGACGACAGTACGACGGCCCGCCATAGCACGGCGGGCTGACGAGACACGCGCCAGTAGACGAGGATGATCCAGAGCAGCGTGGCTATGGCGGCGGCGGCAAAGGCGATCAGGTTGAATTCCGGCTTGAATCCGGGAGCGAGCTTGAAGGCGTTCCTGGCGATCTGGGCCGGCCATCCGGTCTGTTTCGCAATCCAGCCAACCCAGATGAAGGCCGCACAGGTGGTCAGCGTCATGACCGAGAACCAGTCGACGGCATTGATGGCCCCGCGCCGCATGGTTGGCAACCCGAGCGCCGCCAGCACGGCCAGAGGAGGCAGCAACGGAAGCAGGGAACTCTCCTCGGGGGATGGATCGAGCAGGGAAATGACGATCAACGTGACAGTAAAAGACAGGGGCAGCAGAATATGCACGGCGCGGTATTGCCTGCGCCAGGCGTAGATGGCGCGAATGGCGAATGGCCATGCAGGCCAGAAAAACCATGTGCTGTTCTTGAGGAAGAATTTGACGGATGCGTAGCCTGGCCACGACAGTTGCGCCAGATTCCAGCCCATCCACGCATCGTACGGAGTGCTGTTGAAAGGACGTACGATGTGTGCGGTAAAGAGCCAGAGCGACAGGATGAGGATGCCGATGACGAAGGCGGCCATAAGGTGGCCTATGGAACGGCCGCCGAGTTTCATCAGACGGAAGCTGAAGAAGAAGCTCACCCACAGGCCGAGCGGGACGATCCATCCGCGCGTCAGCGCCATGCATCCCAGCGCCACGCCGAGCATGCATGCCTTGCGCAGGTTCGGCGCCTCGACATAGCGCACGCTCATGTACAGGAGGAAGGCCGACAGCGAAACGAACAGCGCTTCGGCACGCGTTTCGTGGCTGTTCAGCAACAGTCCGATACAGCCGATATAAATCAGAAGCGCCCCGTCGGCCAGTACGCGGCCGTAATCATCGGGTTTTGGCTGGCCGCCGAAAGCGAGCTGCATGGGTTGCGCTTCCGCGCGCCGTCCAAGCCGGTAGGTGGCGCGCCAGACCGATATGGCGCCGACCATGAAATAGCAGATGGGAGCGATCCTCGCCGCCAGCGCATCGCTCAGCAACCAGCCGAACAGCTTGATGCAGATGGCGCCGAGCCAGAAGGCCAGGGGCCCTTCCTCAGGCATAGGCTGGCCGACGACATGAGGCCAGAGCCAGTCGTTCAACCCGCCATGAGCCATGGTCCACATGATGCCGAAACCCGACGCGTCGTCGAATTTCCATGGGTCGCGGCCGAACAGGCCGGGCAGGATGTAGAGCAGGCAAAGCAAAACCAGCCCCCAGCGCGGAAGCAACAGCGTCGCCGAGGCGGGAAGCCGCACCGGCTTTAAAGGTGGATCTGCAATGACTTGATTAGGAGACATGCGCGCTATTTTGATACAGTTTCGGCAAAAATTCTCTATTGGAAACAAAAAAGGCAGCCGGAGCTGCCTTCATTGCAGTGCAAGACAATCAGCCTGCCACTTGCGTTTTCGAACCGACCTTGCCGAATTTCTGGCGGAATTTCTCCACGCGGCCGGCGGTATCGACGATCTTGTGCTTGCCGGTGTAGAACGGATGCGATTCGGACGAGACCTCGACTTTGACCAGCGGGTATTCCTTGCCTTCGAACGTGATGGTTTCGCGCGTCTCGATGGTCGAGCGGCTTATGAATTTGAAGTCGCAGGATACATCGTGGAATACGACATCGCGGTAGTTCGGATGAATGCCTTCTTTCATTTTTCTTGCCCTTAAATGTGTTAGGTAGCCAATCAGCACTTCGGCGGTCCACCAGCTTCCTGACCCGATTGCCGACCACTTTCCCGATTGTGAAACAGTTTAATCCGAAATTATGCCATGAAAAGAAGGATTTGCATCATCTTTACAAAGATTTGTATGCTTCCTGGTTCTTCCATGATGCCGGATGCACGGACACGGCAGCCCCGCCTGATGGCTAGCGGTAGTAGAGGGAGCGGCTGGCGTCGTTGATCTGGCGCCGCAGAGCGCGCCGTTCCTCGGCCGACATCTTCGCATTGCCGCGACTGGCGGATTCAGGCGATGCCGATGAATTATAGTTCTTGTTCTGATTGCGTATTTCCTGCCGTCGCATTTCCTGGGATTGCTTGTTGTGTTGCCGATGATCCACGTCGTGGCGTGCCCAGGCAGGATCGGCAAATGAGGATTCCATCCCGGCACACAGGAACAGTGCAATCAGAATCTTTCGATTTGTATTCATCGTAATACGTTTCAAAAGCAATGCCGGAAAGAATTTCTCACGCTTGTCTGCAAAAATGCGTTATGGTTGATTGCGAGAGAGTGTAATCGGACATAGGTGCCGAGTGCGTGTTGCAACGTAAAGTCTGTAACTGTTTGTAATGGCTGGCATTAAGCGGATTCTACCGTACCCGATCTGTTGTTACCATAATAAAACATTTTGTCGCAACAAGGAGGCTGTTCCATGCAAGGTCGAGTCCGGTATGCCTTGCCGTGCGGAAAAATAGAGTAATCTATGCCGTATAAAACACAAATGGGGCGGTGTAAGGGGCTAAGACGATATTCTCTCTTTGTGTATTATTTCCTTTCAGCACAGGTTATTTATGGAACCATTGATGAATTCAGCACATTCTTCGGCCGGGAATGCCAGCCAGACAAAAATTCTGGTGGTCGACGATGATGTCCGACTGAGGGACTTGCTTCGGCGCTACTTGACGGAACAGGGGTTCAGTGTGGTTACCGCTGAAAGTGCGCAGGCCATGAACAAGCTCTGGGTAAGGGAACGCTTCGATCTTCTCGTGCTCGACCTGATGCTTCCCGGCGAGGACGGCCTGTCCATCTGCCGCCGGTTGCGAGGCGGCGGCGACAGGACGCCGATCATCATGCTCACTGCCAAAGGGGAAGATACCGACCGGATCATCGGACTCGAAATGGGAGCGGATGATTATCTGCCGAAGCCGTTCAACCCGCGCGAACTGGTCGCCCGCATCGCGGCAGTGCTGCGGCGGCGCGGCCCTGATGAAGTGCCCGGCTCGCCTTCCGAGACGCCGCAGACGTTCACGTTCGGCGACTTCGTGCTCGACCTCGGCACCCGCACGCTCAAGAAGAGTGGCGAGCTCGTACCTCTGACAACGGGCGAATTCTCTGTCCTCAAGGTTTTTGCGCGGCACGCGCGGCAGCCTTTGTCGAGGGAGAAACTGATGGGGTTGGCGCGAGGGCGCGAATACGAGGTGTTTGACCGCAGCCTGGACGTGCAGATCTCGCGTTTGCGCAAGCTGATCGAGCCCGACCCGGCCAACCCCTTGTATATCCAAACCGTATGGGGACTTGGTTACGTTTTCATTCCGGAAGGACAGCGGCGCTGATTCCGCTCTTTCTGCCCCGACTGCCGGAAGCGAGGAAATCGTTTTCGGCTTTCCTGTGCATCCGTCATTCGTGAATATGTATTCGTCATTGCCCTCCAGTCCGCCCTGGTATAAAAGCGGATTGTTCTGGCGAACGTTCTTCCTGCTCAGTTTTCTTCTGGCTACCAGCATGGCGGCATGGGTAGCCAGTTTCCGCTTTGTCGAGCGCGGCCCGGTGGCGAAACAGTTTGCCGCTCAATTGATATCCGTGGTCACGATCACGCGCGCCGCGCTGACTCACTCTGCGCCGGACCTGAGGCGCGAATTGCTGTTCGACCTGGCCAGCAACGAAGGCATCCGCATCTACCCACTGGAAGCGACTGACAAGATCGAGCCGCCGCTCGACAGCGAGCTGATGCCCAAGCTGCAACAGAGCGTAAGGGAAAGACTCGGCCAAGATACCAAGTTTGCCAGCAGGGTCAACGATATTCCCGGTTTCTGGATCAGCTTCAAGATCGAGGATGATGACGAGTACTGGCTGATGCTGGAACGCAACCGCTTCGAACGCGTGACAGGTATCCAGTGGTTCGGATGGGCGGCGATGGTGCTGGTCATGTCGCTGCTGGGCGCGGCGTTCATCACTCGGCTGATCAACCAGCCGCTGGCTCGCCTGGCGTTTGCCGCCCGGTCGATGGCAAAAGGGAAGATGCCGCATCCGCTTCCCGAAACGGGCCCCGCCGAGATCAGGGAAGCGAATGGCAGCTTCAACCAGATGGTGCGGGATCTGGAACGACTGGAAACCGACCGTGCCCTCATTCTGGCCGGGATCTCGCACGACCTGCGCACGCCGATGACGCGCATGCAACTGGAAATCGAGATGGCGAACCTGAACGATGACGAGCGGACCGGTATGCAGTCGGACATTCGCCAGATGGATGCGATCATCGCCCAGTTTCTCGACTACGCGAAGCCGAGCGACAAGGCCGACTTCACCTCCATCGATCTGACGACGCTGGTGGCCGATACGGCGAAGGAAGCGGCGCGCGCGCCCACCGTGAAGATTTCAACGCGTCTGGATGAGAACGTTCAGGTCATGGGCAATGCGACCGATCTGCAGCGGGTTGTCAGCAATCTTATCGAAAATGCCCGGCGCTATGGGAAGAAAGAGGGCAGCAATGCTGCGGAGATCGAAGTCAGCTGCCGTCGCAGAAAAGACTACGCAGTCATCCGGATCGCCGACCACGGACCCGGTGTTCCCGAAGCAGACCAGGAGAAAATGCTGCATCCGTTCACGCGGCTCGATTCCGCCCGCGGCCAAGCCAACGGCGCCGGTCTCGGCCTTGCCATCGTGAACCGCGTGGTCAAGCGCCATGGCGGAAAGCTGAAGCTGAACAATCGGGATACGGGTGGCTTTGTCGTTTCGTTCGCCTTGCCGCTTGCGTCGAAGTAAGGTTCCAGGCGTCTGCCGGTAGTTGCGTATCTGCATGGCGGCGATTTTCGCCGCATAAATAGCTGCGGTATATTCCGCTTTTCGGCGATTGGCATTGCCGCACGGTATAATGACATGTTTACCAATCTGCATTCATTTATACACGCCATGCTGATTCTGTCGGGTTCCAACGCCCTGTCCGTTTTCCGCGCCCAGCGCCTTCTCGCTGCCCTGCAATCCGTCGATGCCGCCGTCAGCGGAGTGAGCGGCCAGTTCCTGCATTTCATCGATACGACATCGGAACTATCGTCCGATGACACCGCCAAGCTCCAGGCGCTGCTCACGTATGGCGATCCGTTCGCCGAAGCCGTGCCGGGAACCGAGTTCGTGGTCGTCCCCCGCTTTGGCACGATTTCACCGTGGGCATCGAAGGCCACCGATATTGCGCACAACTGCGGTCTGGGACACGTACATCGTATCGAACGGGGCATCCTGTACCGGATCCAGTGCAATGGCGCGGCGAGCCTTTCAGAGAAAGGCTACCAGGCGCTGGCCTCGCTGCTGCACGACCGCATGACCGAATCGGTGCTGCGCAAACCCGCCGATGCATCTGGCCTGTTCCAGGAGCTGGATGCGAAGCCGCTCGAATCGATCGACGTGCTGGCGGGGGGGCGGAATGCGCTCAACAGGGCGAACGCCGAACTTGGCCTGGCGCTCTCCGAGGATGAAATCGATTACCTGCTGGAAGCATTTACCAGGGCGAAGCGCAACCCGACCGACGTCGAGCTGATGATGTTCGCACAGGCCAACAGCGAGCACTGCCGCCACAAGATATTCAATGCCGACTGGACCATCGACGGCGAAGACCAGGACATGTCCCTGTTCGCCATGATCCGGAATACGCACCAGTTGCACCCGCAAGGCACGGTCGTCGCCTACAGCGACAACTCGTCCATCATCGAAGGTGCGCAGATACCTCGCTTCTATGCACGGGGAGAGGGCCAAGGCAACGTCTACGCGCCTTCCGACGAGCTGACGCACATCCTGATGAAGGTCGAGACCCACAACCATCCGACTGCCATCTCGCCGTTCCCGGGCGCGTCGACCGGAGCGGGCGGCGAAATCCGCGACGAGGGCGCGACCGGACGCGGCGCAAAGCCCAAGGCGGGCCTGACCGGTTTCACGGTCTCCAACCTGATGCTGCCCGAGGCACGCAGGCCGTGGGAGAACGATGCCGACGCGACGCAGAAGCAGGCATCGGCCGGAACGGTTGGCAAGCCGGAACGCATCGCATCGCCGCTTCAGATCATGATCGACGGCCCGATCGGCGGCGCGGCATTCAACAACGAATTCGGCCGGCCGAACCTGACCGGCTACTTCCGTACCTACGAACAGAATGTCGGCGGCGACGTGTACGGCTACCACAAGCCGATCATGATCGCGGGCGGCCTTGGCAACATCTCCGCGCAGCACACCCACAAGCACGAACTGCCCGCCGGCAGCCTGCTGATCCAGCTGGGCGGCCCCGGCATGCGCATCGGCATGGGCGGCGGCGCGGCCTCGTCGATGGCAACCGGCGCCAACACCGCCGATCTCGATTTCGATTCCGTCCAGCGCGGCAATCCGGAAATGGAGCGCAGGGCGCAGGAAGTCATCAATGCCTGCTGGGCGATGGGGACGGACAACCCGATCCTGTCGATCCACGACGTTGGCGCAGGCGGCCTGTCGAACGCCTTCCCCGAGATCACCAACGATGCAAAGCGCGGCGCACTGTTCGATCTGCGCAAGGTCCCGCTGGAAGAAAGTGGCCTCGCGCCCAAGGAAATCTGGAGCAACGAATCGCAGGAGCGTTATGTTCTTGCCATTGCCCCCGGAAATCTCGATCTGTTCCGCCAGCTGTGCGAGCGCGAGCGTTGTCCATTTGCCGTGGTCGGTACCGCGACCGAGCAGCGCCAGCTCAAGGTTATCGACCCGCTGCACGGCAACGAGCCGGTCGACATGCCGATGGACGTCCTGTTGGGCAAGCCGCCCAAGATGCACCGCGACGTCCGGCACGTGCCCCATGACTACCCGAAGATCGAGTTGCAGGGCATCGACCTGGGTGAGGCGGCAGAACGTGTTCTGAGCCTGCCGACAGTAGGCGATAAATCTTTCCTGATCACCATTGGTGACCGTACTGTCGGCGGCACGACTGTACGTGACCAGATGATCGGCCCGTGGCAGGTTCCGGTGGCCGATTGCGCCGTAACCGCGATGAGCTTCGAAGGTTACCTGGGCGAGGCCATGGCGATGGGCGAGCGCACTCCGCTGGCGGTCATCGATGGCGCTGCATCGGGACGCATCGCCATCGGCGAAGCGATCACCAACATCGCCGCCGCGCCGATCAGAGATATTTCTGACATCAAGCTGTCCGCCAACTGGATGGCTGCCTGCGGCCAGCCCGGACAGGATGCCGCGCTGTTCGATACCGTCCGCGCCGTCGGCATGGAGCTGTGCCCGGAATTGGGCATCAGCATTCCGGTCGGCAAGGATTCGCTGTCGATGCGCACGACCTGGAACGATGCGGGCAAGGACAAGTCCGTCACCTCGCCGGTGTCGCTGATCGTCTCCTCGTTTGCGCCTGTCCACGACGTGCGACTGACGCTGACGCCCCAGATCAGGATGGACATGGGGGAAACGGCCTTGATCCTGATCGACCTGGGACGCGGCAAGAATCGTCTGGGTGCTTCCGCGATGGCGCAGGTCATGCAGCAGATCGGCAACGAGGTACCTGACGTGGACAGTGCCGAGGACCTGAAAAAATGCTTTTCCGCCATCCAGCGCCTCAATTCGGAGCGCAAGATACTGGCTTATCATGACCGTTCCGACGGTGGCCTGTTCTCGGGGCTGTGCGAGATGGCGTTCGCCGGGCATTGCGGGCTGTCGATCGATCTGGACGGGCCTGTTGCGGCTGACAGGTCATCGGGCACGCCCGCCGAGAAGACGTTGCGCGTCCTCTTTAGCGAAGAACTGGGTGCCGTGCTGCAAGTGCGCGCCGGGGAAAAGGATGCCGTGATGGCTATCCTGCGCGAATTCGGCCTCGACGGCGCCAGCCATACTATCGGCACGCCTTCCGGCAAGGACTGGATCGAGTTCTGGCAGGACGGCAAGATCGTCTATGCGCAACCCCGCGTGAAATTGCATCGCATCTGGAGCGAAACCAGCTGGCGCATCGCGCGCCTGCGTGACAATCCGGCGTGCGCCGACATGGAATACGATCGCATCCTTGACGTTGCCGACCCCGGCATTCACTCGAACCTGACGTTCGATATCCGCGAAGACGTTTCCGCCCCGTTCATTGCATCCGGAGTACGCCCCAAGGTTGCCATCCTGCGCGAGCAGGGTGTCAACTCGCATGTCGAGACAGCCTATGTGATGCACAAGGCGGGCTTCACCGCCGTCGACGTCCACATGAGCGATCTGATCGCAGGACGTTTCAGCCTCGACGACTTCAAGGGAATCATCGCCGTCGGGGGGTTCTCCTACGGTGATGTTCTCGGAGCAGGCGAGGGCTGGGCCAAGACCATCCTGTTCAATCCGACGCTCGCCGACCAGTTTGCCCGGTTCTTTGCGCGTAGCGACAGTTTCGGGCTTGGCATCTGCAACGGTTGCCAGATGATGAGCAACCTGCACTCGATCATCCCGGGCGCGCAAGACTGGCCCAAGTTCACGCGCAACAAGTCGGAGCAGTTCGAGGCGCGTTTCGTCATGGTCGAGATCGCCGATTCCCCGTCGATTTTCTTCGACGGCATGGCCGGTACGAGAGCACCGATTGCGATCTCGCACGGGGAAGGTTTTGCCGATTTCTCGCAGAAAGGCGATATCGGCAAGGCTATCGTCGCCATGCGTTACGTGGACAACAACGGGCGGCCGACCGAAACCTACCCGCTCAACCCGAACGGTTCGCCGCAGGGCATCACGTCGGTGACCACGCCGGATGGACGCTTTACCGTGCTGATGCCGCACGCCGAGCGCGTGTTCCGCACCGTACTGCAATCCTGGCATCCTGATTCGTGGGGCGAGGATTCGCCGTGGATGCGCATGTTCCGCAACGCCCGCAAGTGGGTCGGGTAGTCGCGATAGAGAAGGTTCATGCGTACCGGCCTTCAAACCTGCTAGGATAGGCAAAGCCGCAAAGGGGGCCGCTGTATTCTTATTGCAGCGGCTGGCGCATGATCATTGCTCATCTTGAGGTATGCCATGACGGACGACAAGGCATTTCCGGTTGCGATCGTCGCTTCGACGGCTCCAATACGGGAGAAGGCATCCAATTACCCGAAGGAGTTTGCCGGGCGCATGGCAGGGCGCGAGAAGCGGCCGCTTGGCTCCCTGTTCGGGCTTGCCCATTTCGGCGTCAATCTGACCCGTCTTGCGCCGGGGGCGACGTCGGCGTTGCGCCATGCGCATAGCCGGCAGGACGAGTTCATTTTTGTGCTGGAAGGATCAGCGACGCTCCGGACCGATGAAGGCGACACGCTGCTGATGCCGGGCATGTGCGCAGGGTTCAGGGCGGATACCGGAAATGGCCACCAGCTGGTCAATTTCTCGGACAAAGATGTCGTTTACCTGGAAGTGGGAGACCGGAGTCCGGACGATGCCGTGTTTTATCCGGATGACGACCTGAAGGCTATCTTGGTCGACGGCCGCTGGCAATTTGTCCACAAAGATGGCAGGCCATACAAGTGAAAGCAGGCCGCTTTTTTCCTTTTTTTTCTCAAATGTTGAGTTCATCCTGCGATAGGAAGGGCGTGGTTTCCAGCAGGATCTCGAACTGATCCGCGGCAACCGGCCTGGAGAACAGGAATCCTTGCGCAAAATCGCAGTTCCGGTTTGCCAGCACTTCATGCTGTGTCGCCGTTTCGACGCCCTCGGCAATGACCTTGATGCCGAGGGCGTGCACCAGGGCGACGAGCGACTCGCACAGCACGATGTCGCCCGTTCCGTCAAACAGGCTCTTGACGAACGCCTGGTCGATCTTGATATAGTCGATATGGTATTTCTTCAGGTTGGACAGTGCTGAATAACCGCTTCCGAAATCGTCCAGCGCGATTTCGATTCCCATGTCGTGCAGCGCAAGCAGCTGGTCCGCCACTTTCGGATTGTCCTCCAGCAAAAGATCTTCCGTGATGTCGACCACGATTCCTTGCGCGGACAGTCCGAGATCGCTCAGATGCATGAGCCAGGCTGACGGGGCAATCCCTTCGCTCCTGAATTGCACTGGAGATATGTTGATGTTGATCTGGAAGGCGGGGTGGAATTTTTCTCGCCAATGCGCGGCCTGCTTGGCTGCTTCCTGGAAAACCCAGTTGCCGAAGGCGTTGATCATGCCCGTCTCTTCGGCTGCAGAGATGAAATCCGCAGGGTTGATAGTACCTCTCTGGGGATGATTCCAGCGGATCAGGGCCTCAGCTTTCTGGATCATGCCGGTGGACAGATCGACAATCGGCTGGTAGAGGATCTCGAACTGGTTTCCGTCCAGGGCGTCGCGCATGTCGTTGACCAGCCGCATCCTCGCCATCGCCGCATCCTGCATTTCCGGCGTGAAGTAATGATACTGGTTCTTGCCGCTTTCCTTGGCGGCGTACATGGCCTGATCCGCATTCCGGATCATGTCCTCGATATCCAGGGCGTCGTCGGGAAATAGCGTGATGCCAATGCTGGCCGATACATGCGCTATCTTTCCGCCGAGCGGGATGGGTTCGGATACCGTTTTCAGAATCAGACGGGCGGCCCGGTCGATATTGCCCGGGTCGTGCAGTTCGGTCAGGATGACCGTAAATTCGTCGCCGCCGAGGCGGCCTACCGTGTCGGTTTCGCGCACGCACCGTTTCAGCCGTTCCGCCACTTCTTTCAGTAGCAGGTCGCCCATGTCGTGGCCGAGCGTGTCGTTGACGTACTTGAAGCCGTCCAGGTCCAGGAACATCAGCGCCAGAGGTTGATTGCTCCGGCGTGCGTTGCGGATTTCGTACTGGAGCCGGTCGCGGAAAAGGCGCCGGTTCGGCAGGCCGGTCAGGGTATCGAAATTGGCCTGTTTCCAGATCAGTTCATCCGATTTCTTCCTTTCCGTGATATCCGATAACAGAGCGACGTAACGGTGGGGCTTGCCATCTTCGCCGGAAACGGCGTTGACGGTGATCTGCGCAGCAAAGAATTCACCGTTTTTCCTTCGATTCCATATCTCGCCACGGTAGCGTCCGGTGGTACGGATCTGTTCCCACATGGCCTTATAGAATGCGCCATCATGATGGCCTGATTGCAGCAGGCTGGGGTTCCTGCCGATCACTTCGCCGGACTCGTATCCGGTTATTTCGGAGAAGGCCTGATTGACGGCGATGATATTGTTTTTCTCGTCGGTGACCGTCATCGCTTCGCTGCTGTCCCGGTAGACGGTCGCCGCCAGTTTGAGTTCTTCCTCGGCCCGGGTCCGTTCCTCAACTTCATTGCGGATGATGCGGTACGAATCGTTCAGCCGGGCCGCCATGCTGTCGAACGCTACCGAGAGTTCGGCAAACTCGTCATCTCCCTGTAGCCCGGTGCGGTGATTCAGGTCGCCTTCCCCGAACAGCCGTGCACTTTCCCGCAATCTGCCGATGCGATTGACGATGGCCCGGCTCGTCAAGATCGAATTGATCAGCGTTACGGCACTCGCCAGCAGGAAGATAACGGCTATCGCGCATCCGGCAGACTGAAGGGCGGAAACCAGTTCAGTTCTGCCTGACGCTTCCAGCTTGGCGCCGAGGATGGCCGATTCATACACCCGCATGTTGAGCTGGTTGACCAGGCGGTCTTCAACTTCGGCGGCAACCTCCGGATTCCTGGTTTTTGCAGCCGCGTTCCGCCTGTTGGCGACGATGGTCCGAAAGACGGTCCCGATCGATTCCTGGTTTTCTATCAGCTGGGCGATGACGAGCCGATCCTCCGAATTGACGAACACGTCGTTTGCCGATTTCAGCAGTTGTCCGACCTGCCTGTTCTTGGCTTGAGCCTGTTCCCGAGCGCGCTCGCTGCCCGTACGCAGAAAATCGGTGCGGAGCGCCAGCCGCTCCATCTGCGTGTTCATCAGCTCGTCGGCGATCTGTTTGCGCTCCAGCGCATGGTTTACCCGCAGGGCGGTTATCGCGAGTGTGGTGATCAGGGCGACCAGCGACAGGGCCATGACAGCGCAGTTGATGCGCAGTCTACGTTTAATCTGCATGGGGTTGCTTCATTTCAGAATCCTCACGGCATTCGGGCTGACTGCGCTGAGTCCGTCGAGATAGATGTGGTCGAGGAAGTTCGGAATGGCTTTCGCCCTGGTCAGTTTGTTCCGGATGGCCCACCGTGCTTCGTCTTCGAGCGCAAGCAAAAGTGACTGGTCGAGTGAAATATCGAAACGCTGCCAAGCCCAGGCTTCACGGATGAAGCGAACGTCAATTCCGCAAAAATCAGCGACGATTTTTTGCGCTTGTTCCGGTTTGTTGTGTACAAATTCAGCCGCCCGGACCAGGGCGCGAAGAAGTTTCTCCGCCGTTTGAGGGCGCTCCCTGAGAAATGTGTCCGGTGCGGCGATGGTAAAGGACGAGGTGTAGATATGGTCATCGTGGAATACGATGCCATTTTTGCCCAGTCTGTTTCTGGTGGGGATGGCATACGAGGAAAAGGTTGCTATGGCATCCACGTCGCCGCGCGCAATCGCGGCAGGCATGTTTTCCATGTTCATTTCCACCAGGTTGACATCGTCGCGCCCGATCCCGTTGGCGGACAGCAGGGAGTAAAGGTAATAGTCGGACGTCGTGCCGCGGGTCGTCGCTATTTTCTTCCCCTTGAGATCGCTGAAGGCACGGATGGTATCCGCTCTGGCTAACAGGATGTTGTCTCTTTGCGAACTCTGAATGGTAGCCAGTATGGATACGTTCGCGCCATTCAGGACGGCAAGCATGAACGGTGTTTCGGCAACGGTAGCGAATGTGGCCTTTTTGTCCAGTACATCCTGAAGGGCGAGCTTGCCGTAGGGCTCGATCAGCAAGGCTGCATCCAGCCCCTCATCGCTGAAATACCCATTCTGCTGTGCGACCTGGGCAAGCGTGGCATCGATGGTGGCCGAGATGGCGATCGTCACCTTTTCAGGTGGGGGGTCTTGCCGCGTCGACGGCTTGCAGGCGGACAGAAACGCGCATGCCAACAAGACGGTGGCGATAGAAACCCTGTGCCGTATGAACGGCCTGTTGCCGGAATAGAAGTTGTTCATTCGCATGGCGGCTTCAAGACAGCATCATTCCATGGGGCTGAGATGTACGTGTCCGATGCAATGGACGGACAGTCGGATGATTCTCCGTCAATTCCGAGCAAAAAAGGTGCCATTCCGTTAGGCTCTCCTTTCGATACCGACGGCAGCCTGGCAGGGGCCGGTCGGGATTGAAACATGAAGCTTCCGGAAAAAGACGCGGAAACTCACCTAAGAACATGAATTGTATATATCACAAATAAACAGATGTTGTATGGATGATAAGCCGAACTGTTGATGTTGCTCAAATGTAACATTGCCTGAGTTTAATCTGACAATACCCATTATGCGAATAATATAGGTAAAAAACGAAAAGAATGTGACCCAATGGCGGTTACTTTTTGGTGCAGGATACTTGCATCCACGACATCTTTGCCCCATTATGTAAGTTTGTAGGCGTGTAAGATTTTG
>Ga0316613_10000906_pt1 | contig 21359 bp, 22 predicted proteins | sample OWC_soil_day10_C_2_FD_207647 | JGI IMG/M metagenome (GOLD analysis project Ga0316613, IMG submission 207647) | Wetland soil microbial communities from Old Woman Creek delta, Ohio, United States - OWC_soil_day10_CT_b | ecosystem: Environmental > Terrestrial > Soil > Wetlands | place: USA: Ohio...
TGGCAAGATGAAGGATTAGTCTTACCTGAACGAAAAAGATTCTCTGAAAACCTACAGCCAGCAGTAGCAAAACCATTACCTCACGATGGAAAAGAAGTCGGCTCACAGGATAAGGATGAGTAGTTAGTATAAAAAGCAGGGTTCACTTCATTCAGAGTGGCTCTGCTTTTTTTGCACTTATCAGTGTTATAAGTTAGTGTCAAAACGGGGTTGTGGTTACAGCCCCCACATAATGGAGTAGGTTGATGGCTCTCCGCTTAACAGCCGTGGTTTTATTTCATTAACATCGTGGCTCTATGAAATTAACTCTGCGGTCCGCCGCACTGAAATATTCAAATATAGAATCTAATACTTTTATTACATATTGTAAATATATTTAAAACAAACTCAAACTTACACAATGAAGCGGCTTTATCATTGGATTCTCAATTCAATATTAGGTTATAGTCTATTTTTACGAGTAGCTAGAATATCCTATTGATTATAAAAACTACAACCACCAAAAATCACGAAATGTAGTCATTGCAAAATAAAGCCAACCTAGGTACATTGCTATTATTAGAAAAAAATCAAAATAGACAGAAGAACGTTGATAATTTAACTTGTATAAGTCCCATGAACCCATTATATTTTTTCCCTCTATTAGCATAGAAGGTACGGATTTATTATATATGACGTTTATATTTTTACCGACTAAATATTTGTGGTTTAATGTAATTATTTTAGTATCGTTATTATCAATAATAACATGCTTATAAGTAGTATAGGGTATTTTCCCATGATGGACAGTGTTTTCAACATCAACAACCTTAGCAACAATGTAAACGCCATTATCTTTTATATTTTTAATATTTGATAAATGATCAAACATTTCTTCTGTTCCTAAAAAAGTCAACCAACCCCAGAAAATTAGTAGTAGCATATTGATAGTGAAATAAATTTTTTTCTGTTTCGACGTGTAGTATTTACTTTCTTGTTTTTGAATATAGTACTTCATGAAAAATCTCCTATTATTATAGATTTGCCATAACACCCATACAAATATCTACTATGCTATACACAACGTACTCTCGTGAGGATTCTATAGTTTCTAGCCATAACGGTATCCTTTTGGGCAGAAATCCAGTGTTTACACATAAAATGCCCTGATTTTATTTTAAACATTTATAATATCCTTATCGTCTTATACTAATAATTGTTATAATTATCCAAAACTTTCTATATTCCTCTTTAATAATATAGAAAGAATATCAACATCATACTCTACAATAAAAAAAGACTTGCCACGCATCCGTATAACAAGTCCATGTAATCAATATCTACTTTATTGGCGTTTTAACATGCCTTTTATTTCGAAAAGCCGCCTAATGGCTGAAACATCACCCCTCTTGCACTTACGTATTAAGTCCTTCCAAGCCTTTGATAACTTATCATTGGTACACTTTTCAATTTGGCTATTCATGTAATCATTCCTCCTCACTATCTCCATAGTCAACACTAATGCACAACTCCATTGGTCCGCCATTCGCGCCAGCAACTTCAGTCTTATCAGTAAAGAGTTTAAGATTTTTACCTAATAACTCTAATGATCGATTAGCACCAGATGAATCAAACTTATATTCACCTGTAGGCTTTCCTTCCCTGTCCAATATAGCTTCGGCTTGCATGCACCTATCAGCCACACTTTTAAGGCTCGTTAGAACGTAATCAGCCGTTACAAGCGTTCGTTTCTCACGTTTGATCATAGCTTCTTGAATAGCTTCTGCAACCCAAGCTTTCCCAAGTAATTCAGGCCCTATCCTATCAGCAGTTTTTGAGGAATATCCCGCACGAATACAAGCTTGAGTAGCATTAAGGTCAACCAGATATTCAGCTACAAACATTCTTTGTTTAGCGGTCAACTCAGCCAATACAATCACCTACCTTGCATTTACTAATTTATTATTTAGATGGCTCTCTCTCACTTCACCATCATCATATCTCTGTCCATATATCCAATTATTTCATATAAACATTAAGCCCAATCTTGATATCGCAATCCTGATCTGGTACTGGCTGATTTCCTTCTGTGCTGGCAATGATGGTACTTTTACCGCTAGTTGACAAACCAAACCTTTGAGTTAAATCCACTTTAATTGTGAGGATATTACCCTCAACTGACATGTCCACATTCTTCATAAATTATCATCCCCTCGCTTTCATATTTGACCTGTGTGTCATTTAATTTATTACTGAATACAAACCTTTCGCCCAATATCATTTACGAACGTTATAACCCTCCTGCTTTCACTGGAATATTTTTAGTTTTCCTGTTTAGTGATTGCTCTGCTCGCAAAGTACCCTTGCCATGTTTTAACGCCATCGCCCATATCTCAGGACTTTGTTTCAGCATCGACAATATTTCTTCTTCCAGTAAGACAACTATCATTCTTGAACGTTTTATAATTATCTGCTGTATAGAACCACCGCCGATAAAACAAGAATTGTAATCACTTGACCAATAATATATAAATTTTGAAATATCATGTTTTCGCCACCTTCAATTAATTTATTTCTCTACCCTGCAAAGCCTCGTTCCAATCTTTCACTCCAACTGGCAGAAACGTTTTTGTACCATATTTGACTTGCATCTCTCCAGCAAACTTAATACCAGCTTCATCATTATCGACACAGCAACAGACATTATGAAGTGCTATATCATGTATCTTTGCCATATTCAAAAGTGTTTCTTGCTTCAAGCCTGCCATGCTTACCAATAAGCGACTATGTAATTTATCACGATACAATGTAATAAAACTCAATAAGTCGATACTACTTTCAAAGACAATCATACGTTCACAATTAGCCCCTAACGAGATATTAAACCCATTGCCATACTTACTGCCTGATTCTATTTTCTTGAATGGTACTTGCTGACTTGTACCACGAATTTCAGCACCAATTATATTACCGTCAATATCCTTCATCCGGAACACCACATTTCCAAAAGTATCTTGATAAATTAAATGTCGATCAAAGCACAATTGCACTACTGCCTTACTAATTTTGCGAGTCTGCACCAGGTACGCATAAACCCTTCTTACGTTATCAGCCTTATCTGGCATTACTAATATTTTAGGCACTGGAGGAATTGCTACATGAGTCACTACTTGCCTGCCCTTCTCATTTGCTAATTCCTGCACCGCTTCAAGGAATGGCATGCCATAAAACTCTTGCATGAAGTCCACTGAATTACCCCTAGTGCCTTTTGAGTTCCAGTAGTACATATTCCTTTCAATCTTCAAACTATCATGGACTTTGTGAGAGTATCCTTTGCCATTTTTGACGAGTGGCTCACCTCTTGCAAAAAGGTAACTCGGCAAGTCTGCTTGTCTTGCTTGCTGGATTATTGAATGCTCTATATTTATTGTTAATCATCTCCCTTTAGGCGGTGTAGGAAAATAAATCTAAATCCTTAATTGTTACATTGTTCCTTTTCTGGATATTTTCCAACTTGTAAATTTACTTTCTGGAACACTTTTTTAATTACTGGAACACCTTTTAAAACACTTCTGGAACACCTATAAAGCTAGTATTTATATAGCTTGGCGAGTACTGGAACACTGGAACACCAAAAAACACTACAAGAGTTTCCTCACGCATACCACTACCCTGGATTACTACTTATATATTTATATAACTCTTTATAAATATATTATGTTCCGGTGTTCCAATAGCCTTCAAGCCCTTATAGAATTTAAAGTTTTATGGAACACCACTGGAACACTCTGGAACAATCACTGTTCCATTTTTAATCTCTCTGCCAACCTCGTTTTTTCCCATATCCAGATATTTGTCGTGGGTTTTTAAATGCTGTCCAACCCTTGATTTGACTCATAATGTCTCGGATTCGTCCAGCTATCAAAGGAGTCAAATCTTTATCTTTACCGCCAAAACACTCTGTCCAAATTATGTCAGTCGCTATCATTTGACGTTTGTTAGTTCCATGTATTAAATTTCGATTTTGATCTATGTAATTTTCCCTTTCAAAATATTTCATCGTGTCCCAATTTGAAGGTAGCACAATTTCCAAATAATTAAGAATTGTATCAGTCCAGCCATCATATATTACAAATTCCTTTTGAATTAATGTAGCGGCTTCTTCGATTTCTTTAGGTAAATGTAATGGTTCACCTGATTCATGTATCATTTTAGCTTCTGCTAATATTTGATTGCGTTCATTTACTAAGTCATTCCAAACACTTTTCACACCACCAGCAAATATTTCAACTACCCAGTACCTACGGTTGCCAGTAATATCTTTTAGAAATTCCTCTGAATTTGTAGTTCCGACTGTTACACTCATTCGCGGTATTTGCATCACATTTTTAGCGTATGGCGGTCTGTAAGAATCACTTTGGGCACTAAAAAAAGATTTCAGCCGCTCAGATTCCGCTTTTTTCATGCTCACTAGTTCGCCCATTTCACAGAGCCATTTTCCTTTGTGTGATTCATAAGTTTTAGCGGCATCATTCGTTATTGTGATAGTATCGGTAAACCAATCGCCACCCAAAATTCTAAAAAATGTTGATTTCCCTAAACCTTGTCCACCTTTTAAAATTAAACACTCATCGAATTTACATCCTGGCTGATATGCTCTACGCAATAATGCTGTGAGTGTTTTTCTAGTGACTTCTCTGGTGTACGGTGTATCTTTAGCGTTCAAGTAGTCGATTAGCAAAGTATCTACTCGTGGCACTTCATCCCACTGGGGAAGCCCATTAAGATAGTCAAGTAATGGATTATGCTGGATTGTCATACAAAATTCTGCAAAAGTATTATCGATAATAGTGGTATGAGAGAACCCATAGTTATTATGAAAATAATTATAAAGTGCTTTAAAATCACCATCAGACATCATTTTTTTATCAGCAGTGGTATAAGCATCATCTTTCTGCGACCACGGCAAGCCCTTTGTTTTAAAAACTGTACCAAGCGTCATATCATATGAAAATTTACCTTTGAGCCGTTTGTCATTTTTCAGTATAGCCATTGCATTTGAAGGTGTTTGATAAAGTTTCCCTTCATCGTCATAACTTAAAAAGTCTCTCCAATCGCCATAATTAGGTATGAATTTTTCTTTCTTTTTTTTAGGTGATTTTTCGGCTACTGATTCCATAAAATCACCCTCCAGCCGTTGATCTGTACGATAATTTTTCTTTTGCAATAGATGATTCTAAATCTTTGATAATAAATGTAGCACATTTGAGCATTTGACTATTTTTTGATCTTTCAGCAAATCTCTTAATATCAGTTGCCGCTTGAAGCAATAAATATAGATCCATTACGCTCATCTCTCTCCACCGCCGTTCTAGTAGCTTATTTTTTATCAATAAATTTTCTTAATTTTATCAACTATTCCATTTTTGCGACATCGTTTAGGAATTGCCATATGCGGAGACATTTCCGGTTTCTCATTAACAGTTTTTTTGTGACAAGTTAACCAATCTAAAAAATCTTGCTCGTTAATATAAATTCTACGACCTATCTGTAGAACTGGGAGGCCATGCCTGTAAATCCAAGAATCAACCACTGGAACTGATACACCTTGACTTTTGGCGAAGGCTTGTTTAGTCTGCATTAGACAGCCCCCTCGCTCAACTTTTCAATAGCTACCAAAACTGTAGCTTTTTTCTCTGGTTTAAGCGGTAAGCGCAGCATCCTAATGAAATTTGAATCATACATTCCCAACTCTGTCGCTACATGTGCAGTGCATACATTTTTTTCTTTCAATAAAGTACGAATGTCTTGATTATGAATTGTCATACCTTTTCATCTCCTTCAGTTAAAAAAACGACCAGCTATTATTAGCCGACCGCTTTTGTATTCATTATTTTTTTAACCGCCAATTGCGGTGTTTTATCTGTAATTCCAAAGGAATTTTTGGAATCTAGTTTTTCCTCTTCCCTCCTTCGTGCCCTATTTAATCGTTGCTTATCTCTACTTGGATGCGACAAGCGACACCCCTCCTTTAGTTTTGTGTACAGTCGATTTTCGACACCCACTTTTATAATTGATAATAATAACAGCTTCTGATATAATGATAACAGGAACTTGTATGCATTACAACTACTTTTAATGCATACAACAGATTACATTATGCATACAAGGGGTGTAATATGAAAATCACAAATAATTCCGCTAACGAACAGCCAATTGACTTAGTGTATACCGGATGGAAATGGTTTCACCATGACCAACATAATATTATGAAAAACCTCGTTATGCCTATTAATGATATTAATGACGAATTGGATTCAAGTGGATCATTTATCGTTCAATCACCTGATAGCCATTTATTATTTAGTACCCCTATTACCGATACACTCAATACAACATATTCACCATCCAAAGAGACACTCATATTGTTTAAATTATTTTCTGATATGAATAGTGCCCCGGAAAGTTATGTTGATTTTGCAAATAAATACGGGACGCTAAAACATGCAGAAATTTTATTCTTAGATGACAGAAAAGATAACTACGTATTCGGAGAAAGTATTTTGTTTTGGTATCGCCAACAATGGATGCTTAAGTATGCTGGTCTTTTATGGGAATGGATAAAAAATAATGACAAAGAAAAACTCTCTCTTGTCATCAAATGGAAAGACGAACGGAACATTGATTTTCAACTTGGCTCCCAACAAACCATGGAAAATTTCATTTCAAATAAATTTTCATGGACTGGGTACGCATATGTATTCCATTTTGGCAAATTGGAATGTTGTATAAATAATAACTATCGTCTGTCTGGTAAAATTAGTAACGTTTATGCGATACGCCAACAAACACAAGTTGGCGATATACTACTACCAGCAATCAATCTTTTGCAATCTATTATTAATTACTATTTATATACATATCCAACAAAATTAACCTTGTTTTACAATGTTAAAAAAAGGCATTATCAACAGCACTTAACACCAACAAACCTATTAGGTGCTATGTGGTATCAATTCCAGCAAGTTATAACTGGCGAACGGAAAATTAAACAATGCCCTATTTGCCGACAATGGTCAGACGTTACTACTATAAAAGGATCATGGGAAAAACACAGAGATTGCGCAAACTGGGACAGAGTAACCAAGGGGCGCAAAATAAAAAAAATATTAGCACTGAAAGAGCAAGGATTATTTAATCAAGATATTGCAAACGATGTTAATGTTGATATTTATGACGTTGAAAGATGGTTAGGTGAAGAGTACCAAAAACAAAAGGAAGGTGTAAGCAATGCCAAGTAAAATCCGCAAGCGCGGGGAATCTTCATATGAATTATGCGTCTGCTCTGGCTACGGTTCAGACGGCAAACAAATCCTATACCGTAAAACTATCCAGGCCGCCAACGATACCGAAGCAAAGGAACAATACAAGTATTTTTCTTCCGAAGTGTTACAAGGTAAAGCCTTATCTGGTGCTACTGAAAAAATGACCATGAAACAGTTCTTTGATTACTGGAAAGAAAAACATGCAAATAAGCATTACGCAAAAACTACACTAGTCAATTATGAGAATGCTTTCATCCGCATTGAACTAGCTTTAGGCCATTTATACCTTCACAAAATAAAACCCGCCCATATTGTTGAATTTATAGCCCAATTGAACAGCCCCACTGCAAGAAAGGACGATCAGCCGTTATCCCCCCGCAGTATAGCCAAGCACAGGGAATTATTAAGTATCTTATTAGGGACTGCATACCGTTGGGAATTAATAACCAGCAACCCCATGGAGAAAATCAGCGCGCCACGAACTGAGCGCAAATATAAAGAAATACCAACTCAAGAAGAGTTTGCAAAGTTCTTTCAATACCTAAGCACCGCACCTATCAAAAATCAACTAATGTGTATGTTGGGTTTTACTGGCGGCCTGCGCCGTGAAGAAATTGCCGGTTTGCAATGGGGAGATTTTGACCTTCAAAAAAACACCATAAAAATCATTCGCACAGCTACATATATACCTGGTGAACCAATAAATATCAGTCAAACAAAAACCGTATCTAGTGATAGAACGGTATCGCTACCCACAGCAACTATAAAACTACTAGAGGCGCACAAATCAGAAGTTAAGGCGCAATACGCAAAGAGGGCAAAGAGAAATAAAGTCGTAACGCTTATTGATCCTACCGCTGCCGATAAATGGCTCTTCACTAAATCAGATGGTACAATTGGACACCCACAACAACTTAACACCTTCTTAAAGCGATTCTGTGAGGATAACGAACTATTCAATATTACACCGCATACCCTCCGGCATCTTCATGGAAGTTATCTATTAAACAGCGGCCTAGATATTGCCGCCGTTTCTAAAGCACTAGGACACACGAAAAAGAGTTTCACGCTGGACACCTATATTCACACGATACAAACTATCGAAGAGAAAACCGCATCCATTATGGACAGTGTATTGAACGACATAAAAACTGCACAAAATAAAAAAGGACAGGCCAAGTAAACCTGTCTTTTCTACGTGTACATTATTCGATTTTGTCTATTAAAATTATCCATTAAGGCGCACTATAAGGCGCATCTTTACATAAAAAAAAGACCCGCATACCCTGCAAGCCTTGAATTTACTGGTGGGGTTAGGCGGACTCGAACCGCAGACCTCTTCGATGTCAACGAAGCGCTCTAACCAACTGAGCTATAACCCCTTGAACATTATCTATTATATTACGGTAAACACGCAATGTCAATAGTAAACCATACCAAACCTGATTTACTTTGTAATAGTATCTATCTCAGTAGCAGTTTTGCCCCAACTCCTAGCAAAATAAGACCTATAATTTGATTCCAGCCGTAGGCCATTCTTTCTAGGCCAAATGCGCCAAAATGATCAATAATAATGGCAGTTAAGACCTGTCCAATAATAATTGCCGTGGTAGCATTAGCTACTCCCACCTCAGGTATACTAGCTGCAACTAGATAGATAATGCCAACACCAACTACTCCACCTAAATAAGCATACCATGGTGCCTCTGATAATGCATATAAATTGCCCTTCCCCATGCGGAGCACAAATAACAATATCACCAAAATAATCGTTCCAGTCACATGTACAATAAAGGTTGTTTCTAGCAGACCAACAACCTTACTTAATGCAGTATTAAGCGAACCTTGTACTGCCATGAGTACACCAGAAATAAGGGCTAGTAAGAGCGCTAATATATTTCCTGACATATTCAATCAAACAACCCCTTTTATAGAAAGCACAATCAATCATATAAATCTAGTATAGCGTGCCGCCCCTATTTCTATACATTTGCAATCATAGAAGATGTAAGATCTATTTTCCAACTTCCAAAAAAAAGCAGGCATAATGCCTGTTAATCTAAAATATATACTGTTACTTGTTGTCTGCCAAAATCCATGGCCTCGCCGTGACTACCAAATGCAATATCAATTCTATTACCCTTTATCGCACCGCCAATATCATCAGCGATTGCATGGCCATAACCTGGTATAAATAAACGGGTTCCTAAAGGAATAACTGTTGGATCAACAGCCACAAAACCTTTTCGAACCAAGTTACCGCCAAATGTATAATGACCATTTCCATCATCATACGCAGAGTAGGCAGATGCATTCATAGTCAGTGATCGACTCGCCCTGCTTGGATTAAATTCAGTATTACTGGCACGCCCTAAAGTCATTAAGGTGTCTTTACCAACAACACCATCTGCTGTCAAACCACTACTACTTTGAAAATCTTTGACTGCTTTTAACGTCATCTTGCCAAAAATACCATCAATTTCGCCAACGTTGAAACCTTTTTCTGAAAGTAATTTTTGTAGCATTTTTACATTATCGCCGCGCATACCAATTTTCATGCTGTCATCAGCAGGCCCGGCAAAAACGACAGCACTTGTCAGTAGCATACATATTGTCAATGCTACTATTAAATAAACTTTTTTCAATTGGTTCACCTCTCTTTTTAACGCCTCTGAGGTTAGCTGCTACTCAATACAAGTAACAAAAAAACTTCATTGGCTCAGCCTCCGGGGTTAGCTGTCGGATTCGGGCTTAAGAGAAGAATAGAGAAAGCGCCCTACCACTATAAGTGGATTCACCCCTATGTTTTTATTGGGTCCCCCGTACCGTAGATTCGGCTCTTCCATATATATTACACCAACTTTGTGTTTTTAGTCAAATAATTGCATATTTTTAATGATAATATTCTGCCAACCACGTTAATGAGAATCCATACACCCGAAATCTAAAGCCGGGTTATTTTTAAGCAAAAAGATATTATTATCCTCGATGAGGCCTATTGGACAACGAAAACACCTCCGAAATATTAACTTCAGAGGTGTTTTATTAGTTTAATAACTATGCCAAAGTTGTTTTCATCACCTATTCCTATAAAGTCTACGAAGAATTCATCATACGCATTTACTAAATATGCATCAAAGCTTTCTATTTAACCTCTATTTACTCAATGGTCCCAGCCGGAAAAATCATTTATTTCTAATCCTATTATCTGTTTTAATCCCATAGATTCATTCGCATCTATCCCCTGATGATTAGCTATCCATCTATCAGTGCTACCTAATAGTAATTATCAATACATTTAACATGAACAAACGTTTATATTATTATACTATCAATTATTTTTTGTATATACATACTATTTTAAATCCTATAAAAAAACCATTCATAAATTAAGAACGACTAACGACCTACTTACTCGATACCCGAACAGTAACTTTCTTACCGCATTTCACGCATTTTGCTGTACCACGCTTGTTGATATTAACTTTACCACCGCACTGAGTATGAATTAACAACTTCAAGATCCCTCCCTTTATTATAACCACAAAATCATTCTATGAGGAATTGTTGAAATTGAGAACAAAAAGTTTGAATCGATTTTAATATAAAATAGCCGACTCACTCATTAAAGTAGACGGCTTATATAGATACTTACAAATTTAATAGTGCAATAATTGAATTACTGACAGTGTACATAACTAGCATTCCAGTACAAATGATAATTGGATGATTGCTCCATTCATTTTTTCTTTCTTTTTTATCATTATCCATAAGTCACCTCTTCTCATTTTTTATAATCCAATATATGTATCTTATCATTGACATTATACAGGATAATTATTACAACTTGATGACAAATTCATAATTATTTGATATTAAATAAAGTTTTATTACAAATTACGATATTCTATTAAAAAAACCTAAATTTCATGCTCATTGTTATCTGGATTTTAGTACAAAGAAAAGAGCCCGAAGGCTCTTCCCTTTTCAAAGGGGTAGCTGCTATCGAGTCAACTCCCTAGTATAGTTTATGCTTTATTGTCTATTTTAGTGATCAAACCGTTTATATTGTGCAATCGGCTTGTTATATCTATAAATTTCTACAACCTTCAATACTTCTAAAATAAAATAATACAACACAGTATAAAATCTATATTTTGTTATATGCTAGACTCAAAAAAGGAGGTTAATTATGTTTTACGCAAACAGGGAACTTAAATATATGAAGTGTGATTTTTGCGGGCACGAAAAAGAATGCTATGTACAACGTGAATATGATGATGAACAGGTAATATGTCCAGGTTGTTTACTTATGTCAGATTACGATTAACCATTATAAGAGCCGCCTACAATGAAGTAAGCGGCTCTTCACGTCTTTATATAATCCATTTAAATAACCTATGGATTTTACTATACTTGCTTTCATCATCAAATGCCTAATAACTCTGCCAGTTGTTTATTAACTACGCCAGTAACTTCTAAATTATGCTCAGCTTGATAGGCTTCAACTGCTTGCTTGGTAATACTGCCATACACTCCGTCAGCTCTATTGTTTAAATAGCCTAATTCCTTTAGCTTCATTTGAAGCAAGGCCACATCTGAGCCCGACATTTGATGTTTTAATGTACGGTTTACTTTCATTCTACGACCTTCAATACGTACAGACGTGCCTACAGGTATCCATTCAAATAATTCTTCCACATCTTTATTGCGCATACGAATACAGCCATGACTGGCAAATTGTCCAATAGACCAGGGTTTATTAGTACCATGGATACCATAAATTCCCCATGGTATGTTAAGCCCCATCCACCTTGTACCAAATCCTGTCCCCCAGTTATAATCTTTCCAGACAATATTCCATTCCCCAATCGGTGTTGGTGTATCACTTTTACCAACAGCAATGCGATACTTTTTGTACAGCTGGCCATCACTATGTAGTTCTAATACACGCTGGGACACCTTGATCACGATACTCATCGTCCCAACGGGAGGCGTTGTTGGCTGATTTTCAATTGCTGCCAACTCTTGTTCATCAATATATTCGAAACCTATGATGCCACAAATAATACTCATAATTAATAAGATGGCTACACTATAGAATATCTGGGTTCGTCTGATCTTTACAATTGCCACCCTGTCCCCTCCTATACGCAACTCTTTAAGAAAATATATGTATTAGTGAGGGAAAAGAGTATAAAAAAAACCGGTATAAACCGGTTAATTAAGCACATAAATTTTTACATTTTTAATACCATAATCAAGAGCTTGATTGCGATCATTGAATGCCAAATCAATACGATTGCCTTTAATCGCACTACCTTGGTCTTCAGCAATCGCTTCACCATAGCCTTCTACCCAGAGTTTTGTTCCCATTGGAATAACCCTTGGATCTACTGCGGCAACACCATGGCGCACTGTACCGCCCATATAGGTTTGATTATTCCATTTACCATTATCAAGTGGCCCAGGCGCATAAGCAGTTGCAGTCATATTGAGTATACGTTTATAATTTTCTGGAGCACCTGCTAATGAATTATTATCACGAACTCCTTGAGGAGATAGTGGCTGATTATTAAACAATGCTGTAATGACTGCTAATTGTTTTTCATAGGGAGCTATACGATCATTAATACTTTTTTCTACCTGTTGGCGTAGTGCGTTTTCTGCTACTTGGCTAATACTGCCTTGGGATACTGCAGCGGCAACGCTAGTCGCCTCACCTTGCCCGGATTGATCTAAAGCAACTTTGGTCAGAGCCTCCACTAGACCTTGCTTGTTACCCTGCTCTAATTGTTTCTTTACTGTCAGCAATTGCTGTATACGAGCTACACCCGCATCTTGTGCGATAACTTGTGTTAGCTGATTCTCTATAATTCCAGCATGGGCTAGAGGTGCCACTGGAGAAAAAATATTGAATACCACAGCTGCTAATGTACTGGCAATGATTTTTTTCATTATTTATCCCCTTTCAAAAATATCCATATGACTAAGGTCTGTCCATGCTATTGTAACATATAGTTTACATAATTAATAAAGGTAATATTAGGAAATAAAAAAGAGGCAGTGTTCATCACTGCCCCCTTATTAACTTATTATTTAGATGTTACCATATTGAGATACTATACCTACTTTGCTAATTGATACAAGGTTTCGGTCAATACATCAATACCTGTCATAATATCATCATATCCCGTATATTCATCAGGATTATGGCTAATTCCTTCTTTCGAAGGAACAAAAATCATCCCTGTTGGTGCTAGTTTTGACATATTCATAGCATCATGCCCAGCTCTACTATGTATAACCTGATAAGGCGCGCCAATGTCAGTACAACTTTTTTGAATAAGTTTACTAATCTCCGGATTCATTTCTACAGGCTTTTCTGAAGAGATCATTTCAATAGCTACTACAGTATCTTGTTCCTCTGTAATGTTACTAATAGCATCTTTAATGACCTGTAGACATTCAACAATACTTTCTTGATTGACACCACGAAGATCTACCCACATTTCTACCAATCCAGGCACAACATTGATAGATCCAGGATAAACTTTAAGGGCTCCTACTGTGGCTACTGTCCCGCGACCTGCTTGCTGCAAAGCAATCTCTTGTATGGCCAATATAATCATAGCTGCACTCACTAATGCATCACATCGTTCTTCCATGGGGGTAGAACCAGAATGAGCCGCTATTCCCTCTACTGTAATTTTGAGACGTGTCGGCGCTGCAATGGTCTTTACAATACCAATAGTATTACCTGATTTCTCCAATACCTGTCCCTGCTCAATATGTAGTTCTACGAAAGCTTTTATTTGCTCACTACTTCTTGCTGCTGCACCAATCTGCTGTATATTAAGATTATGCTGGGCCATAACCTGCTGAAAACTAACGCCATTCTGGTCTTTAGCTTTACTCCATGCATGAGTATCCGCTAGGCCTACCATTGCTTTGCTTCCTAGAGTAGCAAAACCAAAGCGGCTTGATTCCTCGCCTACAAAGACGATAAGTTCAACAGTATGATTTAATACCCCCATACCCTGAATTCGCCTTATTGCTGCCAATCCGCCGACCACGCCAACCACACCGTCGAATTTACCACCTTCTGGTACTGTATCTAAATGAGACCCCGTAAGGACTGCGGGCAGGGCTTTATCCCCACCTTCCAAGCGGCCAATAATATTACCCATTTGATCTCTGCTCACTACCAGACCAACCTGATCCATTAAACTCATTATATATTCCTGGGCCTGTATATCTGCTTCTGTAAATGCTAAGCGAGTGATGCCGCGTTGCCCTTTACCAAAACAGGCAATTTTCTCTATTTGATCTATTACCCATTCCTTATCTATTTTCATCAACACGCCCCCTATATTTTATATCTTGCTATAGCAACAGTATAACCCAAATGTAGCAATAATTCCATCTCTTCCCTATACAATAATAATCAAAAAAATAAAACGTCTGAAATCAGACGTCCTATTTATGGCTAAGCCAATATAGCCTGCTTAACTGTTTCTAATCCCAACCGTTGAATCATAGTGCCCATCCGCTCATAACTTTTGCCATTTTCCTTATAATAAGTAACCACTTTATCTACCAAAGACAAAACATCCTCTTGGGGCACGTCTTCTATCAAAACATCAGCAAGCCGCGGCTTAAGCCCAGCACTGCCACCAATCATAACAGTATACCCTTTGCGAGTACCGATAAGCCCTAAATCCTTAACTGCAGATTCACTGCACGAATTCATGCAACCTGAAACACCAATTTTAAATTTAGATGGTAACATCATGCCGTGATATTGTTTATCAAGCTCTAGACCTAGAGTGACAGCATCTTGCACAGCACGTTTGCAAAAATGCGTAGCCGGGCAAATTTTCACACTGCGCACACATAGCCCAACAGCATGCCCTTTGTCCATATCTAAATCTTCCCAAACGCCATCAATTTTATCTTCCTCAATGCCAACAATAGCAATTCGTTGGGCGCTAGTCAATTTTAGAGCCTGAGCGCCATGTTTTTCTGCTACATCGGCAATTTTACGCAATACATTAAAATCTGAGATAATCCCCCCGGGTATATGTGGTGCAATTGCATATGTGTTCTTGTCACGTTGCACGATTGCGCCCTTTTCCAATATATCTTTCTTAACTTCCACTGTATGTCCTCCTTGTAAATAATAATTAATAATAATAGCTATGCGACTTATAAAATATATCCAACATTGGGTAGGAAAGCAAGTGCTCTAAGATTTTTAAACGCTATTTTACAAAGGAAACAATAATAACCAGCAAAATAACCGCTGCCAGCACACCGCCAATAGTCAGCGCCGTTCTTTTCTGCTTATTCATATCCTGTCTGTGGTATGCACGTTTTCCGATTCCCTTAGCCACTGCACTAACCCCTCCTTAATATAAAGAAAACTTAGTTACCCTTGAATATTTCATAATGACTTACTTCACTTCTTAATAACTGAAATAAATCTCTATGGTTCTCTTCTGCTGTCTTGTCATAAGTCTGCTGATAAAAATCACGCCCCTAAGCTTCTATTGACATAGCAACTCTAAGGCTTCAAGATCACTAAAGAGCTTTACATCCATGATTCCCTCTGGACTTATAACAAAATATATCACTAATCTTATTCGACTATTATAAATAAATTCCTGCAATATGGCAATCTAAAATTTTAATTATTTAGTATTAATTATTTATTATATCTTTAGATGCATATGTTACCATATAAATTGAATTATATTTATCAAAAACGTCTTCTCTAATATCAGCGATCAGCCTGATTATGATAGAATAATGTCAATTGCAAAAGAAATGAACTTAACAAACAGTGGCTGTGTTTTCACACAGCCACTGTTTGTTTTATAACGAATGAATCATATTCTTTTTATAATCAACATAAAGAGTCTTTAACTCTGACATTTTGTTTGACATTTCAATTTGCAATTGAGAAGCCATTTCAAATTCTTCATTTTTAATAGCATCATTAATACGACTAAATAGTGATTTTTGAGCAACAGTATCTTTAGCTAATAGTACGCGTAAACTGTTAATCTTCTTCCAATTATACAAATCAAGATCTACTGCTGTTTCTGCGGTATGCAAGCATTTGCAATCTCTTACGATCTCTAAATTCTCTGGAATGATACGCTTCACAAGCTCCGTTCTCCAGCGGACTAAAGCACCTGCCACGAAACCATCAATAAGTTCTTTCCGGAAAATGTTACCTGCTGTAAGTACAGCAACTTTGTCTGGATATTTCTCGATGCTCTGCATATTTTCCCAAACAGTCGCTGGTGGGGTACCAAATAAACGGCCTCGCTCTTCATCTGAGAAATCATCAAATACATCATGTTCACTGCGATAAGCGCGGTCTGTTTCCAGATAGAAACCTGGTGCTCCAGCTTCTTTTGATAGCTCTGCCTCTAGCCCTTTAGTATCTAGTCCAGATTCAATTGCCGCTTTAATACCATCAAACATTGTTAAGTAAATACTTGCTGTTGCAATATAAGTATTTGTATATGGATTCGGTGAACGAACTTCAAAACGAGTTGCCATGGGATTGGTCACATCGCGAACCAAACCAGCTAAAATAGTTCTATTCCTTGAAACGACTTCAGGAGTATATCCAAGAGAAGTAACTATACAGATAGGTGCCTCAAAATGCGGCTTCAAGCGATTTAATGAATCATTGGTTGCTGAAATAAAAGGATTTACAACTTCATAATTTTTTAACAATCCCATAATAGCGCCATAACCGATTCCACTAATAAAATCTTTTTTCAAATCAGTCGGTGAGAATAAATTCACCATCTTACCTGATTTCATTTTTGCCATAATGCAGACATGAGTATGCTCACCATTACCAGCTACACCAATAATAGGTTTCGCTTTAAAAGTAACTTCTAGCCCATTGGCACGGAATATTTCTTTTACAATTATCCTAACTTGCAATTCATTATCAGCAGGTTGTAAACCTGTAGCAAAGCGCCAGTCAATTTCCAATTGTTCCATAACATAAGTTAAGTGACCTGTTTCATTTATTTGAGACTTGACGCCACCCACTTCTTTATGACCCATTTCAGGACTCATACCATATTTCTCAAGCATCAAGACAGATTGTTCCATAGCGGTACGCACTTCACCACGGGTACGTTGCCAGTATTGCTCTTGCATAACCTGTGATGCTGATAGTTCAGAAACCTCCGCTTTGTTGGCAGGTGTCTTTACCCAGAATTCAAGTTCTGTGGCTGATGTAAAAACAATATCCTCAATTTCAGATGTATTAACATGATCTAACCCTGCAATTTTAGGATATTTCTTGAATAGGCTAAATAATTCTTTTTTAATATAAGACAAGCTTTCAGCCAAAATAGAGCGAGAATCAACTCTTTTTTCATTATGTACCAAGAAAGAAGGTATACGCAATGTCCCAACTGGTTTACCAATTACCGCATCAATGTGTTCAAAATTATAATCAACAAACCAATTTACATTAGGATCAGCAATAATATCAACTTTTGCATTATTTAAAGTTGCAATCCCTGTAAGAACAACAGAAGAACCATCAGTTTGCACTGCACTTCCTTGGAAAAATTCATCCATATCTTTAATAAACAATTCCATAGGAATTTTCTCATCAGTGTCATTACCAGCAAGATCAATACCTACCAATGATACAAATTTAATCTCCGGATGTTCTTTCAATAATTCAACCAATTCATTTTTCCCATATTTCCCAGCGGGAATTACATAAAGCAATTCATTTAACATTTTCACTCACCTCTTAAATATTATAACTGTAATTGTACTATACTATACCTATGATTATACTTTGGCTAGTATTATTAAACTTACTCCATTCTCCTTATTGAAATTTTTAAGTATTTCATTCTATTATACTATTAATAGCAAAAATTACAAAGATTACATTGTTATATTATTTTCTATAATAAACATTATCATTTATATTATTCTACTTTTTAAATAACTTCTTGGAGGATACCCAACTATAATGATATCTTAGCCATTACAAAAGTGTTGACGTGAAATCAATACAACATATTCTTTACAGTTACCACTACTAACCTCCCATATGGGTTTACATCAATAATCAAGCACCCAGAACTCTGGGCGCTTACAAAATTAAAAGCCTGGCTTATACAGCCAGGCTTTTAAAGCATAGATTATACATTGAATAATAAGTCACTATAAGTTGGCATTGGCCATACATCTTCATCTACTATAGTTTCAAGTGTATCAACTACTTCACGTAGTGCTGCCATTTTTTCAAATACATCAAAACGGAATAATGCAGCTTGCTCATAAGTGTCTCCATGAGCATTGGATGCTTTCGCTACAGCTTCTTCAAGAACAGCAATATTTTTCTTCAATGAGGCAGTCAATGAAGATACTTCTACTAACAATTCTGTTTGAGCTGTTAAATCAGCTGCTACACCTGTAGCATTGATTGTATTTATTGAAGCAGCGATGTCTGTAGCAAAATTGATAACAGCAGGAACTATTTGCCTCTTAGCCATTTCTATCATTGTCAAAGCTTCAACGTTAATCGTCTTGATATAATTTTCAAGAGCTATTTCATAACGGGATTCCATTTCGATTCTGCTGAGTACTGCATGTTTTTCCATAACTTCTATATTCTTTTCAGAAATAAGAGCTTTAATGGCTTCTATCGTAGTTTTCCTGTTTTGAAGCCCTCTCTTTTCAGCTTCAACAACCCATTCATCTGAGTATCCGTTTCCGTTAAAGACCACTCTTTTGTGCTTAGTAACATATTCAGTAAGAAGTCCTTTCACTTCGGTATTTACATCTTTAGCCTTTTCTAATCGCTCAGCAACTTCGTCTAGTATTTCCGCTACAATCGTATTTAAGATTATATTTGGCATAGCAATGGAAGCTGAAGATGGGCACATTCTAAATTCAAACTTATTACCAGTAAATGCAAATGGGGAAGTTCTGTTTCTATCAGTTGCATCTTTGGGCAAAGGTGGAAGTGTCGTAACACCAATTTCCATGTTACCACCATTTTTAGAACTGGTAGCTCCACCATTTTCAATCTGCTCTAGAATATCTTGTAATTGCTCTCCTAGGAATATTGATATGATCGCGGGAGGAGCTTCGTTAGCACCCAGTCTATGATCATTTCCTGGATTTGCAGCTGATACTCTTAATAAATCTGCATATACATCAACAGCTTTTATAACAGAACATAAAAATACAAGGAATTGCTGATTATCATGGGGAGTACGACCTGGTTCTAGCAGGTTCATACCATCATCTGTTCCCATAGACCAGTTATTATGCTTACCAGAACCATTAATACCAGCAAATGGCTTTTCATGTAATAAGCACACAAGATCATGTCTTAAAGCAATCTTCTTCATTAAATCCATAGTAAGTTGATTGTGATCTGTTGCTATATTTGTAGTAGTAAAGATTGGAGCTAACTCATGTTGCGCAGGAGCAACTTCGTTATGCTTAGACTTGGCTGCAATTCCAAGCTTCCAAAGTTCTTCATCTAATTCTTTCATGTAAGCAGAAATTCTTTCTTTAATGGAACCGAAATAATGATCTTCTAATTCCTGCCCTTTCGGAGACATAGCACCAAAAAGTGTTCTTCCTGTAAATATTAAGTCTTTTCTTTGTTCATATGTTTTCTTATCAACAATAAAGTATTCTTGCTCTGGTCCAACGGTTGTAATCACTCTATTAGATGTTGTATTGCCAAGAACTTTTAATACACGCAATGCTTGTTTGCTTATCGCTTCCATTGAACGTAATAATGGAGTCTTCTTGTCTAAAGCCTCTCCAGTATAAGAACAAAAAGCTGTTGGTATACATAATGAATCATCTTTTATAAATGCGGGTGATGTGCAATCCCATGCAGTATATCCTCTAGCTTCAAAAGTAGCTCTAAGTCCACCAGATGGGAATGAAGAAGCATCTGGTTCTCCCTTAATTAATTCTTTGCCTGAAAACTCCATTATAGCTGTACCATCAGAAGTTGGTGATATAAATGCATCATGTTTTTCAGCAGTGATGCCTGTCATTGGTTGAAACCAATGAGTAAAATGAGTTGCACCTTTTTCAATAGCCCAATCTTTCATAGCGTTAGCTACTACATCTGCTACTACAGGATTCAAAGGAAGCCCCTCTTCAATTGTCTTTTTTAAAGCTTTATATGTAGCTTTAGGAAGACACTCCTTCATAACAGCATCATTAAATACGTTTGAACCAAAAATTTGACCTAACTTGCTCATATACAAAAACCCCTTTCATTTTTTCATATTACGTTATAGCTTTAAATAATTTATATTATAAATAAAGCTTGAGTTAAATCCTGCTAAAAAAGATGGCAGGTCGAGTAACTTCTTTAATCTAGCAACACAATTCCTGAAAAAAAAAACAGACCCCTACACCTCTTTAGTGTCAGGAGTCGTCATTGACTCATCATTTTTAATTATACTACTATTATAACATAAAAATGTTTTTTGTCTAGATATTTAACTAATTTTTTTAGAATATGTACGACCTTCTTCTCATGATAAAATACCAAAACTATTTAATAAGCTAACCCTATAAATAAATAGAGGCACATGCCATAAAACAAGAGCCTCTTAACCAGCAACTCCTTATCCTTCCAGGCCGTTTCCAGCCAAGTACTTTCAGCGTATGGGCTTAACTGAAGCAGCGAACCAAAACTTTGATATTTTTCCAAAGTTTTTCGTAAGTCGCGACCTTAGCATCGAAATGCTAACATCATTCGAACTCTACTTGACTAGCTCCTATGGCTACTTTTAGGCATAAAAAAAAGCACTCACATAACATGAGTGCTTTTTTCTTAACCAGCAACTATCTATCCTCCCAGGCCGTTTCCAACCAAGTACTTTCGACGTATGTGGGCTTAACTACTGTGTTCGGTATGGGAACAGGTGGAGCCCCACAGCTATCGTCACTGGATTATAGAGATAAACATATTAATATGTTCTCTCAAAACTGCACAGAAGAAAGACTGCATTT
>Ga0316613_10000910_pt1 | contig 21257 bp, 17 predicted proteins | sample OWC_soil_day10_C_2_FD_207647 | JGI IMG/M metagenome (GOLD analysis project Ga0316613, IMG submission 207647) | Wetland soil microbial communities from Old Woman Creek delta, Ohio, United States - OWC_soil_day10_CT_b | ecosystem: Environmental > Terrestrial > Soil > Wetlands | place: USA: Ohio...
TCATTCAAAGCTGTTCAAACACAGCTTATTATTAGAATTTTCAGGGTTTTACATACTGTTCAATCTTCTGTTTTCAAAGTGCTTTTTGTTGTTATCTGTCTCAACAGCAACCCGTTTAGTATATCATGTTGTTTCTGTCTTGTCAACAACTTTTTTTATTTTCTTTTTTCGATTTCTTTCACTGTTTTTCGACAGCTGGTATATAATACCATGGTTTCTTTTATCTGTCAACCACTTTTTTCACTGTCTAAGAGAAAAAAATAATCATTTGGATTTGAGCGGAGAAAGAGGGATTTGAACCCTCGCGCCGGTCACCCGACCTACACCCTTAGCAGGGGCGCCTCTTCGGCCTCTTGAGTATTTCTCCGTAGTTCTTAATCTCCATATGATTCGTCTATCAAGTATATCTTTTCCAGACGCATTGACAATTATACAAAATATAATTCGACTTGTCAACCCATTTTTTGATTTATTTCTTCCTGTATTTTATCATGCACCAATTCTGCTATCTGAGTGGTCTTTAATTTCTGATAATCCTCGTAATAAAGGGGTTTTAGAAAGCAGACTTCCACCTTCTGTTTTCTGGAGGAATTCTCATCAAAGGGTTTAAAACTGTCAATTAATGCAACGGGCACAATCGGACAGCAGGCATTTACTGCACTTTTAAAAGTACCTCCTTTAAATGGCAGCAATCTGTTTCCTTCCCTGCTGCGGGTCCCCTCTGGAAAGATAACAAAGTTCTTATTCTCTTTTACCCCTGCTGTCATTCTGGATATAATCTCTAATGAAGCTTTAATGTCCTGGCGGTCTATATAGAAACCATCCAGAGCTTTAACCACTTCCTTAACCAAAATCAGATTGGCGGCCTCTTTTTTAACAACCACGCTTAGTGGTTTCGGACAAGCTTCCATGATTGCCAGCATATCAAACAATCCCTGATGATTGGGGAAGAGTATAAAACCGTTCTCGGATGGTATATTCTCAACACCGTGGACAATGACTTCCACACGTCCTGATTTATTTACTTTCTTTACTACATTACGAATATATTCATAACGCTCTTTGTGAGGGTAATATTCTTCCTTAATACCCATCTTCCTTATTTTATAAAACCATAGGGGTACACGTAAAAAATTTCTTACTACCATATAGAAAATTCGGTTCATGGACTGATCTATTCCTCTCTGTATTGTGTAAGCGCAGTTTCATATAGATTATTGCCTTCGCTGTCAATTACTACGATTACGGGGAAATCTTTAATTTCCAGACATCTGATTGCCTCTGTTCCCAGATCTTCATAAGCAATTACATTGGATGAAACAATACATTTGGAAAGAAGAGCACCTGCCCCGCCTACTGCAGCAAAATAAACAGACTGATTTTTTATAATTGCATCAATTACTTCTTTACTCCTTTTTCCTTTTCCGATCATGGCTCCAAGTCCCAGATCCAGAAGCTGAGGAGTGTATCGATCCATCCGGCTGGCTGTTGTGGGTCCTGCTGATCCGATGGGGCGCCCTTCTCTTGCCGGAGATGGTCCCATATAGTAAATTACATTTCCCTTTATATCGAAAGGAAGATTTTCTTTCTTATCAAGGGTTTCTTTCATTCTTTTATGTGCAGCATCTCTGGCTGTATAGATGGTACCAGTAAGATAGACGTAATCCCCTGCTTTTAATTTCTGTGCGTCTTCCTTACTGACTGGTGCATTTATATGATATTCCATGGTTTTCTCCCTTATATGATCCTATATGATTCGGTGAGCATGCCGGTTTACATGGCAACAAATATTAACTGCAACTGGAAGACCAGCTATGTGGGTAGGATAGGTTTCAATATTGACTGCAAGTGCAGTAACGGTTCCTCCTAATCCTCCTGGTCCGATTCCCAGTTTATTTACTTTTTCAAGCATCTCTTTTTCCAGTTCTCTTACATATGGAATGGATGGCTCTTCATTTAAGTCTCTGGTAAGTGCATGCTTTGCCATCTGGGCACATTTTTCAAATGTACCTCCTATACCAACGCCTACAACCATGGGCGGACATGCATTGGGTCCTGCATCCTTTACAGCGGTTAAAATAGATTCTTTTACCCCATCCAGTCCGTCTGCAGGCTTTAACATAAATATTCGGCTCATATTCTCGCTTCCAAATCCTTTTGGTGCTACAGTTATATCAATCTGATCTCCAGGCACAATCTCATAATGGATGATTGCAGGCGTATTATCCTTAGTGTTAATCCGCTCAATTGGTTCAACTACGGATTTTCTTAAATATCCTTCCGTATAGCCTTCCCTCACTCCCTGATTCACTGCATCAGACAATCCAGCTCCTTCTATATGTACATCCTGTCCGATTTTTAAAAATATGACTGCCATTCCCGTATCCTGACAAATGGGAATCAAATCTTCTCTGGCTATGTCTAAGTTCTCCTTCAGCTGACAAAGAATTTGTTTTCCCAATGCCGATTTTTCTTTTTCTTCTGATTGTAAAAATACTTCTTCCATGTCCTTTGACAGGATATGATTCGCTTCTATACACATTTCCTTAATATTCTCTGTTATTTCTTCTGCTCTTATGGTTCTGATCATAATCTCCTCCAGATAAACGGTTACTACCTTTCCTTACTTAATCATATACGAATCAAATGATGAAATCAAGAAAAAAAAAGGGGAATGGCATTCACCACTCCCACTAACGTTCTTTCACTATATAATAAGCCGGCTCCTGATTAATTTTTCACGAATATCCTTTATCGTTATCTGCTCCATTCTTTCTCTGCATAACTCATTCAGTTCACCGTAAATATCATCCATTACTCCAGCCATGCCGGAAGCAACCATGCAGGGATTGTTTTCATCTCCTGATTTCCAGGAAGATGAAACAAATGCCACATCAAGTGCATCGCTTATTTGTTTCAGACTTATTGTGTCCGGATCACCTATCAGATGATAGCCTCCCTCCAGACCTTCTTTTGTCGCAATAATACCTGCCTTTTTTAACTTCGCCATAACTTTTCTTACGCGGGCAGGATTGGTGCAGACATTGGAAGCCAGTTCTTCACTGGATGTAGTAATCTTCCTTTGATCCAGATATACCAGTCCGTGAACGGCAACTGCAAATTCACTTGTCATGCTAATCCCCCATTCTGCTAAATCTTGCATCATCATCTGTAATAATTGTTGTTTCAGTTTGTATCTTACCAATTTGTATGCTGAATGTCAAGGGCATGAAGGGGAAATAAAGACCTATTCATTCTTATCTTTTATACGGATTATTACTTTTTTTATCACCCTGTCTTCTACTTCGAGAATGGAATAGTGATTTGCATCATCCTCAAGTTCCATGGGAATCTGGGATTTCATAGGTATAAAGCCAAGCAATTCAATTAAATATCCGGATAATGTATCACAGGAACTGTCAATTTTTTCATGCAGAACCTCATCAAGATCGTAGAGAGAAATTCCGCCTGAAGCCTGAAACACAAAAGGTTCCAGTTCTGTAAGCAGCGGCTCAGATTCTTCATATTCATCATGAATATCTCCCACAATCTCTTCAATCAGATCTTCCAGGGTAATCAGACCGGAAACCCCACCGTATTCATCAATTAAAATCGCCATCTTCAGCTTATTTTTCTGCATCTCAAGAAACAGATTGTCCGTTTTTTTATTTTCTGGTATATAATACGGTTTTTGAAGGATGGCTTTTATATTGATGGCATCAGGTTCCATCTTGCTCATTTCGATTGAAAAATCCTTCATGGATAATATTCCGATTATATTATCGATATCACCCTCATAAACAGGAATTCTGGAATGTCTCGTATTTAGAATATCATTCAGGACCTGTTCTACAGGCTGCTCAATATTAATGGTTACCATGTCCTGTCTTGGAGTCATTATCTCTCTTGCTCTTTTATCATCAAAGAGGAAAATAGACTTGATCATTTCCTCCTCTATTTTATTAAATACGCCGCTTTCCCTACCGGTCTGAAGCATGGTTCTTATTTCTTCTTCGGAAACCTCTTCTTCCAGATTTTCTGTCTTCATACCAAGTAACTTTAAAATACCATTTGTTGACAAAGATAGAAGTTTGATAAATGGTCCCAGTACTTTTGAAATTGCGTAAATAGGACTGACTGCAAACAGACTGAACTTTTCCGCCTTTTGCAAAGCAATCCGCTTGGGAACCAATTCACCAAAAACCAGATTAAAATAAGACAGAAGGATGGTTACCACCACCATAGCTAAGCTTCTGCTATAAGGAATTCCAAGTAAGTAAAGCTTTGCTCCCAGAACCTGGGATATTCCAGTTGCCGCTGAAGCACTTGAAAAGAAACCTGCAAATGTAATTGCCACCTGGATGGTTGATAAAAATCCCGTAGAGTCTTCTGAAAGCTTTTGAATCAAAATTGCTTTTTTGTTTCCACTGTCTGCTAACATGCGGATCCTGTTTTTATTAACTGATACAACAGCCATTTCTGCCCCTGAAAAAAATGCGTTCATTATGGTAAGGGCTATAAGCAGTAAAATCTGTGCGGATATCTGCGCCGCGCCTGGGTCAGTTTCCAAGCTGAATTTCCTCCTTTAATCTGGATCAAAGAAAAAGTCTCAGGAAGCAGTAAAATAAAAATTGCTGCAGCCTGAGCCTTTTCACTGTCCTTTATTGTTGATTGGTATTATAAAATAAAGAACAATATTTATCTATATCGTTTGTGTTAAGATTTATTCTTCGGTCTCTGTTATATCTTCCGTCTCCGGAGCATCTTCCGTTTGAACAGGTTCTTCTACATCCTCAAGATCCAGTTCATCCAAACCTTCTCCTTCAGATTTGCTTCCGTCATCCCGTACTTTTGCAATACTTGCAACCATGATATCGGAATCCTGATCAATGTTCATTAATTTTACACCAGAAGTGTTTCTTCCAATAACGGAGATATCATTAACGGAAATTCTAATTACAATTCCTTCTGTTGTGATAAGAAGAAGATCATGATCATCCTGAACCAGCTTGGCTCCTACTATATCACCGGTTTTTTCTGTGATCTTATAACACAGAACACCTTTACCGCCTCTTCTTTGTGGTGTAAATTCTTCAATAGGAGTTCTTTTACCCATTCCATTTTCAGAAACGATTAAAAGCTTCGGTCCCTGAGAATCCATCTGCATTCCTACTACCTGATCATCATCATTTAACTTCATACCAATTACACCGATGGAGACACGGCCTGTAACACGTACGTCCTTTTCATGGAAACGGATACACTGTCCTTTCTTTGTCACCAGGAATATATCATTGGTATCATCGGTAGCTTTTACTTCAATCAGTTCATCATTCTCACGCAGAACAATTGCCTGAAGACCATTCTTTCTCACATTGGCATATTCCATCATCGGTGTTTTCTTAACCATACCATTTTTGGTTGCCATAAATAAGAACTTGTCATCATCGTATTCTTTCATTGGAATAATGGCTGTAATGTTTTCACCTGGAAGCATCTGCAAGAGATTTACGATCGCAGTACCTCTGGAGGTCCGGCTTCCTTCCGGTATCATATAAGTCTTTAACCGGTAAACACGTCCTGTATTGGTAAAGAACATGAGGTAGTGGTGGGTTGTTGTCATCATCAGATCTTCAATATAGTCCTGATCAATGGTCTGCATTCCCTTGATTCCTCTACCGCCACGATTCTGGTTCTTGAAATTGTCCACGGACATTCTCTTGATGTAACCAAGCTTTGTCATGGCAACGATGGTACTTTCATCAGGAATTAAGTCTTCCATTGACATATCAAACTCATCAAATCCAATGGAGGTTCTTCTATCATCTCCAAATTTAGCGGAAATGATACTGATTTCCTCCTTGATTACTCCAAGAAGCTTCTTTTCATCTGCAAGAATGGCCTTTAATTCTGCAATTCTCATTTCCAGTTCTTTGTATTCGTTTTCCAGCTTCTCTCTTTCCAGACCGGTAAGAGCTCTTAAACGCATATCAACGATTGCCTGGGACTGAGGATCACTTAAACCGAACCGGCTCATAAGTTCTGCTTTTGCAATCTGAACATTTTGGGATGCCCGGATAATGTGAATCACTTCATCAATATTATCCAGTGCAATCAGCAGACCTTCCAAGATATGAGCCCGTTCTTCCGCTTTGTTTAAATCATAACGGGTTCTTCTTGTAACAACCTCTTTCTGATGTTCCAGATAATAGTTTAACATCTGAACCAGATTTAATACTTTCGGTTCCAAAACACCGGACTGATTTTTTACAAGTGCCAGCATGATTACGCCAAATGTATCCTGAAGCTGGGTATGTTTTAACAGCTGGTTTAAAATAACGTTTGCATTGGCATCACGACGAAGTTCTATACAGATTCTCATACCTGTACGGTCTGATTCATCCCTTAGGTCTGTAATACCATCAATTTTTTTATCTTTTACCAGTTCTGCAATCTTTTCAATCAATCGAGCTTTATTGACCATGTAAGGAAGTTCTGTAACAATAATACGGCTCTTTCCATTGGGCATAGCCTCAATATCACTGACTGCTCTTACACGGATCTTGCCTCTTCCTGTACGGTAAGCCTCTTCTATGCCCCGTTTTCCAAGGATGGTTGCACCTGTAGGAAAATCTGGTCCTTTTATAATTTCCAGTATTTCTTCCATGGTGGTTTCTCTATCTTCATCAACCTGATTTTCTATAATCTTCAGAACGGCTCCAATAACCTCTCTTAAGTTATGAGGAGGAATATTGGTTGCCATACCTACTGCAATGCCTGATGTACCATTAACCAGAAGATTGGGGTAACGAGATGGAAGTACATCTGGCTCCCGCTCTGTCTCATCAAAGTTCGGACTGAAATCAACGGTATCTTTATTAATATCTGCAAGCATTTCCATGGAGATCTTGCTTAAACGGGCTTCTGTATATCTCATGGCAGCTGCGCCGTCTCCATCCACAGAACCGAAGTTTCCGTGCCCGTCTACCAGAGGATATCTGGTGGACCAATCCTGTGCTAAATTTACCAGGGCTCCGTAAATAGAGCTGTCACCATGAGGGTGATACTTACCCATGGTATCACCAACGATACGGGCACATTTACGATGTGGCTTATCCGGACCGTTGTTGAGCTCTATCATGGAATACAGGACTCTTCTCTGAACCGGTTTTAATCCGTCTCGGACATCCGGAAGCGCCCTGGAAACAATGACGCTCATGGCATAATCGATATACGATTTTTCCATGGTCTTTTTTAAGTCCACGTCATGAACTTTATCAAAGATATTTGGTTCCATTTTATTTCCTCCAATTAAATATCAAGATTCTGTACGTATTTGGCATTCGCATCGATAAATTCACGTCTTGGTTCTACCTGGTCACCCATCAGGGTTGAAAATGTCAAATCCATTTCAGATTGGGAATCTTCGTCCATGTTAATTCTTAAAAGAACTCTTCTTTCAGGATCCATAGTAGTCTCCCAAAGCTGTTCCGCATCCATCTCACCCAGACCTTTGTAGCGCTGGATCTTATTATTGTTATCTCGTCCAACCTCTTTTAAGATGGAATTAAGTTCTTCATCGCTGTAAGCATACCATACTCTTTTATTTTTCTCAATTTTATATAATGGCGGCTGCGCCAGATATACATAACCATTTTTGATCAGTCCCGGCATGAACCGGTATAAGAAGGTTAAAAGCAGGGTGCTGATATGGGCACCATCAACATCGGCATCGGTCATGATAATGATTTTATGGTATCTTAACTTGGATAAATCGAAATCATCATGAATACCGGTTCCGAACGCTGTAATCATGGCTCTGATTTCGGCATTTGCATAAATTTTATCAAGTCTTGCTTTTTCAACGTTTAAAATCTTTCCACGAAGTGGAAGGATGGCCTGGGTATTTCTGGATCGGGCTGTCTTTGCAGAACCGCCGGCACTGTCTCCCTCTACGATATAGATCTCACAGTTCTCCGGATTCTTATCAGAACAATCCGCAAGTTTTCCTGGAAGCGCCATTCCTTCAAGAGCTGTTTTTCTTCTGGTTAAATCTCTTGCCTTTCTGGCAGCCGCTCTTGCTCTCTGAGCCAGAATGGACTTATCACAGATCGTCTTTGAGATCCCCGGATTCTGCTCTAAATAATAGGTCAGCTGTTCTCTGAGAAGACCATCTACAGCACCTCTTGCTTCACTGTTTCCCAGTTTCTGCTTGGTCTGTCCTTCAAACTGTGGCTCTTCAATCTTTACACTGATGATAGCTGTCATACCTTCCCTGATATCTTCACCGGATAGATTCGTTTCACTTTCCCTTAACAGCTTATTTTTTCTGGCATAATCATTTAAAGTGGTTGTCAGTGCATTCTTAAATCCAATTAAATGAGTTCCGCCTTCCGGCGTATTGATGTTATTTACAAAGCTGTAAATATTTTCTGTATAAGAATCATTGTGCTGCAGGGCTACTTCCACATATACACCATCTTTTGTTCCCTCACAGTAAAATACCTGATCATAAAGAGGAGTCTTACCTTTGTTTAAATAAGTGACAAATTCTTTAATTCCGCCTTCGTAATGAAATACATGTTCATGAGAGTCCTCTCTCTCATCACGAAGAATGATCTTTAAATTCTTAGTAAGGAAGGCAGTTTCTCTTAAACGTATTTTCAGTGTATCATAATCAAAGATTGTTTCCTCGAATATGTCCTTATCAGGAAGAAATGTAACCGTGGTTCCATGGTCTTCCGGATCACAATCACCGATAGTTTTTAAAGGGTACATGGTTTTACCCTTCTCATAACGCTGCTTATAGATCTTTCCTTCTGTACGGATTTCTACTTCCAGCCACTGGGAAAGAGCATTTACAACGGATGCTCCAACTCCATGAAGTCCCCCGGATACCTTGTATCCTCCGCCGCCAAATTTTCCACCGGCATGGAGGATGGTAAATGCTACCTCAACAGCAGGGATTCCTGCTTTCTTTTGAATACCTACGGGGATTCCGCGCCCATCATCCACTACTGTTATGGAGTTGTCACTATGAATGACTACTTCTATGCTGTCACAGTATCCTGCAAGAGCTTCATCCACCGCATTATCCACTATTTCGTATACCAGATGATGAAGTCCTCTGATGGATGTACTGCCGATATACATACCGGGTCTCTTTCTTACTGCCTCAAGCCCCTCTAATATCTGGATTTGATCTGCACCATATTCTTGACTCATATTCGTACGCTTCCTCCTGAATCGTTAATTTTCATTGTCTACAGTACCGTTTATTACCTTAAATATTTTATCCATATGGAACCGGTCATTTACAAAATCCTCCAGTCCCGTACAGGTAATTACAGTCTGTATATGATTAATTCCTGCCAATAATTGATTCTGCCTGCTGTTATCCAGTTCAGACAGTACATCATCCAGCAAAAGAATGGGGTAATCATGCACAATGTTTTCTACCAGTTCTATTTCTGCCAGTTTTAAAGATAAAGCTGCAGTCCGTTGTTGCCCTTGAGAACCGAACCGCCTGATATCAATGCCGTTAACCATGAAACTTAAATCGTCCCGATGAGGACCTGTCAGAGTGGTTCTCTGCTTCAGATCCTGACTTCTGCTTCGTCTTAAGGTTTCTTCAAAAGAATCTGCCTCCACATCCGGTTCATAAAGAATACGCAAGGATTCTTTATCCCCTGATAACTTACGGTGGATGGGCTCAATGATCATTCCAAGTCTCTCTACAAATTCTTTTCTGTACAAAATGATTTCTTTCCCATACTGCACCAGCTGCATATCCCAGATATCCAGTGTTTCCCCGTAGTCCGGGCGAAATGCCATATCTTTTAATAATTTATTTCGCTGTGTCACAATCCTGTTATACTGGACTAATGAGTGTACATACAGCTTATTAAGTTGACATAATTCCATGTCAACGAACCGACGTCTTTCTGCCGGTCCGTTTTTTATGAGATTTAAGTCTTCCGGAGAAAAAAATACAACGTTGACAATTCCAAATAATTCGCTGGCTTTGCGGATGGGCACACCATTAACTGCTACGCCTTTGGCTTTATTCTTTTTCAAATGCATGTCAATCCGGTATGGAATGTCATTCTTTCTGACGTTTAGCTTGATATGCGACTCATCCCTGTCAAACTGTATGATTTCCTTGTCCTTGCTGCCTCTGTGGGATTTTGTCGTAGCACAGACATAGATAGCTTCTAAGACATTTGTTTTCCCTTGGGCATTGTCCCCATAGAGTATATTGGTTCCCTGACTAAAATCCATATGTAATTCATCATAGTTGCGATAATTCTTAAGCTCTATCGATTCAATGATCATGGATGTTGTGATTTCCTCTCTATTGTCCATGCTTTTTGGACATAAAGGTATGCCCGCAGGGCGTTCCTCTCTATAGTCCACGCTTTCTGGACATAAAGGTATGCCCGCAGGGCGTTCCTCTCTATTGTCCATGCTTTTTGGACATAAAGGTATGCCCACAGGGCGTTCCTCTCTATTGTCCATGCTTTTTGGACATAAAGGTATGGCTGGTTAGTATCACTCAATTTTAATGCTCTTACCATCGAATGTAACCATATCTCCGCTTCTTAATTTCTTCCCTCTCTGATATTCAGGCTGTCCATTTACGGAGACAAGACCATCCTCGATAACAAACTTGGCATCAACACCGGATCCTACCAGACCGGCAGCTTTTAAAGCCTGTCCTAACTTAATATACTCATCCCTTAATTTTATTGTTTCCATGGTTTCCTCTTTCTTGTCCATGCTTTCTGGACATAAAGGTATGTCCGTAAGGACGCTCCTGCAGTTAGTTTAAACAGATGCCGCGTTAAAGTTTACAGGAAGAATCAAATAAATGTATTTTCCCTCCTCATCCCGGATAAAGCAGGGGGATTTGGGATTTAACATATAAATTGTCACTTCTTCGTCATCAATAATCCTTAATGCATCAATGAGGAATTTTGGATTAAATCCAATCATGATGTCACTTCCGGTTTTATGGGTTGGAACCTGGGCATTCATAGATCCAAAACTGGAATTCATACGAAGTTCCATTTCCTGATCTTCAATATTGATGATCAGAGGTTTTTTGTCATTTTCTCTTACCAGGATGGTTGCCCGGTCAAGACAGTCTAAAAGCTCTTTCTTATTTACACTGACTTTTGTTTCGTAATCACTGGAGAGCATCTGGTCAATACGGAAATAATCTCCTTCAATCAGACGGGATACAACGATTGTATGATCAAATTCAAAGAGGATGTGGTTCGTACTGAAGAATATAAGAACCTCTTTTTCGTTATCTCCGCCAAGTATCTTGCTGATTTCATTTAGAGTCTTGCCAGGAACAATGACTTTTATATCACGATAGGTATCTTTTAATTCAATATTTCGAATGGAAATTCTGTGACCATCCAGAGAAACCACTTTTAACTGGTTTCCTGTAACCTGAAACAGTTCTCCTGTCATCATCTTATTACTGTCATTGGGTGCGATGGAAAAAATGGTCTGCCTAATGACTTCTTTTAAGGAAAACTGGGATAAGCAGATATAGTGATCACGCTCAATATAAGGTAAGTATGCAAATTCTTCCCCATCCCGTCCCTGTATATGGAAAATAGAGTTGTCACAGGAAATGGTTGTTGTAAATTTTTCATCGCTTTCAATTGTTACCATGGAATCACCGGAAGAGGACAACTTTCTTACGATTTCAGAAAGAAGTTTGGCTTCTAAAGCAATCTTTCCCCGCTCCAGGATGGTTCCATCCACCTTTGTTTCAATACCAAGTTCCATATCATTGGCAGTGAGTTTAATTTCAGAGCCACTGGCATCGATAAAGATGCACTCCAGGATGGACATGGTTGTTTTGCTGGGAACTGCTTTTAATACAATATTAATACCATTTAAAATGGCATCCTGCTTAAATGTCAGTTTCATAATTGTTGATAACTCCTTTGCTCTCAAAATAACAATAAATAGATAAATAATATAGATTAATTTCGTCGTATTAGTAGTAGGGGCTGTGGGTTTGTGTAAAAGCCCTGATAACCGTTATAAAGCCTAAAGTTGTCCTGTTCATAACAATGTGAATAACGTCCACAAAACTTGAGGAAAAATGAAAGGTTATCCACAGACTAATCAGAACCACTTTGAGCCGCTTAATTATCCACATGAAATTAACAGGTGATTCACACCCTATTGTGGATTAATTTTCTTCTTTAATATCTCAATGGTGTTGTTTAAGGATTCGTTCTTGTTAACCTCCCCTGAGATCTTCTCAATACCATGAATAATGGTGGTGTGATCTCTTCCTCCAAGGAATTTTCCAATCATCTGCAGTGGAGTTCCAACCATCTCACGGCAAAGGTACATCACAATCTGGCGCGGATATACGATTTCCTTGTTACGCTTTTGAGAACAGATGTCAAGAGGAGTCAGACCATAATGGTCAGCAACAACCTGAATCACCAGTTCTGGGGTTACTTCCCGTTTATCATTAGGTGATATAATATCTTTTAAGGCTTCTTCAGCCAGCTCAACGGTGATTTCCTTATTATCGAGGCGTGAGAGTGCTACGATTTTTGTCAGGGCGCCTTCCAGCTCCCGGATGTTGGATTTGATATTGGTAGCTATGTATTTAATAACTTCGTTGTCGATATTGTAGCCTTCCATTTCTTCTTTTTTGCGAAGAATAGCCATTCTGGTTTCGTAATCGGGAGACTGTATGTCCACTGTTAAACCCCATTCAAAACGGGAACGGAGACGTTCTTCCAATGTCTCGATTTCTTTTGGCGGTTTATCAGATGAAATAATAATCTGCTTTTTCGCTTCATATAATGCGTTAAATGTATGGAAGAATTCTTCCTGTGTACTTTCTTTACCGATAATAAACTGGATATCATCGATTAATAGAACATCGTTATTTCTATACTTTTCCCTGAATTCAGTAGGAGAGAAGTTGTTCTTGTTTCGGATCGCATCGATCAGCTCGTTTGTGAACTTCTCGCTGGTTACGTATAGAACCTTTGCATTCGGATTATTCTTTAATATGAAATGACCGATGGAATGCATTAAGTGAGTTTTCCCCAGTCCCACACCTCCATAGATGAAAAGAGGGTTGTAAATTTCCCCGGGGGATTCTGCAACTGCCAGGGATGCCGCGTGTGCCAGATTATTATTGGCACCTACAACAAAGGTATCAAAGATGTATTTCGGATTTAAATTCGCGTTTATAATTGCGGACTGACTGACCGAATTTACCGTATTTGTTATCAGTGTATTTCCTGCAGGAGCGGGAGCTGCTTCTTTTTGAATCTGATTTTCCACAACAAAATCAACGCTGCATTCAAAGCCAGTCACTTCTTCTATGGTGATTTTTAGAAGAAACCCGTATTTTTTGCGGATGTATCCTAAAAATTCTACATCCGGTACCGTGACGATTACCTTTTCTCCGTCAACGGCATGAACTTTAAGCGGGAGAAGCCAGGTTTTGAAAGATACATCTGTAATTTCGTGCTCTTCTTTTAAATTCAATAAGATTTCGTCCCATTTTTCTTTTAACTTTTCTAACATTGTATGTCTCCTACATCTATTAAAATGCAAATATGCGCATTAGCCCAATCTACTGTTCATTCTATACTATTTTGTAATAATTTTCAATGATAATAGTAAAAAATTGTGGATAAGTGTGTGAAAGGGCTGTGAATTAGCTGTGTATGGATTGTTGATAAGCATCCAGAGGGAAAGTTGTCCACAAAAAACCCGATTTTAAAACTCTGGTTATTCACATCCGGGAAATATTGATTTTATCAAAATCTTTAGGACAGGCATGTGTACAAAAAAAGGTTATCAAGATACTATCCAGAGAGTTTTCCACAAGTTATCCCCATAATGTTGATAACTTTATGTAAATTAACAAAGAAATGTCGATTTAATAGACAGGATTGACGGATAAAGTTCAGTTATGTATAATGCAGTTGTAACCAGATGCATTGTATCTTATAAAAGAACAGTAGCACAGGAGGAAAAATATGAATACTGGAAACAAAACACGCGACATGGTACTGGCAGCTATCTTTGTTGCCCTTATCATCATCATGGCGTTTACCCCATTTGGATATATTCCTTTGGGATTTATGAACGCCACCATCATTCACGTCCCGGTCATTATTGGAGCCATTATACTTGGACCAAAATATGGCGGATTTCTGGGAATGATTTTTGGGCTGACAAGTCTGTGGAAAAACACAAACATGCCCAATCCAACCTCGTTTGTCTTCTCACCATTTGTTAAAGTGGGAGAGTACGGAGGCAATTTAGGAAGCCTGATTATCTGTATGGTGCCAAGAATTCTCATTGGAATCGTGGCATATTATGTATTCAGGGGAGTATTAAAAGCATTAAAGGGAAGTAAGATGAAAACGACTGTGGCACTTGCAGTGGCAGGCGTTGCCGGATCATTAACCAACACATTGCTGGTAATGAATCTGATTTATTTTCTTTTTGGCAAAGAGTACGGTCAGGCGGCTAAGGGGCTGACTGAGGGTATCTATTCCGTAATTATTGGTATCATCTGTATGAACGGGATTCCAGAGGCGATTGTAGCAGGAATTTTAACGGTTGCCATCACTCAGGCACTTTTTAAGGTTATGAGAAATTAGATAGATTACATTTGATGCTTCATAAGATATGAATATAAAAGTCTCCGGTAATTGAATTATGCCGGAGACTTTGTTTTTTAAGGGGATAATTTGAATGTTTTTATGCTACTGATATCGGCGTCAGCAGTAAATTGCTTAATATAAAGAAGATTACCGGAAAGATCCGTTATAATTTTTAAGTCTTTTCCTGATTCGAAAACTTTTTTATCGTCAACGAAGCCCTGAGCTGTTTTTTTACTATTTATAAGTTTAAATGAATGATTCCCCCAGATTTGTTCATAGACACTTTCATACCCTTTGCACGTTCCCCAAAAGATGTGATCCTGCTCTATATGGATTCCCAACATACGGGAGGTATATTCCATAACAGATAACATGGCGGGGCCATAGGAATCCTGGAGACCATCCAGAGATATCAAGGAAGGTAAGCCTGTAAAAGGATCATATTGCTGCACAAAAATGCAGGAATCTCCAATGGCATAAAACAGTTTTTTTCCCAGTTTAGGAATCAGATCATCATAGTCATAATTTTCAAGAGCCCGTATGGCTCTCTGGTAGGTGAGGGCTTCACATTGCCCGCTCCAGTTATTTGTTTTTATGTTACGGAAAAGAGGATCATTTACCGCAACGGAGGGGAGGGGCATATACGTCCAGAATTCTTCTGGGTTTAATAAGTGTTTTTTAACAAAACGTTCTGCCATGGGCTTTGTTAAACTGTTCCAGTACATTGCTCTTAAATTGTTGTGAAATAAAACATTGATTGTTTTATGGTCTTTATCCCGGTCAAAGCAGGCATCTTTTGATTCAATCCAGAGATAATCTTTTATGGTTTTCTGGATGGCCAATGCCTTTCGTTTCCACTGATTTTTACGGTCTTCATTACCTTGTATCGAACTGATAACGGATAGGGTCTCTCTGGCAGAGTAGGAAAAACTCATAATATCCAGAGATGCCATAGGAACTGCGGTGCAATTTGTGGGAGGAGTTTCTTTACTCCAGGAGTCGGGAGCATCCTGGTATCGAAGTGCATGATCTTCCCCTGTATCATACTTGCACCAGCTTTCCAGACACCCATCATCGTCTGAATCTCTGGTTTTCCATAAATAAGAATCAAATTTTTCCAGAGTCTGGTAAAGAAGCGTCAGATATTCTTTATCTTTTCCCATTAAGTAATACATGTTAAGAGCAGAAGAGGGGAAGCAAAAGCCTTGAAATTTATCAAACTGGGGAGTAATCCGGTTGTTAATTAAGGCAATACTTCCGGGCATGCGGCCATCCGCTCTCTGGTGCTCCATAAAAAGGAGTTGGTTATTAATCCCAGCCTCCATATTGCGTTTGGCATACATTTCTCCGCCCATAGGCTGGGTTTCCAGCCATATTTTTTCATATCCGCCTCCTTCTATCAGAACGAGCCGGTTCTCAAATATTTTTAAGTTGTTTAACGTTTTCCTCTGTGCTGAATCCATTAGTTTTTGCAGAAGTTCGTTAGAAGTCTGAAATGATACACTGGTTTGGATATTCACATTTTTTCCTCTCTGTATGTATATTAACCTTTAATCCCACTTCCGCTAATCCCTTCCACCAGATAACGGTTAAAAAATAAAAAGATCAAAAATACTGGTATTAATGAAAGTGTGGACATGGCAAACATTGCTCCATAATCGGTTGTGGAGGTGGAATCTGCAAAATTTTTTATTGCCACAGATGCGGTATACATCCGGGGTTTGCTTAAATAAATCATGGGAGACATGAAATCATCCCATTTCCAGTAAAACTGAATGATGACGGTGGTTACAATGGATGGTTTTAGAAGAGGTAAAAAAATTCTGGTAAATATTGAATATTTACTGCACCCATCTATAATTGCAGCTTCATCTAGATCTTTTGGAATTCCGGCACCAAATTGCATCATCTGATAGATGAAAAAAGCCTGACCGAAAAAATGGGGCAGTATGAGTGGGAGATAAGTTCCTACGAAACCAAGTTTGTTATAAATAATATATTGAGGCACCAGAATTATCTGGGATGGGAGCATCATGGTGCAGATCATAGACATAAACCAGATGTTTCGTCCTTTAAAACTTACCCTGGAGAAAGCATAGGCAACACAGGATGAAGACAGAACCGTTGCCAAAGTGGATACAGATGCAACAAAAAATGAATTGGAAAAAAAGGTTTGAAAGGTAATGCCGCCAAAGCCCTGAAAACCAGTGGAAAAATTAAAAAATCTCCATTGGGGCGGAACTAAGTTCATACCTCCATTTAAAATTTCTGCATTATTCTTAAGTGAACCGCTGACCATCCAGAGAACCGGATAAATCATTATCAATCCAAGAACACAGACGAATAAATGATAGACAGAAGCCTGTATTTTATGTTTGTTTGTCATGTTATGATCCTCCTTATTGGTCTGCTTCTGTAAATACCCAGAATTTTGATGTCTTAAAAAGCAGGAATGTAATAATGCTTATTAAAGCCAGCATGACCCAGGACATAGCACTGGCATATCCCATATTGGACCATTTGAAGGCATGATTGTAGACGTAAAGCGCATAGAAATTAGTGGAATCGTTGGGACCGCCCTGTGTGATGACGAAAGCCTGGGTAAATGCCATAAAGGCAGTTATGGTTTGCATAATCAGATTATATAAAATTATGGGAGAGAGGCAGGGGAGCGTAATTGCTGTAAAGCGCTGCCATTTGTTTGCACCATCAATTTCAGCAGCTTCGTAATAAGTGGGAGATATTTCTTTTAATCCGGCAGCAAAAATAATCATAGATGATCCGAATTGCCAGACGGACATGAGAACAAGGATTCCCATTGCCAGATGGGGTTCCCCCAGCCAGGATAATTTTGGAACACCAAAAGAGGCAAGAATAGTATTTGCCAGTCCTTTTCTTGAAAAAATGGTTTTCCAGACAAGTGCTACGGCGATGCTTCCTCCAATCAGGGAGGGAACATAATAGAGAGACCGGTAAAATGTTACACCACTATGTTTCTGCGTCAGAAGATATGCAATAAAAAGGGCAAAAATCAGTTTGGATGGAACGGAGGTGATGACATAAATAAGGGTGACTTTTACTGAATTTAAGAAACGGTCATCTGAGAATAGGTTTTTATAGTTTTCTAGTCCTATAAATACCGGACTTTGCCCCAATTTATAATTGGTCATGGAATAATATATGGATACCAGAACCGGAATCAATGTAAATGCAAAAAATCCCAATAGAAAGGGGAAGGAAAAAATATAACCTACGGTATTGTTATGATAGAGGATTTTTTTCCAGTTAGTTTTTAGTTCGTTCATTGCTTATTACCTCCTTTTTTCCATAGGAAAGGCAGGCAAAGAGAATCCTTACCTGCCTCTTAATGATCCTTAATGCTGAAATTTTGACTTGGAAAAATCCAGCAATTGTTTTGCAGCATCCTCTGGTGATACATCACCATATTGAACTTTTTCAATCAGAAGCTTATATTGATCTTCAATTTCAGCTTTTGGATCAGGGCTTATTACATTGCTGTCTTCTTTTGGAAAATTACCTATTTTATCAACAAAATCATATATGATTTTGCCGGAGTCATCTGCCTGGGAAACGACAGCTTCTCTTACCTTTGACATAATAGGAACTCCCCGTTCTCCATTTAATATTTTATTAGCTTCTATGTCATTGACAAAGAAGTTAATGAATTTAGCGGCTTCTTCCTTTGCTTTGGAATTACTGGAGATACAAAGCTGCTGGGAAGACTGAACTCCCATTCCATAAGGCCCATTTTTCGTTAATCTTGGTACCGGTGCAATTTTAATATTTCTGCCAGAGGCATGAACAATGGAAGAAACCTGATTGGAGGAAACCCAAGTCATTGCTGCATCCCCGGTAACCAGATAATCCCCTTCTATGTCCTTGATTTCTTTTATTGCCCCCGCATCGGGATAGGCACCGTCATCTGTCAGTTCTTTGATCATCTTTAAGTAATCTGCAAAGGGTGCCGGATCTTCTGATTCAATGCCATCATTGGTTTTCTTAAAGAAATTTGCATCTTTTTTTGTCTGTGAGGCACGCATGGTCACACCTGCTATAAAATGGTCGATCTTTGAACTTCCGTAGATACCAAGTTTTTCTTTTATAGTAATACAGTCCTTTTTCCAGTCATCCCATGTCCAGTCATTCTCAGGTTCGGCTAAGCCGGCTTTTTGAAATAACTCCGGATCGTAAGCAATTCCGTAAGTGTTAGTACCAATGGATATTCCGATCTGAGAACAGTTGTTGTCCTTTGTTGTTGCCAGAAAATTTTCAGTTGTATCACTGGTATTAATAATTCCGTCTTTTATGTAACCATCCAGTGGTTCTATATTTTTAATGTATTTTGGAAAATTTCCTCCCAGTTGAAAGATATCCCACACATCGTCAGCGGCAACCAAAGTATCAAGCTTGGTAAAGTAACTGTCAAAATCATAAAATTCTGCTTCAATATGTACATTGGGGTTTTGTGATTCGTAGAGTTCAATAACCTTGTTCGTGGCATCATGTCTTGTCTGAGAACCCCACCAGGCCATTCGCAGAGTTATCTGTTTTCCTGAATCCTTAGAAACGGTTTCTGCGGAAGCGGCAGGTTTGCTTCCGGAACAGCCAGCAAGAGAAAAAGTCATCAGGCCAGATAAAAACAGTGCAGTAAGCTTTTTGATTTTCATAGTTCCTCCTATTTGTGATTGCTTTATAAAATATTGTGTAAATGTACCAATTATAAAATCCGGATTTGTTTTTTGCATGGTTACATTTTACTATTAATAAGAAACAATCACAATACATTTGGAAGAATGCCCCAATACATCAAAAAAAGCCTTTAATTTGCACTAAATTGACTAAATATCATTATATTTCTTGGATTTTCTGTATTGCAGAGGGGATAAACCCGTATATTTTTTAAAAACACGGTCAAAGTAAGACAACCGCTCATAACCCAGTTTCTGCGAGATGTCTTCCATGGTAAGTTTCTCGTCAAGAAGGAGAATTCTGGCTTGCTCGATTCTCTGGCAATTGATAAATTCATTGACAGTAAAATTAGTAACTTCTTTGAATATACGGCTTAAATAGCTTTTATCTAAATAAAATATGTTGGCTAGATCTTCTAAACCAAAGATTTCTGAATAATGAATCATGATATACTGTATGATTTCTGCGACTTTTACGTAGCGCATCATTTTTCTCTTTGGCATATAATAGACCTCAGGTTTGATACCGGCTCCATTTAGTATCATGAGAAATAAAGACAGCAGCTGATTTTTAACCTCTGACGCTCCGTATATTTTTTGGCTTTTCAATGCAGATTCCATGCGGAACAGTTTTTTTTCCAGAATGCTTTGCTGCTTTTCGTCTAACTGAAGAACACCGTGATTATTTTGAAAAAATTCCAAAAGGTTAAGTTCCATTGCATTTCCTGCAAGACGGAGCCAGGACTCTTCCAGTTCAATCAGAATCCGTTCATGATAATTTCCACCGATTACATTGGTAAAAGGGATGAGCTTCTTATCAATAAAGGTCAGTGTGCCTTTCCCCATCCGGTAGCTTTGATTGCCATAATAAAAAAATCGCTCTCCATTTAAGATGTAATAAATCTGATATTCATTTTTATAAAATCCTATGGTTTCAGCCAGATCACAGTCTCTGGATACATGGCTCATGCCGACGCCCTGACATTTTCCTGCAAAAATGACTTCTTTCATTGATATAGTCCTTTAACAGTCAGGGTATTATTCAGTTCTTCCAGCCGATAAAAAACTGGGTGCTCTTTTTTGTGCTCATTGGGTGTGTGAAGGGTAAGAATGAGCGTTCCTTTTTTATCTTTAAAGATCATGCCGTGACCACCGTCTTTTTCAAAAAGCAATTGATCCTGCTGTAGCCAGTTACCAGTAATATCTCCATTATCAGAATAAGCAATGGCCTGGGTATAACCTTCTTCTCCAAAACTTGACCACAGCATAAGAAGACGACCGTTTGTTGTCCTGTAGAGGAATGGACCATCCGTAACATAATGTTTGCCTGGCCTGTTTTTATTTTCAATTGTTACAATCCAGCTTTTGGCTTCCGATGCATGAAACAAAAGTTCAGGCTCCGATACGGCATGGCTTAAATCGCTGCTTAACTTTACTGCACAGATAGAACCATCCGATATCTGAACCCATTCATGCACAAATACCATATAGGGAGTTCCATCAGAACTTACATAAAAGGTTCCGTCAATGCACTCCCAATCAGGCGGAGTTATTTGCTTCTGACTGAATAAGGTAAATGGTCCCAGCGGATGATCTGCTTTTAAAATAGCAGTTCCGCCATGATTTTTAGTATCTTTAAATGTAGCAAACATATAATAGGAATCTTGATAGCAGTGAACTTCAGGAGCCCAGCAGTTTCGGTCTGCAAAAAAGTTTTCTGGCTTGTGAAAAACTTCATGGGGACCATCCCACTCAATTAAGTCAGTACTGGTATAACAATCAAAGCCTGTGGCGGCCATCCAGCAGGTTTCTGCTCTGGTTCCGTACATATAATAGATTCCGTCAGACAGCAGTACGTAAGGATCTCTGATAT
>Ga0316613_10000911_pt1 | contig 21179 bp, 14 predicted proteins | sample OWC_soil_day10_C_2_FD_207647 | JGI IMG/M metagenome (GOLD analysis project Ga0316613, IMG submission 207647) | Wetland soil microbial communities from Old Woman Creek delta, Ohio, United States - OWC_soil_day10_CT_b | ecosystem: Environmental > Terrestrial > Soil > Wetlands | place: USA: Ohio...
CCTGGCGGAGCAGATTAAGCCCGCGCCGGAGATGGGTTCAGCGCTCGATACGCAATACCTGATCGGGCTGGGCACGGTCGACGAGAGGATGCTGATCCTGGTCGACATCGACAAACTGATGACGTCTTCCGACATGGGGCTCATCGAGCGCCTGGCGGCCTGACCAGCGTATCCGACACCATTTGACAATCGCACATTGCAAGGAGTAACAAATATGAATCTATCGAACTGGAAAATCGGCGCACGACTGGGACTTGGTTTTGCCCTCGTGGTATTGCTGATGGTCGTGGTCGCGTTTGTCGGCATCACGCGCCTCTCATCCCTCAACCAGGGAACGGAAATCATCGTCAAGGACCGGATGGTCAAGCTCGAAATGGCGAACGATGTGATCGAGCAGATCAACCTGATCGCCCGCTCCTCGCGCAACATCCTGCTCATGTCCGACCCGGCACAGGTCAAGCAGGAATTCGACCGGATCGCCGAAGCCCGCAAGAAGGCGGTGGCTATCCTCGACGATCTGGGAAAGAAACTGAACACGGAAAAAGGCAAGGCGATGCACAAGACGGTCATGGAAGTGCGTGCGCCCTATGCGGAAATAACCATGCGTTTCCTGAAGCTGGCCGAGGAAGGCAAAAAGGAAGAGGCGTTGAAGATCCTGCTGAACGATGTGCGCCCGAAGCAGCTCGCCTACCTGGATGCGCTCGACAAGTTCCAGGAATACCTGAAAGGGATGATGAACACGGCCGCCGAAGACGCGCATGATCAGTACGCGATGGCGCGCATCATCATGATCGGCCTGACCCTGGCGGCGGTGGTCATCGGCGGGCTGATCGCCTTCCTGGTGACACGCTCCATCACGGGCCCGCTGAACGAGGCGGTGAGGGTGGCGCAGTCGGTTGCGGCGGGCGACCTGACCAGCCATATCCAGGTCGACCGCCGGGACGAGACCGGGATGCTCTTGCAGGCGCTGAAGGACATGGAAGCCAGCCTGGTGAAGATCGTTGGCCAGATCCGGACGGGTTCCGACACCATCGCGACCGCATCGGCGCAGATCGCGTCCGGCAACATGGACCTGTCGTCGCGCACCGAGGAACAGGCATCGTCGCTGGAAGAAACGGCGTCGTCGATGGAAGAACTGACCTCGACCGTGAAGCAGAACGCGGAAAATGCGCGGCAGGCCAATCAGCTCGCGGTGGCAGCGTCCGAGGTGGCGGTCAAGGGCGGCTCGGTGGTATCGCAAGTGGTCGAGACCATGACCGCCATCGACGCCTCGTCCAAGAAGATGGCGGACATCATCAGCGTGATCGACGGGATCGCGTTCCAGACCAATATCCTCGCCTTGAACGCCGCCGTGGAAGCGGCCAGGGCGGGCGAGCAGGGCCGCGGCTTTGCCGTGGTCGCGTCCGAAGTGCGCAATCTGGCGCAGCGTTCGGCCAGCGCAGCGCGCGAGATCAAGGCGCTGATCGATGACTCGGTCGGCAAAGTCGAGTCTGGCAGCAAGCTGGTCGGCGAGGCCGGGGCGACCATGCAGGAAGTCGTTTCCAGCATCCGCCGCGTCAACGACATCATGTCCGAGATTACGGCGGCCAGCGCGGAGCAGAGCGCTGGCATCGAGCAGGTGAATCAGGCCGTGGTGCAGATGGATACGGTCACGCAGCAGAACGCGGCGCTGGTCGAGGAATCCGCCGCCGCAGCCGAGTCGCTCCAGGATCAGGCCACGCACCTGGTGCAGGTGGTCAGCGTGTTCAAGACCGGAGAAGGGCACGGCACGGCGCCCGCGTCATCCGCCGCCAGGACGACGGCGAAGCCTGCCGCCAGTGCGCCGTCGCTTCCCGCCGTGCGCAAGCCATCCTTGCCGCAACCGCAGCCGCAGCGCAAGCGGGTGGCGAATGCGCAATCCGGCGACGAGTGGGAAGAGTTCTGACCAGTCTGAAGCACGGACAGGCATGACGAGGCGGGCGTACCCGCGGGTGCACCCGCCTCCAGTCCGGCGTGTATGGCCGTCGCCCGCCCTTGCGTGCAGTTCCAGGCAGCACGACGGGAGGCGGCAAGGGGTGCCTTCGCGTACAATTGCCTTCCTTCTGATAGGGGAACATGAAAATGACGAACTGGAAAATCGGCGCGCGCCTGACCTTGATGACGTGCTTTCTGCTTGCCATGACGGTTGCGGTCGGCCTGGTGGGCTGGCGTGCGCTGGCAACCGGAAACGCGAGGAACGGCGAGGCGATCCGGAAGACGAAGGCAATCTCGGACACGGCGGATGCCGCGCGCAAGGCGCAGGTCGAGTTCAAGATCCAGGTTCAGGAATGGAAGAATATCCTCCTTCGCGGGCAGGACAGGGCCGACTTTTCCAAGTACAGCGACGGCTTTGCCAAAAGTAGTGCCGCGACCCGCGCCGCGCTTCAGAATACGCAGTCCCTCTTTGCCGAGCTCAAGCTTTCGGCGGCGCTGACCGACGAGGCGATCCGGATGCAGGAAGAGTTGAACGGGCACTACCGGGAAGCGCTGAAGCGGTACGACTCATCCAACCCGGCCAGCGCGTACATCGTGGATAAGCTGGTCAAGGGCATGGATCGTCCACTGACCAATAAAATCGACGAGATCGTCGCCTATGCCCACCAAGAGGAAAATCGCATAAAGGACGAGGCTGCCGCCGATGTGGCCGCCGCCTACCGCACGGCCTGCCTGCTGCTGGCGATGGCCGTTGCCCTGGCGGCCGGATGCGGTATCTCGGCATCGGTCTGGCTGGCGCGTTCGATCACGGGCCCGATCAACCGCGCGGTCTCGGTCGCCCAGACGGTGGCGGCGGGTGACCTGACGCAACGGATCGACGTGCATTCCAGCGACGAGACCGGCAAGCTGCTGGAAGCGCTGAAAGAAATGAACGACGAACTGGCGAAGATCGTGGGCCAGATTCGCAGCGGTTCCGACACCATCGCCACCGCATCCAGCCAGATTACGGCTGGCAACCTCGATCTGTCGTCGCGCACCGAAGAGCAGGCATCGTCGCTGGAAGAAACCGCTTCCTCGATGGAAGAACTGACCTCGACCGTCAGGCAAAATGCGGACAATGCCCGGCAGGCCAGTCAGCTGGCCGAGACTGCATCCGGCATAGTTTTCAAGGGCGGTAACGCCGTGTCGCAAGTCGTCGATACCATGGATGCGATCCAGGAATCATCCAGGAAGATGGCCGACATCATCGGCGTCATCGACGGGATCGCATTCCAGACCAATATCCTCGCGCTGAATGCCGCCGTGGAAGCGGCCAGGGCGGGCGAGCAGGGCCGCGGCTTTGCCGTGGTCGCGTCCGAAGTGCGCAACCTGGCGCAGCGCAGCGCATCGGCGGCCAAGGAAATCAAGGCGCTGATCGACGATTCGGTCGCCAGGGTCGAATCCGGCAACAAGCTGGTGCACGAGGCTGGTGACACGATGGACGACGTGGTTTCCAGTATCAAGCGTGTGCATGACATCATGGGTGAAATCACGGCGGCCAGCGCCGAACAGAGCGCGGGCATCGAGCAGGTCAACCAAGCCATCACCCAGATGGATACGGTCACGCAGCAGAACGCCGCGCTGGTCGAGGAATCGGCGGCAGCGGCCGAATCGCTCCAGGACCAGGCGAAGACCCTGGTGCAGGTGGTCAGCGTGTTCAAGACCGGAGAAGGGCACGGCGCCGCGGCTGTACCGGCACCGAAGAAGCTTGTTGCGAAGCCCGCCGCCAGTGCGTCGTCGCTTCCCGCCGTGCGCAAGCCATCCTTGCCGCAACCGCAGCGCAAGCAGGGGGCGAATGCGCAATCCGGCGACGAGTGGGAAGAATTCTGACGGAATAATCCTGATCCGGAACAGCCCGGCATCTCCATCCAGGGATGGCAAGCCGGGCTTTTTTCATGCCTGATGCCGGTTGAAACGCGCTAAAAACATGCCTTGATAAGGGGTATTTCGATTTCCATGAGAACAAATTCAAGCCTTTCCACCGTGTCAGGCTAAAGTTTGGGGATTAATTTACGTAAACCAGAGTAGTGATTTTCGAATCTGGCCGCCATTCCAACGCTTGGCGTTGCAGTACCTTTGCATAGGGTACGCACCGCGCGGATGGATGGTGGCCTGCTCATTTTTATCAAGGAACAGCATGGAACAGACACTCTCCAGTTCATCGGCAACCTCTCTCTCTTCAGCGTCGGCGCAAAGCGAGGATCGCAACGCGGCCTTGCGCGAGTTCCTGGCCTTCCGTCTGGGCAAGGAGGAATACGGGATCGATATCCTGAAAGTGCAGGAAATTCGCGGCTACGAGGCCGTGACCAAGATCGCCAACGCGCCGGAGTTTATCAAGGGGCTGATCAACCTGCGCGGCATCATCGTTCCCATCGTGGACATGAGGATCAAGTTCAACTTGGGCACCCCTACGTACGACCAGTTCACGGTGGTCATCATTCTGAACATTGGCAGCAGGGTGGTGGGCATGGTGGTGGACTCCGTATCGGATGTGACCACGCTGACGCCCGAGCAGATCAAGCCCGCGCCCGAGATGGGGGCGGCGCTCGACACGGAATTTCTGATCGGGCTGGGCACGCTCGACGAGCGCATGCTGATCCTGGTTGATATCGACAAGCTGATGTCCTCGCCGGACATGGGTCTCATCGAGCGTCTGGCGGCTTGAACCCGGGCGGAAAGACGGCCACTCGCATTGGCCTCGGCCCCGCAACGGATCGGGTCTGCCCGCCACGGACGGCATCATTTTTTATAAAGACAGGAACCATAAGATGAAGAACATGAAAATCGGCGCCCGCATGGGTGTCGGCTTTGCGGTCGTTGTCGCCCTGCTGGTGGCGATAGCCGTCTTCGGCCTTACCCGTCTCTCGGTGTTGAATCAGGGCACCGAACTGATCGTCAAGGACCGGGTGGTCAAGCTGGCGCTGGCAACCAAGATCACGGACCATCTCAACGTCATTGCACGCGGGCTGCGCAATACGATCCTGCTGAGCGACCCGGCCCAGATCAAAAAGGAAATCGACCGTATCCATGCCTCTCGGAAGGTTATCGTCGAGTCCATGGACAAGCTCGACCAGATTCTGGTTACCGAGAAGGGCAAGGCGCTGTTCAAGGAAGCCAAGGCGATCCGGGCCGAATACGTGCAGCAGACCGACCGCTTCATGAAGCTGGCCGAAGAGGGCAAGAAAGAAGAGGGCGTCAAACTGCTGATGGGGGACGTGCGCACCGTGCAGCAGAAATACTTCACCGCGCTGGAAAATCTCGATGCCTACCTGACCGAGCTGATGGACAAGGCCGCCGCCGAAGCGGAAGCGCAATACAGGCTGGCGAGCATGGTCATGATCGGGTTGACGATTGCCGCCGTCATCGCTGCCGTGCTGATCGCCCTTTTCGTGTCACGCTCGATCACGACGCCGGTGGGCGAAGCGGTCAAGGTGGCCGAGGCCGTCGCGTCTGGCGACCTGACCCAGAGGATCGACGTCAAGTCCGGCGACGAGACCGGCCACCTGATGCAAGCTCTGAAGAAAATGAACGATGAACTGGTGAAGCTCGTCGGGCAGATTCGCACCGGGTCGGACACGATTGCGACCGCGTCCGCGCAGATCGCCATGGGCAACCAGGACTTGTCGTCGCGCACCGAGGAACAGGCATCGTCGCTGGAAGAAACGGCATCGTCGATGGAAGAGCTGACCTCGACCGTGAAGCAGAACGCGGACAACGCGCGCCAGGCCAACCAGCTTGCGGTGGCCGCCTCCGAAGTGGCGGTCAGGGGCGGTGAAGTCGTTTCCCAGGTTGTTTCCACGATGGATGCGATCCAGGAATCGTCGAAGAAGATGGCCGACATCATCGGCGCCATTGACGGGATCGCATTCCAGACCAACATCCTGGCGCTGAACGCGGCGGTGGAAGCGGCACGGGCGGGCGAACAGGGACGCGGGTTTGCCGTGGTGGCATCCGAGGTGCGCAATTTGGCGCAACGCAGCGCCTCGGCGGCGAAGGAAATCAAGACGCTGATCGACGATTCGGTCTCCAGGGTGGAATCCGGCGGCAAGCTGGTGCATGAGGCGGGAAGCACGATGGAGGAAGTGGTCACCAGCATCCGTCGTGTCAACGACATCATGAGCGAGATCTCGGCGGCCAGCGCGGAGCAGAGCGCCGGCATCGAGCAGGTCAACCAGGCGGTCACGCAGATGGATACGGTTACGCAACAGAATGCGGCGCTGGTCGAGGAATCGGCAGCGGCGGCGGAAAGCATGCAGCAGCAGGCGAGAAGCCTGGTGCAGGTCGTCAGCGTGTTCAAGACCGGAGACGGCATAGCGTCCGCGCCGTCCCAGGCAAGGGTGGCGGCACAGCCCGGTGCATCGGCCCCGGCAATCGTGGCGAAGAAGCCTGCGCTCAGAGCCGCGCCTGGAAAGCAGTCAGCCGTTCCGGCCGTCGTGCAGAAAGGGGCCGTCCTGGCGAGTGACAAGTCAGACGACTGGGAAGAGTTCTGATCGTTTCCTGCGTTTCCGGGTAAGAAGGCAAACGGGCGCATGAGGTTGCGCCCGTTTTTTATGTATGCCTGGATAGGGGGAAGGAAAATCTATCCCGGTTCCGTTTACCTTTATTTCGTCCCTGTTTTCCCTTATTCCATCCCCATCTGCCCTTGATACGGTTCGTGCGTGATTGCTTCTCGGCAACGAGCTCGGTGCATTAATATATCAATTTTACGTATAAATATATTTTTGCTTTTCTATCGATCCGGCTAAAGATCGGAGAATTCCTTACGTAAACGATGGAGTCTCCCTACATGGAGGCGACCCGTGCCTGCCTGAATGAAATGCATGAGGGTAGCGGACTGCGAACCGACGCCTGTCCATGAATGTTGAACGCGATTGCCCGATGCGCGACGGCGCTGCCTCGGCTCTCGAATGCAAGGATAACCATTGGGTGGAATGCAGGCGCACGGCATCTTGCCGTTCCCGTTCAGCCCCATGCTTATACAGCGCGATAACCTTGATGACATCTGGAGACCGACGATGACGCTGAGCTTCCGAACGAAACTCTTCATTCCCCTGATCGTGAGCTGGCTGTGCCTGCTCGGCATCACGATGACAGATATCTACCACACTAAGGTGCGCCGCCTGGAAGATCGCCAGCTCGCCTTGAAGTATGCGACCGACGTGGGCATGGCGACTGTCAGGGAATACGTCGACCTGGCCAAGTCCGGTGCGATGCCGGAAGAGGAGGCTAGGAAGCAGCTTTTCCTGAGACTGAAGGCGTCCCGCTATGGCAAGGATGGCTACTACACCGTCTTGAGTGCCGAGCCCAAGGTGCTGATGCACCCGATGAAGCCGGAGCTGGTCGGCAAAAACATGTCGGACTTCAAGGACCCGGGGGGGGTGTACATCTACAAGGAAGTCGCGGCCATCGTGAAGGGTGCCGACGAGGGCTGGATCGAGTATGTCTGGACCAAGCCCGGTCATCCCGACCAGACCAAGGTTTTTCCGAAAGGCGCTTTCTTCGAATACTACCGGCCGTGGGATATCATCATCATGAGCGGCGTTTACCTGGATGACCTGACCGATGCGTTCGTGCAGGATCTGTGGCAGGCCGCAATCATTCTCGCGCTGCTCGGCATCGTGATGACGGTCATCATTCTCGCCGTGGCGCGCAGCATCGAGCGTTCGCTCGGCGGCGACCCGGAGCATGCAGCCGAGGTTGCACGCCGGATCGCGGCGGGCGACCTGACCACCGAAGTGGCGCTACGGGATGGTGACCGGACCAGCCTGTTCTTCGCCATGAAGACGATGCGCGACGGCTTGCTCGATATCGTGTCAAAGGTGCGGACCGGCACGGGCGCCATCGCCTCGGCATCCAGCCAGATCGCGGCAGGCAACATGGATCTGTCGTCGCGCACCGAGGAGCAGGCGTCGTCGCTCGAAGAGACGGCCTCTTCGATGGAGGAACTGACCTCGACCGTCAACCAGAACGCCGATAATGCGCGCCAGGCCAACCAGCTCGCTGTCGCAGCGTCTGAGGTAGCAGTCAGGGCGGGCAGCGTGGTGTCGCAAGTGGTCGATACGATGGGGGCTATCAGCGACTCATCCCGGAAGATGGCCGACATCATCGGCGTCATCGACGGGATCGCGTTCCAGACTAACATTCTGGCGCTGAACGCGGCGGTGGAAGCGGCAAGGGCGGGCGAACAGGGCCGCGGGTTTGCAGTGGTGGCGTCGGAAGTGCGCAACCTGGCGCAGCGCAGCGCAACGGCAGCGCGGGAGATCAAGACCCTGATCGACGATTCGGTCGGTAAAGTCGAGTCGGGCGGCAAGCTGGTCGCGGAAGCGGGAACGACCATGGACGAGGTGGTCGCCAGCATTCGACGCGTGCACGACATCATGGGCGAGATCGCATCCGCCAGCCACGAGCAGAGCGAAGGTATCGGCCAGGTGAATCACGCAATCACGCAGATGGACACGGTCACGCAGCAGAATGCGGCGCTGGTGGAGGAAGCGGCCGCCGCCGCCGCGTCGTTGCAGGATCAGGCACAGCAACTGGTCGGAGTGGTGAGCGCGTTCCGTACTGGAGAGGGGCAGGCGAGCGTGGTAGCAGGCCAGCCCGGAGTGGTCCAGGCACCGGCGTTAGTGCCGAAGAAGCCCGTATTGAAGGTGATCTCCGGCAAGCAGGCTGCCGTCCCGGCGGTCGCACGGAAAGCGCCCGCACGGGCGGGCGACAAGTCGGGAGACGAGTGGGAAGAGTTCTGATCCGAGGCATGCTCGCTTGCCGGCAGACTGACGAGACGCAAGCCGTGTGAAAAGACCGGTTAGCCCGCATGGGCGCTGGTCTTTTTCTTTTTGCTGCCAGTCATGGGATCGGTGGCCATATCCGATCCGGTCGTCTCCTGCTCCTGTCTGCCCTTGCAATAGGGATGTGCGCGCCTTCTGATTAAGAGGTGTTAATAATCCTTAATTTTTCCTAAAGTTTCCATTTTTCCTCACGTTAAAGAAATAATTCCTTACAAGGGATTCCATGCAAACCAGGCCTGCTTGCTGACAAGGCAATTGGCGTGGTCCGGCCTTGGGCGTGACATGTTGCTTCTCATCCTGCTCTTGGATGAGGGCATCGAAAGCGGACAAGGCTATGTCAGAGTAAATGTGGATTTATTCCTGTCTGGTATAAATCGATTCCTACAATACGAACAACGAGAGGACCAGCAAGCATGTATGCATCGTTAATACGAAAAGGTCTCTTCGCCGCTGTGGCAGCAGGCCTGTTGTCGGGCAACGTTGCCGAAGCCCAGGACGGGAGCGACCCGTTCCCGAACGGAGGTGAGAGCCGGCTGGTTGAGTCGGCGACAATTTCCTAACGGCATCCGTCAAGTCAGGCAAATGCGTTTAATAATGACCATGCGCCCGCCATGGCAGGCGGCGCGCCTTCAAGCAAGGGATCACTATGCAAGAAACAGCTTTGCTTTCATCGATATCCCCTCAGCAGGCCACAACCGGCCAGAATACACGGGAATTCCTGGCCTTTCGTCTGGGCAAGGAGGAATACGGGATCGACATCCTGAAGGTACAGGAGATACGCGGGTACGAGACCGTGACCCGCATTGCCAATGCGCCGGAGTTCATCAAGGGGCTGATCAACCTGAGAGGGATCATCGTTCCGATCGTGGACATGAGGATCAAGTTCAACCTGGGCGAACCGGTGTACAACGATTTCACGGTGGTCATCATTCTGAACATAGGCAGCAGGGTGGTAGGCATGGTGGTGGACTCCGTATCGGATGTGACCACGCTCCTGCCGGAACAGATCAAGCCTGCGCCGGAGATGGGTTCCGCGCTCGATACGCAATACCTGATCGGGCTGGGCACGGTCGACGAGAGGATGCTGATCCTGGTCGACATCGACAAACTGATGTCATCCGACGAGATGGGACTCGTCGATGCTGTCGCACGATAGATAAACGGCAACCTAACTGGCTTTAACAACGGAGTTTACCCATGAGCGCTTTCAAAAAAATCACTATCGGCGGACGTCTTTACGGCGGTTCTTTCTTGCTGATCCTGGTGCTTGCCGGGCTCGCCATCACTGCATGGATGCAGCTTTCCAACGTGGCCAGCCTGGCTAGGCAGGCAGGTGTCGTTCGCGTGAATCAGCTCGAACTTATCGCAAGTACCGAATTGAAGGTAACCCAGTCGCTGCTGGATCTCCGGCAAGCCTTGCTGGCCAAGACGCCGCAGGAAATCGAGGCCGCGCTGAAGGACATCGATAAGATGCGCCAGCAGATCTCGCAAAACGACGATGCATTCCTGAAGCAAATCACGACACAGGCTGGACGCGATGCGTTTGACAAGGATTGGCTGAAACTTCAACAGGCTACCTGGCCTGCCGCCGAGGCGAACATGGCGCTGGTGCGGGAAGGAAAACGCGAAGAGGCCCTTGCCATGCTCATCAACAAGACGGTTCCCACCTTCAAGCCCATGCAGGATTGGCTGAGCGCCGAACGGGAACGGCAGGGAAAAGCGCTTGGCAAGGAGGTCGCCGATATCGAGTCTGTCGCGCACGTCACGCGTCTGGAGCTGATCGGCATAGCCATGGCGATCACGATCGCCTTGATGATCTTTTCGTGGTACATCACGCATGTGTTGCGTGATCGTGTGAATGAGTCCCAGGAAGTCGCCGAGCGAGTCAAGAATGGCGACTTTACCCAGGCGGTTATCGACCATGCCCGCGATGAATTCAGTCCGCTGATGCAGACGCTGGAAGCCATGCAGTCCTCGCTGACCAAGGTGGTCATGACGGTTCGCGGCAATGCCGATCTGGTGGCGACGGCGTCGTCGCAGATCGCCTCCGGCAACCAGGACCTGTCGTCGCGCACCGAACAACAGGCGTCGTCACTCGAGGAAACAGCCAGTTCGATGGAAGAACTGACCTCGACGGTCAAGCAGAATGCGGATAACGCGAAGCAGGCCAACCAGCTCGCCGTTGCAGCGTCCGAGGTGGCGGTCAGGGGCGGCGACGTCGTGTCGCAGGTCGTCAGCACCATGGATGGCATCAATGCCTCCTCGAAGAAGATGGCGGACATCATTACTGTCATCGACGGGATCGCGTTCCAGACCAATATTCTGGCCTTGAACGCGGCGGTGGAAGCGGCACGGGCGGGCGAGCAGGGCCGGGGCTTTGCGGTGGTGGCGTCCGAAGTGCGCAACCTGGCGCAGCGTAGCGCCAGTGCAGCCAGGGAAATCAAGGCCTTGATCGACGACTCGGTATCGAAGGTGGAGTCCGGCAGCAAGCTGGTCGCTGAGGCGGGGACGACCATGGACGAAGTGGTATCCAGCATCCGTCGCGTCAACGACATCATGAGCGAAATCACGGCGGCCAGTGCGGAGCAGAGCGAGGGCATCGAGCAGGTCAACAAGGCGATCACGCAGATGGATACGGTCACGCAGCAGAACGCCGCGCTGGTCGAGGAAGCGGCCGCCGCCGCCGCGTCGTTGCAGGATCAGGCGCAAAAACTGGTCGGAGTGGTGAGTACGTTCCGGACCGGAGCGGGGCAGGCGAGCGCGGCGGCAGGACAGTCCCGAGCAGTCCAGGCACCGGCATCTGCGCCGAAGAAGCCCGCATTGAAGGTGATACCCAGCAAGCCATCCGTCCCGGCGGTCGCGCGGAAAGCACCCGCACTGGCGGGCGACAAGTCGGGAGACGAGTGGGAAGAGTTCTGACCGTCCCGGTTTTTCCGGATGAGAAGACAGGCGGGCGCACAAGGATGCGCCCGTTTTTTGGGGGGCGTATGCCAGCGTGGCGAGAGATTTGGCGGGAGGGATGGGCCGGAAAACCAGGGTCAGCTCATTCCACCCCCATTTTGTGCCTTCCGAAAATGGCAATCATAGCTGTTGTTGGCCTCACGGTATTTTGCCCTTGGAGGATACTGCATTTGGAACGAGCCATTTGATCAATCCCACCTTTATGGAATCGTTCACGACAAGGCATGAAATCGCGGCATAGACAAAAATGGCAAGCATCTGCCACACGGGCAATGGCGCGAGATCCGAGAAGCCCAGGAACGTCAGGGAGGTGCCTATAAGCAAGTCAGCGGCGAGCGCAATGACGAGGGGCCTGCCGGGCATGGTCGACCAAAACCAGCGGCGTTCGCGCGCGGAAACAATGGAAAAGACGGCAAAGTAGAGAAGTGTCAGGAAACTGAACGTGTAGAGCGCATTATTAGCTGTTGCCAGGTCAAACCGCGACCAGCCAATCCATAAAAAAAGCAGTGTTTCGGCAACCATCATGACGCCGAGCGCCGCCGATACGGCGATGAAGTGACCGATATTCCATGTTTCCGGCCTCATGGATGGCTGAACATGGTCGGAGGCCAGTGCGATCTTCGCAAAATCGGTCATAAAGACCAGCAGCAGCATGGCAAAGGCGGAGACGACGAACTTGCCTGTCATGATGAAGGCGATGGCCACGAATGCGGATTTCAGGATAGTCCGGCTGATCTTGTTGATGACCCAGGTCAGGATGCGCTGGTAAATGGTCCGGCCCTGCTTGACCAGCGTTACGATATTGGTCAACCCGGGCTGGGTCAGGACCACGCTCGCGGCGCCTTTGGCGACGTCGGTTGCGGTGCTGACGGCGATGCCCACTTCGGCCTGACGGAGAGCGGGCGCATCGTTGACGCCGTCGCCCGTCATGCCGGTTACATGTCCCGCGCTTTGCAGGCGCTGCACGACGGTATACTTGTCTTCCGGGTAGACTTCGGCAAAACCATCGACCCCCGCCAGAAAATCAGCCGATCTGCCGACGGGCTGAACATTTTCGGATTTCAGGTCCGCCACGCGGCGAATGTTCTCAAGCCCGACTCCGGAGGCGATTTCGCTTGCGACCGCCAACGCGTCTCCTGTGAGCATCTTCACCGAAACACCGAGGTCGCGCAGTTCGGCGATGAGCTGTCCGGCATCAGGCCGGGGCGGATCGTACAACGCCGCCAATCCCAGCATGATGGGTGTTCCCGTTTCGGGGCCGCGCGCCACGGCGAGCATCCGATATCCCTTGAGTGCCGCTTCGCGCACCTGCGCCTCTAGCTTCTCGATGGCTTCAGCCGGTTGTCCGCAGGCTTCGGCGATGGTCCGAACAGCGCCTTTCATGACGCGCATCCGTTGTCCGCCATACTTGACGATGGCTTCAGTGCGTCGGTTCATGGCGTCGAACGGGGTGAAGGAAACGGGTACGGCGTCGGGGGGAGCATCGAAAGCATGCCGCCCTTTCGCCGCCGCCAGAAAGGCGAGATCGATAGGGTCCTGGTTGGATTCCTGGGAGGCGAGAGCGCCCGTGAACAGGACATCGGAGTCGCTTGCTCCGCCCAGTGGAACGACGCCGGTGACGGCAAGCTGGTTCATCGTGATCGTGCCCGTCTTGTCGACGCATAGCACGTCCATCGTTGCAGCATCCTCCGACGCACTGAGACGAGTGACCAGCACCCCGCATTTTGCCAGTTCCTTCGAACCGACCGCCATGCTGACGGTAAACATGACGGGGAGGGCGACCGGCACTGCGCTCATCAACAACACAAGCATGAGCGGGACCAGTTCAAGCAGCGGCGCACCCCGTATCAGCGACAGAGCGGCTACGACGATGAGCAGGGTGCCGACGATGACGAAAAGCCAGCGGACAACCCTGGAGACGACCGTTTCGATATGAAGCTTGGGGCGCGCTTCCTGCACAAGCTGGGTGGTATGGCCAAAATAGGTTTCCGCGCCGGTCAGAATGATCAGTCCGTTGCCTTCTCCGCGTCGGATGACCGACCCGGACGAGAGTATGTCGCCGGGAGCTTTATCGACTTCCTGGGACTCGCCGGTCAGAGCCGACTGGTCCACGCTCAGCGTGCCGCTCAGAAGCTTCACGTCAGCCGGAATAATATCGCCGGAACGCAGGCGCACGATATCGCCCGGTACCAGTTCTCGGGCGGGTACGACCTGCCAGCTTGCTTCGCGCAGCACGCGCGCGCTGATCTGCAACTGCCGTCGCAGGCTGGCGACGACGCCTTCGGCACGCCGCTCCTGCATGAAGCTCAGGATGGCGTTGATAATCAGCAGGGCGCCAACCACTGCCAGATCGGCGTATTTGTGAAGCACGACGGAGAGGACCATGATCAGTTCGAGCATCCATGCGGATATGCCCCAGAACTTCGCGAGGAAGCGGCGCATCGGGTGGCTTTTCTGCTCGGCGAATTCATTGTGTCCGTACTTTATCTGGCGGTGTTGCGCCTCCTCGCGTCCGAGCCCGGTATCGGGATCGACTTGCAATGCCGAGAGCGTGTCCGGAATAGGCAGGGATGCGATATCGGGCGCTTCGTCGGCGTCCGGCATCGATTGCGCCGACTTTTTTTCTGAATTTTGCGTGGCCGTATGCATGGCGACGTCCTTCCGGAAGGCTATCCGTTCCCAGGTAAGTGGGCTGAATCGGATACAGCTTGCTTGCAGCTGGATTGGCATCCTGCGGCAAACGATATGAACCATATTAGCCGAATCGGCAGCGAAGCGTGAGATGCATCAAATGATGCCGGACCTGTTTTTCTATAATGGTAAATTAAAGTTGCTTGGGAGGTTGGGGTAGTTGGTCGGCGCTTTATATGTGTCTGCCTGCGGGCTTCAGTAGCCAAGCCGAGCTTTATAGCGCTTGCGACATAAGCTGGAGAGCCGCATTAGGGCCCAAATCGATATTACCCCTCGGCACCCGCCTGGTAATCAGGCGTTGATCGTCTTCGAAAGGAATGCCATGACCTCCGCACTCAAACTTCTTGTGTTGGCTACGCTTGTTGCAGCGGCTCAAATCGCCGGCGTGGCATGGGCACAGGGCCAGGCAGCGCCGTCAAACTCGGCGTCGACCCGGGCCACGATTCCATCCCAGGCTCCATCAGATTGGATCATTTACGACAACACCACCTACACGCCAGTGATAGATGTCTTCAGCCAGCATATTGATGCCGCACGCAAGGCGTTCGATGCAAAAGACAAAAAAAAGGCTGCCGCGGAGTTGCGTGCGGCATCTGACGAATTAAAACTGCAGGCAGATCGCGCCGAAAAGGAGGACGCGACGCAGGGAATAGCGGATACGTCGGTTTCGGCTAATGACAAGCAGGCAGTGCAAGACGCGGTCAAGCGAGTAAACGCCGGTGCGCTGAAGCTTCGTTCCGCCGCCGCAGATGTCGAGAGCGGCAAGATCAAGACGAAGGCCGACCTGGACAAGGTGATTGACAAGGCCGCGCGCGCCGACATGGATCGACGTTGGCTGATAACCGACGTGGCTACCTGGTACCCGGTGAGCGCTGAGCCGCAGCGCCATTTCACCGATGCCGTTGCAGACTACGCAAGAAAAGACTATAAGACCTCTGCCGCAGATATCCGCAAGGCCGCCGGTTACCTGCGCATCGAGGCCAACCGGACCACTGGGAAAGCTAAGCAGGAACTCGAAAATTCAGCTGCACGACTTGATAAGCTTGCCACCTCGGTCGGCAACGGTGTTGTAAAGGCCGAACAGTCCATGGCCACGGAGTTTGCAAAAGCCAATCACGCACTCGCGCTGGAGCACCGTTCCAAGGCGATCGAATCCTGGGCGCGCAAGGAGTATGGCAAGGCGGGATATGAACTGAAGGCTTCTGCTCAGGCGCTGGAAAGCGCTGCGGGCTGGGCTGGAAAAGAAGCGGCGGTAGGAGCATCAGGAACGGTGAAGGCTACGCGAAACCTGGGCGATAAGCTTGTCGCCGGTTCCAACTGGACGCGCGATGAGGTCAGCAAGGGTTTTGAGTCGCTGGGCAACAGCATTAGAGCACTAGGCAATAAGCTTGGTCGCGTCAAGAAAGCGTAGCCATCCTAGATGGTGCATTTCCTGGATGCAATCGTCAATAGCCTTGGCGACGCGGTCGAGATACTGCTCAGGCAGGGAGACAGGGCCAGCACCATGACCGCTCCGACGCATGGCAAGGAGCAGGCGAATCGTCAGGAATGGGGCAGGATAATCGACTTTGCCTTCACTTTGAGGTGCAGCAGGCGCAGGAGAGAAGGGCGGCCTATGCCTCCGCCGTTTTCGCCTGCACCGCCTTGACAGTCCCGATGCATGAGGACAGGACGATGCCTGTTGCGCACATGGTCACGGTCAGCATGACGATGGCGGGCCATCCTCCCAGTTGCCAGACCCAGCCGCTGGCCCAGCCGACGATGCTCGACCCGAGGTAGTAGAACAGCAGGTAGAGCGAGGCGGCGTGCCCCTTCTCGTGGCCCGCTAGCGGCCCGATGGCGGAGCTGGCGACGGAATGGCCGATGAAGAACCCGATGGTCACCAGCACGATGCCGGACAGCACGAACGATAGCGAATCAGATAAAGTCAGGACAATGCCCGCCAGCATGAGCGCGAAAGCGGTCTCGGCTAGCAGCTTGCGTCCCAGGCGGCCGATCAGGCTCCCGGCGGCGGACGAAGAGACGATGCCGAAGCCGTAGACCAGGAAAATCAGGCTAATCTCAGTCTGGCCCAGCCCGTAGGGCTCCCCGGAAAGCCGGAAGGTGGAATAGTTGAACAGGGTGACGAAGACGCCCATCAGGAGAAAACCGATGGCGAACTGCCGCTGAAGCGCCGGGTTGCGCAGGTGCTTGCGCCAGGAACAGAGGTGGTAGCCGATATCGAAGCCCGGTACGGCGGTGAAGTTGCGCGAGCGCGGCAGCAGGAGCATGAACCCGGTCGCCGCCATCAGGCAGATTACCCCGAGCATGATCATGGCAAAACGCCACGACACCCATTCCGTGAGCAGGCCCATCCCGACCCGGCCCGTCATGCCGCCGAACGCGGTGCCCGCCACGTACAGTCCCATGGCACGGCCCAGGTCGCGCGGATCGATTTCCTCGGCCAGGTAGGCCATGGCCACGGCCGGAACGCCTCCGATTGCCAGTCCCTCCAGGGCGCGGGAAGCCAGCAACCCCTGCCAGCTTGGCGAAAGGGCCGCCAGGATGTTGAGCGCGGCGGCCAGCACCATCGAGACGAACATGAGTCCGCGCCGCCCCAGCGCTTGCGAGAACGCCCCCGCGAGCAGGATGGCCACGGCAAGGATGCCAGTGGTATAGGACAGCGCCAGCGCGCTTTCCGCCGGGCTGACGCGGAAGGTCTGGGCAAATTCGGGCAGCAGTGGCTGCACGCAATAAATCAGGGAAAAACTGGCGAAACCGGCCAGGAACAGGGCTGTTTCCGCTCGCATGTAGGCGGATGATCCGAGGGTGATCTGTGATGATGCAGGCGTAGTCATGAGTGAGGAATGAACTCGATATGTCCCTACTATAGGATTGATGAAGCTATCTGTCCAATATATGATGCAATCATTGCTGATATGTTTTATATATGGAGTATGGCATGGAACTGCGCCACATACGCTATTTTCTCGCGGTAGCCGAGGAGGGTAATTTCACCCGGGCGGCGGCCCGCCTGGGCATCGGCCAGCCGCCGCTCAGCCAGCAGATCAGGGACTTGGAAAACGAGGTCGGGGCGCGGCTGTTCGACCGGGTTCCGCACGGTGCGGAACTCACGGACGCCGGGCGGACCTTCCTCGAGCATGTGAGGGCGTTTCCGCAGCGCGCGTCCAGCGCAATCGACGCAGCCCGACGAGCGGCCCGGGGCGAAACCGGCTTCCTCGGCCTGGGCTTTACCGGATCGTCGGCGCTCAATCCGGTCGTCTCGTCGGCCATTCGCAGTTACCGGCGCGCCTACCCCGAAGTCGAGCTGCGCATCGACGAAACCAACTCGTCCGCTCTGGCGGCCGGGCTGCACGAGGGACGCCTGGACGTGGCGATCCTGAGACCGGACGGAATTGAGACCGGGGGGTTGGAAATCCACCGCTATCCGGACGAGCCGCTGATCGCGGCCCTTCCCATCCGGCATGTCGCCGCGCAGCAGGGGCCGCGCATCGACCTGCAGATCCTGCGGGGGGAGCCGCTGATCGTGACCCCGCGCACGGCCGGGCCGACCTTCTACGACGCCGTGGTCGGGGGGTGCCGCGCGGCCGGGTTCGAGCCCGCGTTGGCGCAATCCGCGCCGCAGATCGTGTCCATCCTGACGCTGGTGGCTGCCGAACTGGGCGTAGCCCTGATTCCCGCGTCCATGCGCCAGCTCGGCTTCAAGGGCGTGGCCTACCGCAGCATCCGCAAGAACCGGCCGATGGTGAGCCTTGCCGTCGCCTACCGCCGTGGCGACGATTCGCCGTTCACGCGCAATTTTGTCGCGCACGCCTGCGGGACGCGGTGACGGGGCTGGATCAGTCCGCGCCTGCCAGCCGGATGGCGAAGCCGATGAACAAGCCGCCGATGCCGCCGGTGGCGGTTGCCGATAGGCGCTGACTGCGCCTGCATGCCCCGGCAAGGCGGTTTCCCCCGAAAATCAGCGCGGAAAGATACAGGGCACTGAAGAACTGGACGATGGTGCCCAGGATCAGGAACGTCAGCGCCGGATGGCCGTAGTCCGGCGAGACGAACTGGATGAAAAACGACATGAAGAAGAGGATCGACTTCGGGTTCATCAGGCTGACCAGCAGAGCGGCCCTGAACGGACGTGCCGCGCCGGGCGGCGCTGCGGGCGGGAGTGTTGCGCCGCTGCGACGCCAGCTTTGACGCGCCGAGCGCAGCATTCCCAAGCCGAGCCACACCAGATACGCTGCACCGGCATACTTGAGCGTTGCGAACAGGGCTGGATGCGCCTCCAGGAGCGATGCCATGCCGGTCGCCGCCAGAATCATCAGGATCAGGTCGCCTAGGAAGATGCCGCACGCGGCCCGGTAACCGGGGCCGATTCCCCAGCGGGAAGCGGTCGTCATCACGTAGAACGAGTTGGGACCGGGCAGGAGGACGATGAAGAGGGCGCCGAGGATAAACGTGGCCGGGTCGGTGATGCCGTAATGCATGGGAACTCAGACAAAAGAGTCGATATTACGCTACCCGTTCGCGGCTGGAAAGGCGCGTACGCCGGGTTCATGGGGCGGTATGCCGGCGCCTAGGATTTTCGCCATCATGGATGTGCGGCTTGGCTTACTGAAATCGATGGCGGGAATGTCTTTTGGCATGGAACTGCGCACGGGATGGCGGGCGCACTGACGGGGACCATGCGCCCGCCTTCAGGGGCCCTGATCGCAGTTTTCCTGTCCATAGGACAATACCTAGTTTGGACTAAGAAAGTTTCTGTAAAGAAACATAAATTTCTTATAGAATAAGATAAATCCTACGGCGATGTTGCATGGCAACCCAAACGAATGCCATGCACATGACGGCACTCTCGCCTCCATGCCATGACGGGATGACCGATCCAGGCCAGTCCGCCATCTCCTCATTACTTTGAGTTGACAGCGTTGCCTGCAGCAATACAGGCAGTATTCAGTAAGCCAATAATTGAATGAGAAAGGGTATCTATGAGTAGCGCAAGTTCATTGCCGGATTCGTCATCCGCGTCATCACCATCAGTCATTCCTGCTTCCGTTTCCCCGGCCTCTTCGCCTGCCGACCGGAATGCGGCACAGTGCGAGTTCCTGGCCTTTCGGTTGGGCAAGGAGGAGTACGGGATCGACATTCTCAAAGTGCAGGAAATCCGCGGTTATGAAACCGTGACCCAGATTGCCAACGCGCCGGAGTTCATCAAGGGGCTGATCAATCTGCGCGGCATCATCGTTCCCATCGTGGACATGAGGATCAAGTTCAACCTGGGCACGCCTACGTACGACCAGTTCACGGTGGTCATCATTTTAAACATCGGCAGTCGTGTCATCGGCATGGTAGTGGACAGCGTATCGGATGTGACCACGCTCCTGCCCGAGCAGATCAAGCCCGCGCCGGAGATGGGGTCGGCGCTCGACACGCAATACCTGGTTGGGCTGGGCACGCTCGACGAGAGGATGCTGATCCTGGTCGACATCGACAAGCTCATGACGTCTGCCGACATGGGGCTCATCGAGCGCATGGCGGTATGAGTTGCCTTGTCTTAAAAAATTTCGTTTTTTCTTATTTTTAGGATGATGACATCATGAATAACTTAAAGGTTTTCACACGTCTGATTGCATGCATATTGTTCATGTCAATTATTTCTGCAGTAATTGGCGCAGTTGGCCTGTTCAACATGGAGTCGATGAATTCAAAAGCTCATGCGATGTATGAGAAGGAGCTGATGGGATTGTCGTTTGCCAAGGAGGCGAACACCAACGTAATTGATGTGGGTAGGACACTTCGCACCGCATTGTTATCGACTACAGCGGAAGATCGCGACAAAGTCCTTGGCAAGGTCGAAGAGCTTCTGAAGACCATGCATAAGAACGTGGAATCCGCACGCCCACTGTTTTGGACGGAGAAAGGCAAAAAAGCAATGGCTGATCTAGATCGTTCGACTGCTGAGGTGGACAAGATGTTTCCAGAAGCTGTCAGGATGATGAGGAACGAGAGGGTGCCCGAAATTCGGGAGTCGGTTAAATTTGTATTAGGATCATTTGCACCCAAAGTTGGAGTAGTTAACGCGCAGTTACATGATCTTTCTACGATCAAAGAAGAGAATGCTAGTAAAGTTGCTAAGGAAAATCACGAGTTATATCAGTCAAGCCGGATATACATGATTGCTTTGGTTATCGGCGGCATATTGATGGGATTGACTGTAGGGATTCTGATCTCCCGCTCCATCACCCGTCCGTTGAACGAAGCGGTCAAGGTAGCGAATACGGTGGCGGCGGGCGACCTGACATCCAGAATCGATGTCAGCAGCAAAGATGAGATCGGTCAGCTGATGCAGGCGCTGAAGAACATGAACGACAGCCTGCTTAGGATCGTTGGTCAGATTCGCAGCGGGTCGGACACGATTGCGACCGCGTCAGCGCAGATCGCCGCTGGCAACCAGGACCTGTCTTCCCGTACTGAGGAACAGGCGTCCTCGCTGGAAGAAACGGCCAGTTCGATGGAGGAATTGACCTCGACTGTCAAGCAGAACGCCGATAACGCGAAGCAGGCCAACCAGCTCGCGGTGGCGGCGTCCGAAGTGGCGGTCAGAGGCGGCGACGTTGTGTCTCAGGTCGTCAGCACCATGGATGGTATCAATGAATCGTCCAAGAAGATGGCGGACATCATTACCGTCATCGACGGCATCGCCTTCCAGACGAATATCCTGGCGCTGAACGCGGCGGTGGAAGCGGCCCGTGCCGG
>Ga0316613_10000913_pt1 | contig 21136 bp, 21 predicted proteins | sample OWC_soil_day10_C_2_FD_207647 | JGI IMG/M metagenome (GOLD analysis project Ga0316613, IMG submission 207647) | Wetland soil microbial communities from Old Woman Creek delta, Ohio, United States - OWC_soil_day10_CT_b | ecosystem: Environmental > Terrestrial > Soil > Wetlands | place: USA: Ohio...
CGAGCTACGTGCGCGCGGCGGTCTCGCTCGGTTGCCACCCGATCCGCAGCTTCTGGAAGGTTTATTTTCCGCTGTCGCTGGCCGGGGTGGGGGCGGGCGGTCTGCTGGTGTTCATCCTGTGCATCGGCTACTACATCACGCCGGCCTTGCTCGGCGGGCCGAAGGATCAGATGGTGAGCTACTTCGTGGCGTTCTACACCAACACCACCATCAACTGGGGCATGGCCACGGCGCTGGGCAGCCTGTTGCTGCTGGCGACCGTGGTCCTCTATGCCGTGTATAACCGCCTCGTCGGCGCCAGCAACCTCAAACTGGGTTAGGAGACTGATCATGCCAAGCTACGCCACTCCGATCGAGCGCCTCTGGTATTACGCCTTCCGCATCCTGTGCGGCATGGTACTGCTGTTCCTGATCTTGCCGATCCTGGTGATCATCCCGTTGTCGTTCAACGAAGGATCATTCCTGGTTTACCCGATGACGGGCTTTTCGCTGCACTGGTACCAGGATTTCCTCAACTCGCCGGAATGGATGCTGGCGCTGAAGAACAGCATCATCGTGGCGCCGGGCGCGACGCTGATTGCGGTCACGCTGGGCACCCTGGCTTCGATTGGCCTGACTCGCGCCGATTTCCCGTTCAAGTCGCTGCTGATGAGCATCCTGATTTCGCCGATGGTGGTGCCGATCGTGATCGTCAGCGTATCGAGCTACCTGTTCTTTGCCCCGCTGGGCTGGACCAACAGCTACCTGACGCTGATCGCCGTGCATGCCGCGCTGGGCGTGCCGTTCGTGATCATCACGGTCACCGCCACGCTGCAAGGCTTCAATCAGAACCTGGCCAAAGCGGCGGCCAGCCTCGGCGCCAGCCCGTTCACCACGTTCAAGACGGTTACGCTGCCCTTGATTGCGTCCGGTGTAACCTCCGGTGCGCTGTTCGCGTTCGCCACTTCGTTCGACGAAGTGGTGGTCACGCTGTTCCTCGCCGGCCCGAAGCAGACCACGCTGCCTCGGCAGATGTTCAGCGGCATCCGCGAGAACATCAGCCCGACCATCGCGGCGGTTGCCACCATCCTGATCGTGACTTCGGTGATCATGCTGCTGACGCTGGAATACCTGCGTGGCCGCAGCGAAAAGCTGCGTACGGCGGCAGCTGCCTGAATCACATGATCGATCCCCAGAAAAACACAACGGCAGGTCATCACCTGCCGTTGTGTTTTTAAAGTTCGAGCGCGTTCAACCATGGCTGGTGAGCTTGGCGATCAGCTCGCCCAGCGTCTTTTCCGCTTCCTCGTTGGCTATCTGGCAGGTGCCGGCATTCTCATGCCCACCGCCGCCATACTGCAGCATCAGCTCGCCGATATTGGTCTTTGATCCGTGGTTGAGAATGGATTTACCCGTGGCAAAAACCGTATTGAGCTGATGCAGGCCCCACATGATGTGGATCGAGATAGTGCAATCCGGAAACAGCGCATAGATCAGGAAACGGTTGGTGGCGTAAATGGTTTCCTCCTGGCGCAAATCCAGCACGACCAGCTTATCGTGGACCCGGCTGCAACGCAGAATCTGTTCGCGTGCCAGCGGTGCATGTTCCTGATAGAGGTCGATGCGTTCCTGTATATCCGGCAGTTGCAGAATTTCCTCGATGGCGTGATCGCGGCAGTAACTGATCAAATTCATCATCAGCTGGCAGTTGGAAATGCGGAAAGCCTTGAAGCGGCCGAGCCCGGTACGCGGGTCCATCAGGTAGTTGAGCAAGGTCCAGCCTTGCGGCGCCAGAATGTCGTCAACGGAGTAAGCGCCGGAATCTGCCCGGTCTACCGCTTCCAGCATGGTTTCGCTGATGGCGGGAAAGGCCTCCTTGCCGCCGTAGTATTCGTAGACCACGCGCGCGGCCGAAGGGGCATTCGGATTGATGATGTGATTGACCCGTTCACCCGCGTTGCGCAGCGTTTCGGAATAGTGATGGTCGAACACCATGCGCGCGGTCGCGACATAGGGCAGGTTGGTGGTGATGTCTCGGGTGGTGATCGCGATCCGGCCATCCTGCATGTCCTTGGGATGCACGAACAGAATGTCGTCAACCATGTTCAGTTCGCGCAGCAACATGGCGCAGACCAGGCCATCGAAATCGCTACGGGTAACCAGCCGGTATTTGGGTGTGCCAGGCATCGATATTCCTCTTACCTGTTGAATCCGGATTGAGCGTCAGCCGGCCTTGTTCTGTTCACGCCGCATCTCGCCCAGCCGGACCAGCACATACGCTATCAGTGCAAATACAAAAAACACCAGCAACATCCAGGCAATGCCCTGCAGGGTTTCGATGATGGTGCGGTAGATTTCCAGCACCCAGCGCTCGCTGGTCAACGACAGGATCTTGGCCTCCTTGTCCCAGCGCATCGGGCTGATGTATTTTTCCAGCTCGTAAATGCGCACCCCGGCGGAAACGCCCACCACCAGGATCGCGAATTTCAGGTATTTGAGCCAGGCCTCGCTGATTTCATCGGCAATGATGCGTTTCAGGATGCGGTCTATCGGCCCGGAAAAGGTCCCCGCTACCAAGAGGGATACCGCCAGCGCAATCAGCAGGGTAACGAGCAGCAGGGCAAGAAACATGATGCCTCCGGTTACTTCACATCGACCTGTTTGACCACTTTCAGCGCAGTGGCCACCATGCCGGCCACATCGGCGGCATTGGCTGGCAGCAGCATGGTGTTGCCTTCCTTGGCGATGTTGGCGAAGGCATGGATATATTGTTCGGCCACCTTGAGGTTGACGGCCTCGATGCCGCCGGGCTGGTGCACGGTTTTCGCCACCATTTCAATGGCTGCTGCCGTGGCGCCTGCCACCAGCTTGATCGCTTCCGATTCACCGGCTGCGCGGTTGATCGCGGCTTGGCGCTGCCCTTGCGACAGGTTGATGGCCGCCTGCATTTCGCCTTCCGACTTCTGGATCGCGGCGTTGCGCTGGCCTTCGGCCAGATTGATCTGTTCTTGGCGTACGCCTTCGGATTGCGCGATGCGCGCACGTTTTTCCCGTTCGGCCGTGATCTGCTGTTGCATGGCATGCAGGATTTCCTTCGGCGGGGTCAGATCCTTGATCTCGTAGCGCAAGACCTTCACCCCCCAGCTCTGGGCGGCATCGTCCAGTGCCGCGACCACGGCGCGGTTGATATCGTCGCGTTCTTCGAAGGTTTTATCCATTTCCAGCTTGCCGATCACCGAGCGCAAGGTGGTTTGCGCCAGCTGGGTAATAGCCATGACGAAGTTGCTAGTGCCGTAGGAAGCCAGCTTCGGATCGGTGACCTGGAAGTAGAGAATGCCATCGACCTGCAATTGCGTATTGTCGCGGGTGATGCAGATCTGGCTCGGCACATCGAGCGGGATTTCCTTGAGGATATGCGTGTAAGCCACACGGTCGATAAACGGGATGACAAAGTTGAGCCCCGGTTGCAGCACCGCATAAAAACGCCCCAGGCGTTCGACAACCCAGGCATGTTGCTGCGGAACGATCTTGACCGTTTTGGCGACGAAGATAATCGCGATGACAAGAAAGGCAATTGCAAATTCGATTGACATCAGTTTTGCTCCGGTTGGGTTTGATGGAGGATGAGCGTACTGCCACGTATGGCGACGATGAAATATTCGGCGTGCCCGCCTTCGGCGCCCTCGGCGAGTTCGGCATCCCATTGGCTGCCGCGGTATTGCACGCGTGCCAGGCGCGTGGCTTGCCAATCGAGCACATGAACCCGCTGGCCGATATCGAGCGAGGCATTACTGGCCGGGGGAAGGTGTTGGGCTTTCCAGCGCCGCAGCAGGATGGCAGCAATGATGCTGACGATAGCCGCTACGCTGATTTGCAGCGCAAAGGAAAAACCGATCCATGCGGCCAGTGCGCCACAGAGAAGACCCATGGCCAGTGCCAGTAAATAGAACGTGCCGGAGAGCATTTCAAGCCCGGCCAGAACAAGGGCGAGGATCAACCAGAGGGTGGCGGCGGAAAGGGGCATCAGGAATCCATGGGGGTTCGTGGGCTCTTTTTTTATAGGTGAGCAGGGCAGGGAGCGCAAAGAATGCGCAGTTTGGCGTGACTGGAAAATCGCCTATTCAAGCCGATGCGACGAGCGTGCAATAAAAAGCGCATCGAACGATGCGCTTTTTATCAGCATTCCATGCATGCAGAATCTTCTCAGCCTTTGCGAAGCACTTCCAGAATCTGGAGGATTTGCGGCAAGAGCTGTTTCTTGCGCGAAAGCACCGTGGGCAAGTCGAACATGTTGTCTTCCAGCCGCTTGTAGGGCAATTCCTTTTCGGCGGCGGGCCAGGGCGTGCAAAGCAGGATGCTGTGTTCCTTGATGATGTCGGTGACCAGCAGCATGGCCCAGGACAGATGGCGATCCTTGCGGATGCTGTTGAGGCTGGCAAGGATCTTGGCTTTGACTTCGTCGATATCGGCCAGCGTATTGACTTCGACCTGGCCCACGCCCACTGACAGACCGTTCTCGGTATATTCCTTGAAATCGGCGGACACCATCTGCTGCGGGTCGGCATTTTTCAGGCTGGCCATGCGCGACAGCATCAAGGTGCCGTATTCCTGCAGATCGACCTCTGCGAGCCGGGATAGCTCGGTGGCGTACATGCGGTCTTCGGGCGTGGTGGTCGGCGAGCGCAGCAGCATGGTGTCCGACAGCAAGCCGGAGAGCATCAGCAGCGCGGTGAGCCGGTCGGGTTCCACCCCGGCCATGCGGTAATGGGCGTAGACAATCGAGCAGGTCGATCCAATCGGCTTGGAATAGATGTAGATCGGCGCGCTGGTCTTTTCCGCGCCCATGCGGTGATGGTCGATGATCTCGCAGATTTCGGCATCGTCGGCGCCCAGAATCGCTTGGGACAGTTCGTTGTGATCGACCAAAATCAGTTTGCGACGCGGTTTTTCAATGAAGCTGGCCCGGTTGACCATGCCGGCGTAGCGGCCGTCGCGCAGCACCGGCAGCCCCCGGTATTCGGAGTTGAACAGCGTTTTCTTGGCCGTATCAAAGAGCTCGTCATGATCCAGGCACAACGGGCTGGTATCCATGATCTGCTTGACCGGCACGGACAGGCGCAATAGCCGGATGGTTTCCGCGGTATCGCATTCCGAGATATAGACCGTGCCTTCAAACCCCGAGAAATCCATATACGGTACTTCATCGCCGCTCTCGAATCCGGTCAGGATGATGGCAGGTACCTGATGGTTCACCGCGTGGTAGATCAGTTCCGGCCGGTGGCCGACCACGAGGATCGGCTTGCTGGATTCAAGCGCCTTGAGTCGCTTCACCGAGGTTTCAAAGCTCATGGCCCCGATCATGATCGGAGCGCTGAATTCCTCCTGGGCCCCCCGCTTCAGGAAACGGCCCGGCAGCACTTTCTGGATATTTTCTGCGCGAAAGGTCAACAGCGGACGGGATGTCAGGCTGCCTTCCACGAAGTGGTGGGTCATTTCATGGATGCCGATGATGCCGGCGAAGTTGTCTTCCCCATTGAAGACCGGCACGACCGAGATGGTGTGTTCTTCCAGATCCTCGAAGGCCATCAGCAGCGGATCGTTGCTGTCGAGCTGCAGGCCGTCCATCTCGGCAATGTCGAGCACGCGCGGCTGCACATCCTTCACGTAGGCAGGCGGTTCGACGCCGGCATTGGAAAACACGAACTTGGCCTGGTTGCCCAAGGGGCCGCATACGGCTGCCCGGTAACGGTGTTCGGGATCGATGGTGTTCTTGAAGCGCGCATAACTCCAGGCGGCGCAGGCCGAATCGGTGTCGGGGTTCCTGTGACCGATGACGATGATCTCTGACATTCTCTCTCCTCAGTGGCCAGCGCGGTGATAGCGTGAAAGGAATTCCTGGCCATTGCCCCTCTGTGGGGTCGATTTTGTGAATCAGCGTACTCCGGACGGGGCTGTTTGATCCATGCCGTCGGGCTGCTGTGGGTGCAATTTTTCGGTTCGGTAGTATGGAGACGTGCCACTACAGGGTCAACGTGGAGTTTTTACGATTTATGTCTTGTAAGGTATAGTTGAGGGTGTCGTTTTTTCGGCATCCGGGCCAAATTCAAATGCAACAAAAAAGCGCATCCCCAGGATGCGCTTTTTTGTCGGTCTTCGCCGGATCACGGAACCAGTTTTTCGATCCCGCCCATGTACGCTCGCAATGCCTCCGGCACGATCACCGAGCCATCGGCCTGCTGGTAGTTTTCCAGCACGGCAACCAGCGTGCGGCCGACCGCCAGACCCGAACCGTTCAGCGTATGCACCAGCTCGTTCTTGCCGGCTTCGTTCTTGAAGCGCGCCTGCATGCGGCGGGCCTGGAAGCCTTCGCAGTTGGAGCAGCTGGAAATCTCGCGGTAGGTGTTCTGCGCCGGCAGCCACACTTCCAGATCGTAGGTCTTGGCGGCGGAGAAACCCATGTCGCCAGTGCACAGCGCCACCACGCGGTAGGGCAGGCCGAGCTGTTGCAGGATGGCTTCGGCGTGGCCGACCATTTCTTCCAGTGCTTCGTAGCTCTTTTCCGGATGGGCGATCTGCACCATCTCGACCTTGTCGAACTGGTGCTGGCGGATAAAGCCACGCGTATCGCGGCCGTAGGAGCCGGCCTCGGAGCGGAAGCAAGGCGAATGCGCGGTCATCTTGATCGGCAACTCTTCGGCTTTCAGGATGGTGTCGCGCACGGTGTTGGTCAGCGAGATTTCCGAGGTCGAAATCAGGTACTGGGTCTGGTCATTGCTGGTGCCGCGCTCGACGCGGAACATGTCCTCGGCGAATTTCGGCAGTTGGCCGGTGCCGTACAGCACGTCGGCGTTGACGATGTACGGCGTGTACATCTCGGTGTAGCCGTGCTGGCCGGTATGGGTGTCGAGCATGAACTGCGCCAGCGCGCGGTGCATGCGGGCGATCTGGTTGCGCAGCACGGTGAAGCGCGCGCCAGAGAGTTTCGCGCCGGTTTCGGCATCGAGGCCGAGCGGCGTGCCAACATCGACGTGATCCTTCACCTCGAAATCAAAAGTCTTGGGCGTGCCCCAGCGGCGCACTTCCACGTTGGCACTTTCATCCTTGCCGGCCGGTACCGATTCGTTCGGCAGGTTCGGGATGGTCAGGAGCAGGCTCTGGACCTTGTCCTGAACCAGTTCGAACGCAATCTCGGCGGCTTTCAGCTCGTCGCCCAGCGTGGCGACTTCGGCCATGATCGGCGCAACATCCTCGCCCTTGGCCTTGGCTTGGCCGATGCGCTTGGAAGTGGCATTGCGCGTGGCCTGCAGTTCCTGCATGCGGGTTTGCAGCGCCTTGCGCTCATTCTCCAGCGCGGCGAATGCTGCGGTATCGAGTGCGAAATTGCGGTTGGCCAGGCGGGCGGCGACGGCGTCGAGGTCGTTACGGAGCAGTTGGATGTCGATCATGGTGGTGTGCGGCAATAATTATGAAATTGATGCTCGGATTCTACACCAAGCCAGCTTGCGCCGGGCTTGGTGGTACCCGGTCCCGTTGGTTCTTTTCCTGGTTTCCTGTGTTGTCATGCGAAAACTGGCCGTGGCGCTATTGTGCGAACCCGGTGTGAAACAATTCACTTGTGGCAGGAAGTGATTCAGGCAACAATCCGCCCCGCATTTTTGGAGATACCTAAACCATGAAAAAAATCCTGATTGTTTCCCTGATGGCCAGCTTCCTAGCGGGCTGCGCGACAGACGAGTTCGGCAATTCCCGATCCATGACCAATACCGAGAAGGGCGCGATTATCGGCGTACTGGGTGGTGCGGCTGCAGGTGCTGCGATCGATCACAATAAGCGCGGACGCGGTGCCCTGATCGGCGCGATCGGTGGCGGCCTTGCCGGCGGCGCGGTCGGCGCCTATATGGACAGCCAGGCCAAAGATCTGCAAAAACAGCTGGCGCCCGAAGTGGCGCGCGGTGCGATTTCCATCGACAAGCGCGCCGATAATTCGATCAAGGTGGTGATGACGGCGGCAACGGCGTTTGACAGCAATTCCGCCGTGGTGAAAACGGGGTTTCACCCGACGCTCAACAAGATTGCCGATGTGGTGAACAAATACGGCAAGACCACGATCACCATCGAAGGGCATACCGATAGCCAGGGTTCGGATCAGGTGAACCAGACCTTGTCGGAAAGACGCGCTGTGGCCGTGGATGAATACCTTCAAGCCAACAAGGTGGCTCCCCAGCGTTTGACGGCATTGGGTCGCGGCGAAAAGATGCCGGTGGCTGACAACGGCAGCGAAGCCGGACGTGCCCGCAATCGCCGGGTCGAGTTGCTGCTGGAACCCGTTGTCGGGAAGTAATGCCTGGTTTCAACCGCCCGAAAAAAACCGTCTGCCTGGCAGACGGTTTTTTTATGCGCGCAACGATCAGGCGTTGATCAGACGCACCGCCAGCGGTTCGCCGCCGGCAGCCAGGGCAAGCAGGCGGTCGATGTTGGGATGCTTGCCGGGGTTGGCCACGGCATCGGCGGTATGCTCGCCATACAGGCGCAGCCCTTTGTCTGCCGCACGCGCATCAATTGCGCCGAATTCCTGATATAGCGCGTGGTAGACCCGCACACTGCCCGCCTGGCCCGGTTTGTTTTCGATGCGGCCGGCAATGTGTGCCCCGGCCAGCAATTCGATGGCTGCAAGGTGGTCGATGGCGGGCAGGGTGGCAAGGGTTTCGGCAAAAGCCATGGTCGTTCCTTTCAAGAAAATCCAAAGGGCATGTCAACCGCGCAAAGCCATTGGCCGTTAATGGCTCAATCGCGCGATAAACGTTAAAGATTCAAAACCCTGGATTGTAAAGGAGTACCACGATGAATACCCTGATGAAAAGCCTGCTGTTGACTGCCGGTTTGGCGCTTGCCTATCCCGCCATTGCCGTAGGTCCACGCGCCCCGCAGGGCGACATGACCAAAGAGCAGCACATGAAATTTGCGGAAGAGCAGTTCAACACCATGGATACCAACAAGGACGGCAAGATCACCGCCGAAGAACGTGCCGCCCGGCGCCCTGGTCGCGGCATGGGGCCGGGCGCTTCGATGCCGGCGGAAGTGACCAAGGCAGAGCATATGAAATGGGCGGAAGAGCGCTTCAATCAGCTTGATGCCAACAAGGATGGCAAGATCACTGCGAGTGAGCGCACCGCCCGGCGCGGAGGGCGCGGCATGGGGCCGGGTGCCTCGATGCCGGCGGAAGTGACCAAGGCAGAGCATATGAAGTGGGCGGAAGACCATTTCAACCTGCTGGATGCCAACAAGGACGGCAAGATCAGCGCGGAAGAGCGTCAAACCATGCGCGGTCAGAAGGGCGGCATGATGCGCGATGGCCATGGTCCACGAGGTGGTTGGCGCACACCGGCTTCTGTGCCTGCCGGCAAGTAAGGCCGGGTGGATCTGCAGTTTGTAATATGTGATGTGTTTCGGGACTCTCCCGGCATAAGCAAAACGGCCCGGACGATTAAATCGTCCGGGCCGTTTGTTATTGGGGGCGCTGCAGAACCTGAATGCTTTAGGCTCCTGCGTTGGCTGTGCCTTCCCAGACAATCCGCCAGTTGCCGTTTTCCTGTTTCCAGTACAGGCGTTTTTTCATGCGGTTGCTGAGGTTGTTGCTCTTGTATTCCTGCGAGAAACTGCTGACAAGCATGGGATTCGCCCCGCCGGTCGAGAAAATGCTCAGGTCATCCAGCTTGACCTGGCTCCATTGCTTGCTGCTGTTGACCGACATTTTCTGGCGTTTCCAGTTCTGGATGTCCTGGCCTTCTTCGCTTTTGAACTGCTGGCCGTAGAAGCCGAGGTAACGCTGAGTGTCCAGGCTTTCCCAGGCGCTGCGCCAGTTGTTGATCTGCGCCAAGACTTGCCCTTGCCTGGTTTTCCATTCGGCCTGCGATACCCAGTCGATGCGCTCGGTGATGACGACAGGCGTGACGCCGATCTGCAGATAGGCGGCGATCTTTTGCATTTCCGGATTGGTCAGTACCACGCAGCCGTTGGAGGCCTGCGGCGGACGGGCATAAGTCTGGGCCGGGCTGCCGTGCAGCCAGATGCCATGCCCGGTGCGTCCTTCGCGCCGGTCCAATTCGTTCGGATATGAAATTGGCCAGGCGCCCACGCCGTAGAGATCGGCCTGCGCACCATAGGTCTTGTCGAGCTGGCTGCGCGGCATATTGCCCGTAACGAAGTACACGCCGATCGGTGTGCGTTGGTCGCCTTCGCGTTGCTTTTGCGCGCCGAGCTTGCCGATGGTGATGTAATTGTCGGTGACCAGCCTGGGCACACCCTGATGGTTCTCGAACAGGAACAGCCGTGCGGCCGAAACGTCGACCAGGATGGCGTATTTCTGTTGCGGACCGAACGTCAGCAGGTTGGCCGGCAAGGTCTGGGCAGGCGGAGGGGCAAGGTGGCGCTTGATGCGCACCAGTGCTTCCCGGCGCAAATCCTCCAGGCGATCTGCCGGCGCAAGGGCGCCACCGCCGATGGTCGAGAGCGGCATGGCGCGCATGGCGTAAAGATCGGCGCGCAGCAGGTGGGCAAGGCGGTAATTGGGCTCCACTTCCAGCAGGCGATCGACCGTTGCCAGGGCGTCCTTGCTGCGCCCGGCGCGGATCGCATCGATGGCGGCCACAATCATTTCTTCCGGCGTGCCTTGTGCAGCAATGCCGGCCGTTTCGCTGCGCGGTCGCGGCTTGTGCGGGGCCGAGTCGATAATGGGCTGGGCGGCAGGCGCGATGGCCAGCAGCAGTGTAAAGACGAGGGCGCGTTTGAGCCAGACAGGGTGATGGAACATCAAGCAATCAATCCTTAACCGCCGGTGCGTTCTTCATGGATCAGCCAGCGGCCGCCCGATTTTTGCATCAGCAGGGTCTTGCTGGTGGTGCTGGAAAGACGATCCGAGCGATAGCTCTGGCGGAAACGTACCTTGGCGGCGCTGTCGCCGGTCATGTCCACCTTGATGTCGGACAGTTTGACCTCGATCGACTTGGGCGCGGCAATGCGTTCGCGCCGCTCCTTGGCCCAATCGGCATACTTCTGGCCGCCGGGCGCGCGGAAATCGCGTTCATAGGCGGCGAGATAGCCATTCGCGTTCTTGCGCGACCAGGCTTCCGCCCAAGCGGTCACGGCCGCTGCAATCTTTTGTTTCTCCGCGTCGCGGCCATCTGCCTGGGCGGGAGCCGGTTTGCTCTGCGACGCGGGTGGTGCGGAGGCTACCTGCTTGGCGGGTTGCGGCACGACAGGGGCTGCTTGTGGCGGCGTGGCTGTAACCGCAGGTTTGGCGGATGGCGCTGCTTGCGGTGCTGGTGCGGCGACCGGCTTGGCCGCCGGTGCAACCTGCTTGGCGCTGGCGATTTGCGGTGTTTTGCTGAAGAGTTCGCGCACCAGCGTCAGCTTGGTTTGAACCTTGGGGTTGCCGCTTTCCAGTTGCAGGGCCTTGTCGTAGGACTGGGAAGCCATCCGGGCGTACAGATCGCCGAGATTCTCATGGGCGATGGCGTAGGACGGGTTGGTCTGGATCGCCATCGTCAGCGCCGCGCGTGCCTTGTCGAGCTGGTTTTGCTGAGCGAAGAGCACTGCGAGGTTGTTGTAGGGTTCCGGCAGTTGTGGGTAATCCGAGGCCAGGGCGGAAAAAGTCTTGATCGCTTCGGCTGGCTGGCCCATCTCGGTCTGGATAATGCCTTTCAGGAAGCGGGCCTGGGCATCCTTGGGATTGGCCGCGATGAATTTATCGGCGCGTTCCAGTGCTTGCGGCAGCTGCCGAGTCTTGAGCAGTTGCTGGATATCCTCTACCTCGCCTGCAAAAGCGGACAGACATCCCAGCAGGGAAAAGGTGAACAGGATGCGGCGGATGAACATGGAGTATTTCCGTGTATTCGATGTGTTTCAACGGCTAGAATGCCGCGATTCTAACAAAGCACCCGAGCCGTGTCCCATGCAATTCTCGCCCGCCTGGTTTACCGTCCCCCTGCTGATAGCGTCCAACGTATTCATGACCTTCGCCTGGTACGGCCATCTCAAACATGCACAGAGCAAGCCTTGGTTGCTGGCCGCGCTCGTCAGCTGGGGTGTGGCGCTGTTCGAATACCTGTTGCAGGTGCCGGCCAACCGCATCGGCTTTGGCACCTTTACGCTGGCCCAGCTCAAAATCATCCAGGAAGTGATCACCTTGTCGGTGTTCATTCCGTTCGCCATGTTCTATATGGGGCAGCCGTTCAAGTGGGATTTTTTGTGGGCCGGTTGCTGCATGGTGGGTGCGGTCTATTTCATGTTTCGCTGAGTTCGGCCGGCCGGATTGGCGGAAGCCGCAATGGCGCGGAAACCGTAATCGTCTAGAATCGAGCGGTTTGCTTATTAATAGGTGCCGCCATGCAAGTTACCGTCGTCGATCACCCGTTGGTGCAGCACAAGCTGTCTTTGCTGCGCGAATCGGATGTCAGTACCAACAAATTCCGGATTGTGACTGAAGAGCTGGCGCGCCTGCTGGCTTATGAGGCCACGCGCACCCTGGAAACCGAAGAGGTCGAGATCCAGGGCTGGTGCGGCCCGGTCAAGGTGCGCCAGATCAAGGGCAAGAAGCTGACCGTGGTGCCGATCCTGCGCGCGGGTCTGGGCATGCTCAACGGCGTGCTCGATCTGGTGCCCTCGGCCAAGATCAGCGTGGTGGGCCTTGCGCGCAACCATGAAACCCTGCAGCCCGAACCGTACTTCGAAAAATTCGTCGGCCGTCTGGACGAACGTATCGCGTTGATCATCGATCCGATGCTGGCCACCGGCGGCTCGCTGGCGGCGACGATCGACATGCTCAAGCGCAATGGCTGCAAGCAGATCAAAGCCATCGTGATGGTGGCTGCACCTGAAGGCGTGAAGCTGGTGAACGAGTTGCACCCGGATGTTGAAATCGTGACTGCTGCGCTGGATAGCCACCTGAATGAGTTGGGTTACATCATTCCGGGGCTGGGCGATGCCGGCGACAAGATATTTGGTACGAAATAAAACCCGGGCCGCTCCCAATCGAGCGGCTCTTTTTTGATTCCTACAGGGAGTAATAATGTTTGCGACCTTGAAACAAGCCGTCTCCGGCGCGCAGATCCTGTTTGTCGCCTTTGGCGCACTGGTGCTGGTGCCTCTGCTTACCGGCCTTAACCCGGCCATGGCCTTGCTCGGCGCCGGGGTCGGCACCTTGCTGTTCCAGGCCTGTACCGGCCGTAAAGTACCGATTTTCCTCGGTTCCTCGTTCGCGTTTATCGCGCCGATCATCTACTCCATGCAAACCTGGGGGCAAGGCGCAACGCAGTTTGGCCTGTTCGCCGCTGGTTTCATGTACTTTGTTTTTGCTGCGCTGATCCGCTGGCGCGGTATCGAATTCGTGCACAAGCTGCTGCCGCCAGTCGTGATCGGCCCGATCATCATGATCATCGGCCTGACCGTGGCAACGGTTGCCGCTGGCATGGCGATGGGGCAAGCGGGTGGCAAGCAGATCATGGATTACCACACCTCGCTGTTCCTTGCTGGCGTGGCCCTGGCTACGACTATCGTGGTGGCGATCTACGCCAAGGGCATTTTCCGCTTGATCCCGATTCTGGCCGGCGTGGTCGTGGGTTATATCTTCGCGAGCTTCGTTGGCTTCGTGGATTTTGCCAAGGTGCTCAATGCGTCATGGTTTGCCATGCCGCATTTTGTCGCACCTGAAGTGAACTGGTACGCCGCGCTCTTCATGTTGCCGGTGGCGATTGCGCCGGCTATCGAGCATGTCGGTGGTGTGATGGCGATTGGCGGCGTAACGGGTGATGACTACACCAAGTCTCCGGGCCTGCATCGCACGCTGGCCGGCGACGGCCTGGGTGTCTGCGTTGCCGGTCTGATCGGCGGCCCGCCCGTAACCACCTATGCCGAAGTCACTGGCGCGGTGATGATCACCCGCAACTTCAACCCGGTGACCATGACCTGGGCGGCGATTTTTGCGATCTGCATGGCCTTCTTCGGCAAGTTCAACGGCCTGCTGCAATCTATCCCGATGCCGGTGATGGGCGGCATCATGGTGCTGCTGTTCGGCACGATTGCCGGCATTGGCCTCAAGACGCTGGTCGATGCCAAGGTTGACCTGATGGAGCCGCGCAATCTGGTGATCGTTGCCGTGGTGCTGACCTGCGGCATCGGCGGCCTGACGCTCAAGTTCGGCGCCTTCGCGCTGACCGGCGTCGGTCTGGTGAGCTTGTTTGCCATTATCCTCAACATGATCCTGCCGCAGAAATCGGCCAGCCATGAAGGGATCGTTGAAGGCCAGGACATCTGATCCGGCTTGTCAGTATCCAACAGCAAAAACCCCGCTTCGGCGGGGTTTTTTATAGTGTGGAAAAAACTTTGCAGTAAATTGAGCGTTAGCGAGGCCGCCTCCGGCAGGAGGAAGCGGGGAAGGTGGGAATCGATTAAAGCAGGCTGCAGATGGCAGCGCAGGGTTAAATCGGTCGAGCTTGCTCGAGCGTGCCTTTCCTGAAAACTTGCGGCTTCGTTCGCAGCCTGAAACTCCGCTCCTGCGGGTTTTTTGGCATTTGCTTCCAGCGATGCCAGGTATATATTCCTGAGCCTTACCCTTCCAAGGATTTTTGCCATGACAACGCCCCTGCGTATTCCCTTTGACGCCTTCGTAAACTTGCTGCGTTCCACGCTGGAAACTGCGGGGCTGCCGCCGGAGATTGCGGCGGCCGAAGCCGAGTTGGCTGTCGAGGCGGATCTCTTGGGCGTGCCGTCGCATGGGGTGACCCGCGTTCCGCATTTGCTCAAGGGGCTGCGCGAAGGACGGGTCAAGGCCGCGCCGCAATGGCGCATCGCGCGCGACCATGCGGCGATCTGCGTGATCGATGGCGACCGTGGCCCCGGCCGGTTCATCTGCCTGAAGGCGATGGAGCAGGCCATTGCCCGTGCCAAGACTTTCGGGATCGGCGCATGTCTGGCCACGCATACCAGCCACTGGGGCCGAGCCCATGCCTATGCGGCGCGTGCTGCGCAGGCCGGCATGATCGGTATTTGTCTCACCAATGCGATCACTTCCATGGCCGGCTGGGGTGCAGGCAAGCCGGTGATCGGAAACAACCCGCTGGCAATCGGCCTGCCAGGTATCGAGACCGACCAGCCGGTGGTGCTGGACATGGCGATGAGCCAGGCTGCGGTGGGCAAGGTGGCCACTTGGTTGCGCGAAGGCCGGGCAATTCCGGCCAACTGGGGTTTCGATGCCGAAGGCAAGCCCAGCAGCGATGCTGCCGCCATCCTGAAAGGCGCGGTCTCGTCGATGGGCGAACACAAAGGCGCGGGCTTGGCGCTGATGATGCAGTTGATGACCGCGGCGCTGGCCGGCGGAATGCTGGATCACGAGCTGCGTGAGTACGATGCCAGCGGTCTGGATGCCGAATCGAGCAAGCTCTTCATTGCGCTGGATGTGGCAGCCTTTATCGAACCGGAAGTGTTCCGCGAGCGTACTGAATCGTTGCTGGGCTGGTTGAAAGAGCACGCCAGCTCTGAGGCCGAACATTTCCAGTGGCCGGGTGAGCGTGGCTGGCGCGAAGCGGCGAAGAACAGGACTGAGGGTGTGCCTGTGCACATGGATATCGTGGCGCAGCTCAAGGCGGCGGGGGTTGAGATCGGTTGATGGGATGAATGGGTGCTGGGCGGTGAATAAATGAGAAGCCCAGCGTAACCGGGATTGTGATACTCGGGATGCGCAGGGCTTCTCGAACGCAGATTTTGGCTGTTTTGACTGGCTGCCTGTTAATTGATGTTGATGATGCCTTTTTTCAACAACGCAGAAACTGGTGCGTTAAAGTGCTCTTCTATCGCTTTGCTCGCAGCAACCGCATCACGATTGCATATGGCCTCAACAATTTGATCGTGAAGGGCAACGATATGAATCTCTGTATGGATGCTGACTTGACTCTCAATTCCTTCGCGCATCGACTCTTCAAGCGGCGCGCGTAATGCCCGTATAATTATTTGGAACAGGGGGTTGTGAACAGCATCGGCGATGGCAATATGCAATGCATAATCGCAAGCGATCCATTCCGGGTGCGAAATCGGGTAATCATGAAGACGTTTACCCGCCTCTCTGATACGCATTAAATCTTCGTCGGTTCCATTCTTGGTTGCAAGAACAGCGGCCTGCATTTCAATCACGCGGCGTAACTCAAAAATTTGCTGTGCATTTATCTGGCTGGTTGCTGCGGCATATGCAAAGAATTGGGCCAGTACCGTGGGGTCCATTTCCCGAATACGGGGACGTTTTCCGCTTTGTACGGAAAGAACTCCTACAGTGGCGAGCGCGCGATATGATTCACGAACTATGCCACGACTGACTTGCAACATTTCAGATACTTTTACTTCGCTCGGGACAACATCTCCAACCTTGAGACGTTTCTCGGATATTAATCCCAATAAAAAGCGGATTACCTGTGATGACAAGGTATTTTGCTGCATAACAGGCACAACAAAGTCTTCCATTAGCTTTGATCTCTAATTAACCATAAGACGAGTATATATAAACATGGCCACCTGTCAAACATGTTTCATCGGCCTGTTTTGAGTTACCCCGGCGCCCTCGTCTGCATCAGATGCTGAAAATGCTACTCAATAGGTGCCGCCCTGGTTGGCTGTTGCTCTGCTACCCAACCACCATTCCAGGCTGTTAAACCGCTCAAGAGACCCGATTCATCTCTGTAGTCTTTCTCCCTGCCGCAGCTGATTTTGCGCGAATCTGCCTTCGCTTGAGCCCCTGACAAGAAGTTGGTTTCAACCTTATCGTGTGTTGACAATGCGTTTTCAGGAAATTCCGCAGACACCGCGCTGGTATTTACATTCAAGACCCGAAAATCCCGTCACTTCCTATCAGGTTTTTCAATCCCTGACTGCCACAGGCAAAACATTGATCGCCAGTCTCGATCGATGCGTGGTTGTATTGATCCATCTGCCGATCATTGTCCGCATTCCATTGATTTTTATCGTTTTATTCCCGTGCGTTGGGATGCGAAACGGTACAAATATTGATACTCCTTCATCTTGATGGGGTTGCAAGTCGCCTGTTGCATGCGTTTGTGGGTGTGATGGGTCATCAGTTTTAGTTATGTCCCATGAAGAGATGCTCAAGTTTTAACAAAAGTGGATTGATTTATGCGGAATTTGTGCTAGGCTATCAACGTGTTGAACAGGTTTACTGGTAGTGATGATCGCTGTTTAGATCTTTCGGGCAACTGTTTTGGGGTTTTGACTATTCATTCCTTCTGAGGAGAGCACCGTGAAGCAAAAAATTAAGGCGTTATCTGGTTTGGTTTTGGCGAGCGCATTCGCGATGACAGCTGTGCATGCGCGTGATTTTCGAACCGCGATCGTTCATCCACTCGACTATCCGGCGTCGGTAGCGTTGAAGCATATGGGAGAGGAACTTTCAGCAGAAACCAAAGGGAAGTACGGTGTAAAAGTCTATGGAAGCAGTACGCTTGGCTCGGCCAAAGATGCGGTTGAGCAGGTGAGAATTGGTGCCATCGACATGACATGGATCAGCGCAACGGATTTCAATCAAATGCTGCCTGAAACGGTTATCCCCACACTGCCGTTTTTGTTCCGTGATATTGAGCATTTCCGCAAGGTAATGTACGGCCCCATTGGTGATGAAATCCTGGCCTCGTTCGAGAAGGTTGGATTTGTCGCGTTGTCCACGTATGAAGCGGGGTCACGCTCGTTCTATGCCAAGAAACCAATTCGTTCCATTACGGATATGAAGGGCTTGAAGGTTCGCGTCATTCCATCAGACATGTGGCTGAGTGTTATGGATGCATTGGGTGCAAATGCGACGCCGATTCCTTACGCAGAACTCTATACCGGGCTGAAAACTGGCCTGGTGGACGCAGCTGAAAACAATTATCCCTCCTACGAAACCGCCAAGCATTACGAATCGGCGCCTGTATATAGCGAAACTCAGCATGTCATGGCGCCTGAAATGCTGGTTTTTTCGAAAAAAGTCTGGGATACCCTCTCCAAGGAAGATCAGGCAGCCATTCGTAAAACAGCCAGAAGCTCCATGCCTTATTACGTCAAGCTGTGGACTGCAAAGATGGATGATTCGAAGAATACCCTGATTAAAAAGGGTGTGAAGTTTGTTGAGAAAAACGAAATTAACCACAAATCGTTCGCGGATGCACAAAAGCCGGTTTGGGACAAGTATGCAAACACTCCGGAACTAAAATCCCTGCTTCAGAGAATTGTTAATACGAAGTAAATGCATGTTTCAGGAAGTGGAAACAAACCGTAATTTCCATATACACAAGGGCACAGTTTTCGTGCCTTTGTGTTGCCTTCTTGGGGGATAAAATGAATTGGTTAACCCGCGTTAATGCCCGACTATCGCGTTGGGCCATGTATATAGCCGTATCTTGCCTTCTGGGTATTGTTGGCACAGTTTTGGGGTCGGTGATCTGGCGTTATGGGTTGAATAATGCGCCTTCGTGGTCGGAACAGGTTGCTCTGTTGTTGGTCATCAATGTCGCCATGTTTGCGGCTGCTGCAGCGATAAGGGATGAAGGCCACATCGGCATGGAGTCCATGGTTGGCTTACTGCCGGATAAAATGCAATTCTGGATTGGCAATGTGAATGGCTACCTCACGATTATTTTTGGAATCGCACTTGTCTGGCTCGGCCTCCTGATGGCCGTCGCTGTTTTTCCGACCAGAATTCCATCTCTGGGTATTAGGGAATCATGGCGATATGTGCCGGTCATCATTTCCGGCGTTCTGATGATACTGTTTTCAATTGAACATCTGATTGCGATGTTTACTGATAAGAAGGTCATTCCATCATGGCACTAACCGTCCTCTGTCTGACATTTCTTCTCTTTCTGCTGCTTGGCTTGCCCGTTTCGGTAGCGATCGCGCTAAGTTGCCTTTCCACATTCTGGGTCGAGGGCTTCCCCCTGGAACTTGCGTTGCAGAACATGATTTCAGGAATGAATGTGTTTTCATTCCTGGCCATTCCCTTTTTCATATTTTCCGGGGAATTGATGCTGCATGGTGGAATCGCGGACAAGATCGTCAATTTTGCACGCAACATGGTTGGCCACTGGCGTGGCGGGTTGGGTATGGCCAACGTTGTGGCATGCACGATTTTTGGTGGAATTTCTGGCTCCCCTACGGCGGATGTATCCGCGATGGGTGGGGTCATGATCCCGATGATGAAGAGGGAAGGTTACAGTGCAGATTATGCCGTCAATGTAACGACGCACGCAGCCTTGGCTGGAGCACTCATGCCCACTTCGCACAACATGATTATCTATGCCTTTGCCGCCTCGAGTACCAGTGGCATGTTGGCTGGTACCAACATCATGAGCAAGGGTGTTTCCATCGGGGAACTGATGTTTGCGGGAGTTTTGCCGGTGCTTGTGCTGATGGTTTGCATGCTGTGTGCCGCCTACTGGGTTGCCCTGAAAGAAGGGTATCCGCTCCGTGATGGCTCAACCATCTTGGACAAGTTTCCGGGATGGAAAGCGGTGCTGATCTCTCTCGTTGCCGCCCTTCCTGGAATGTTCGTTGTCATCATTATTCTTAGCTGCATCATTATGGGGATCACTACTGCGACAGAAGCTGCGGGTATTGCGGTCACCTATTCGCTGCTGTTGACTTTCATCGGTTATCGCACGATGAACTGGAACAAGCTGATGATGGCTACGGCCAAGGCTGCGAAAACGACAGGCATCATATTGTTACTGATCGGTGTGAGTACGATGCTTCAGTACATCATGGCAGTTCTTGAAGTGCCCGATAGAACGGCGCAAATGCTGCTTGGTACGACAAGCAATCCGTATGTCATGTTTTTCCTGATCAATTTGATTCTTTTCCTCTTGGGAACGTTCATGGATATGGCTGCAACTATCCTGATCTGCACCCCGCTCTTTCTGCCGCTGGCTTTGAAAATGGGCATGGGCCCAGTCCAGTTTGGCATCGTCATGCTGCTTAATTGCGCACTGGGTTTGAATACACCTCCAGTCGGTGGTACGCAATTTGTCGGTTGCGCTATCGGCGGTGTATCCATTGAACAAGTCATGAAGAGCATTACGCCATTTTACGGTGCTTTATTTGCTGTGATGGCTGTGGTCACTTATGTGCCATGGTTTTCAACCTGGATACCCACCCTGATAACGGGATCACAGGTTTTCTGATTTAAAAAATCATTCAATAATTGTCGTGAAAATTGGCTAGTTTCCTAGCCCGGGCGGAGCACATCCTGCGCAAACTGAATGAGAGCAGTATCAAACATGTTCGAATTTCAAGTGCGGGACACCCATTGATTTGTTTGGCGATTGCGATTCATGGCACTTGGTAAAAAGGAAAGAATGTATGGCGCATTCTTCCTTCTAGGGTCGATCAATGGCAGCCTTTTTATATTAAGGACAAAAAATGAGTAACCTTTGGAAAAATGACGATGAACTCTTTGCATTGGTAAAAGAGAAACTTTTTGTTGCACTTGTTGGCGATGTTCTAGACAAAATGGGATGCCAGCATCAGTTTCTGCCTGCAAAATTGAAACCTATTCAAAACAATATGGTAATCATCGGGCGTGCAATGCCGGTTCTTGAAGCTGATTATTTTGCCGAAAAAGTCGAGGGTAATTCACCAGTTTCAAATCGCCCATTCGGATTGATGTTTGAAGCGCTGGACGATTTGAAAAAAAACGAAGTCTATATCTGTACCGGCTCTTCGCACTGTTATGCCCTGTGGGGTGGCCTGATGTCTACCCGTGCAATGAAATGTGGGGCGGCGGGTGCAGTGGTCTATGGATATCACCGAGACTCCAACGAGATTGAGCGCCTTGGATTTCCTGTTGCCTCTGTTGGTAGTTACGCCCAAGACCAAGGGCCACGCGGCAAGGTTGTTGATTGGCGTGTTCCGATTGAAATTGATGGTGTCCGCATCAATAACGGCGACATTATATTCGGCGATCGTGATGGCATTCTGGTTATTCCGTCTGATAAGGCTGAAGAAGCTTTTTCTGGTGCGCTTGAAAAAGCAAAAGGCGAGAACAAGGTGCTAAAAGCCCTTCAAAAAGGGATGCCGACAGTAGAAGCTTTTGAAACATTTGGCATCATGTAGTGCATCAACAATAAAT
>Ga0316613_10000915_pt1 | contig 21108 bp, 9 predicted proteins | sample OWC_soil_day10_C_2_FD_207647 | JGI IMG/M metagenome (GOLD analysis project Ga0316613, IMG submission 207647) | Wetland soil microbial communities from Old Woman Creek delta, Ohio, United States - OWC_soil_day10_CT_b | ecosystem: Environmental > Terrestrial > Soil > Wetlands | place: USA: Ohio...
CAAACGTAACGTACAACTTGGTAGTGTTGTCAGTGCCGGTGATGTTCTTATGGAGATAGATGGCAAGGATGTTAGACAGACCGTTAATCGTGATGCAGCACAAGTCGACTCTGCTGAGTCCCAGTTGCGATTGGCGGAGAATAATCTTCAGCGTTACCGAACGTTATATGAACATAAAGCCATTAGCGCGGCTCAATTGGATCAGTATCAAAATGCCTATGATGTTGCTATGGCGGCGACTCGTCAGGCTTCGGCTCAATATGCGCAAGGATCTAATCAATTAGGTTATAGCGCTTTATATGCTGATAAAGCAGGGGTTGTTTCGAGCATCACGGCTGAAGTCGGGCAAGTGGTTGGTGCTGGACAATCGGCTTTGACCATCGTACAAGATGGAGAACGAGAAGTGGAAATTAATATTCCTGAGAATCGCATTGCTGAATTGCGCACGGCAGGGCAGCTTAAAGTTACTTTTTGGGCCTTACCGACGGTGAGTGTTGATGCTGTTATCAGAGAAATTGCTCCGATGGCCGATAAAATATCTCGTACATATAAAGTACGAGTCAGTTTAATCAATCCGCCTGCTGAAGTTAAGCTAGGAATGACATCTACGGTAACTGTCGCTAACATGGGAAATCAGCAATTGGCAGCTTATATCCCCCTTTCTGCTATTTATCAAAATAGTGATATTCCTGGCGTTTGGGTGGTAAATAATGAGAATATAAGCTTGCGGGCTATTAAAATTGGTGCCTTCGCGGATGGCAAAGTTCAAGTGTTAGAAGGGTTGCAACAGGGTGACATCATTGTTACAGCAGGTGTACATAAGTTAAAAGAAGGACAAAAGGTACGTAGTGCTGGTGATACTATATGAAGAGTTTCAATTTGACAGAATGGTCTTTACAGCACAAACAATTTATTTACTTTTTTATTGTATTATTTTTCATTATGGGGGTTGTTTCCTACAATAAACTAGGAAGGATGGAAGATCCTGATTTCACTATCAAACAAATGATTGTGCACGTTTCTTGGCCGGGCGCCACTGCGCGGCAGATGGAGGAACAGGTCACTGATAAAATTGAAAAAAACTGCAAGATTTACCAGGACTTGATTATGTAAAAAGTTATTCTACGCCAGGAGAAACCATTACGTATATCAATTTAAAAGACACCGTTCCCAAAAAGGATGTTCGGCCCACGTGGCTGGAAGTTCGCAATATGATTAATGATATGAAACACACTCTGCCTCAAGGGGCGATGGATCCTAATTTTAATGACCGTTTTGATGAGGTCTATGGTGTCGTGTATACCTTGACTGGTGATGGTTATACATATGAAGAAATGCGCGAAAAAGCAGAAAAAATTCGCCGCCTGCTCCTAGATATTCCTAGTGTCAAAAAAGTGGCACTGTTAGGTGTGCAAACCGAAAAAATATATATTGAGATTGAAAACAATAAACTGTCTCAATTGGGCGTTGATCCTAATATCATCATGGCGACACTACAAGCCCAAAATGCGATGACCTCTTCAGGTATGCTAGAGACAAATTCCGACAACATTTATTTGCGGGTTACAGGCATGTTTGAAAACATAGAGGACATTCGAAAGGTACCAATTCAAGCGAATGGCAGTACGGTACGGTTAGGGGATATTGCTAAAGTAAGCCGTGCCTATGCTGAGCCTACTGATCCGAAAATGTTTTATAACGGACAACCGGCCATTGGTATTTCTTTAGCCATGGAACCGGGGGGCAATATTCTGACACTAGGGAAAAATTTGGAGAGTACCATTGAACAGGTAAAAAAAGACTTGCCAGCGGGGCTAGAACTTAGCCAGACCGTCAATCAACCGAAGGTCGTCGAGACGTCCATTGATGAATTTGTAGAATCCTTAGGGGAAGCTGTTCTTATTGTATTGATTGTCAGCTTTCTGAGTTTAGGGATGCGGTCAGGTATCATTGTGGCGTTATGTATTCCGTTAGTTATTGCCGCCGTATTTACAGTTATGAATATTATGGGAATTGATCTTCATAAAATATCCCTCGGCGCTCTTATTATTGCCTTGGGGCTGTTGGTTGATGATGCTATCATTACCATTGAAATGATGTCTGTGAAAATAGAACAAGGTTGGTCGCGTTTTAATGCTGCTTGTTATGCGTATACAGCAACAGCATATCCCCGCTTAACTGGTGCCTTAGTGACTTGTGCAGGGTTTGTTCCCGTCGGTTTTGCTAAGGGGAGTGCTGCAGAGTATTGCGGCAGTATTTTTACGGTAGTGGTCATGGCCTTGCTATTATCTTGGATCGCGGCCGGCACCGTTACCCCCTTATTAGGTTATCTGTTCATCAAAGTAAAACCAGCCAGTACAGAGGGCGAAGAGCATCATATATACGATACGAAATTTTATCGACTTTTTAAAGATCTTTTGCTGTGGTGCTTAACTCATAAAAAACAAGTATTAGCTGGAACCGTGGTCTGCTTTGTGGGCGCAGTGCTCGCAATGGGGCTCGTCAAACAGGAATTTTTTCCGGCCTCTACACGGCCAGAGTTAATTATACAACTGAAGTTGCCAGAAGGTGCTTCGTTATCAGCTACACAAGACATTGCCCAAAAGTTTGCCCAGCGTATAGAAGGTGACCCTGATATTGCGTACTATACCTATCATGTGGGAGAAGGCGCTCCTCGCTTTGTATTAAGCTTTGAACCGACATTTAATAAATCTAATTTTACGGAGTTTATTATTGTGGCGAAGGATGCTAAAGGGCGTGATGCCTTAGCGCTAAGAGTAAATCATCTGCTAACCGAAGAATTTAGTAGTGTACGGGGGCATACGAAAATTATTGCGAATGGTCCGTCGGCGGACTATCCCATTATGTTACGCGTGCGAGGTTTCGATCCTGATAAAGTCAGAGAAATTGCGCAAAAAATGGAAAAGACGATGGCAGCTCACCCTGGTACCAAAAACATCAGCTTGAACTGGGATGAGAAGAGTAAAGTCATGCATTTGGCCATTGATCAAGATAAGGCCAGAATGCTGGGCGTTGATACGAAGTCATTAGCATCTTCCTTGCAAGCTCAATTATCTGGTGCACCCATTGCGGATTTCCGCGTGCAGGATCGCACCATCAGTATGTTGTTTAGAATGGCTCCCACAGATCGCAATGATATTTCCCGTATGAAAGACATCATGGTTCATATTGGTAATGGAAAATATATTCCTATCGATCAAATTGCCACCATCAGTTATGATGCGGAAAATGGATTGTTGTGGCGACGAGGGTTAAAGTCGATGATCATTGTTCAGGGAGAAGTGCAACCTGGATTTATGGGTAATAATGTAACACAAGAAGTGTATGATACTCTGAAGGACTTACGTGCTGATTTACCCTTTGGCTATACCATTGAATTAGATGGAGCGAAGGAAGATAGTATAAAAGCTGCTAAATTAATGACTGAATCCATACCGATTATGATTGGCGCCATTATGATTTTACTGATGATTCAATTGCAAAATATACCTAAAATGATACTCACATTATTAACGGCACCACTGGGTATCATTGGTGTAGTGATTGGTCTCTTAGCGGCGAACAGTCCCATGGGGTTTGTCGTCCAATTGGGAATTTTATCTTTATCGGGAATTATTATGCGTAATTCCGTCATTTTAATCGATCAAATTGAGCAACTTCTTGCCAGTGGCATATCTATGTGGGATGCTATTATTGACGCGACGGTCATTCGTTGTCGTCCGATATTATTGACGGCGGCAGCGGCAATTTTAGCAATGATTCCCTTATTCTCCAGCATCTTTTGGGGCCCCATGGCGGTGGCCATTGCTGCGGGATTATTTGTGGCTACCATATTGACATTGTTAGTATTGCCGACCATGTATGCGACTTGGTATAAAGTACACTCGGAAATGACGGGGAACGAGACATGCAATCGCACAGAGACGATTAGTCCAGAGTAATCTGTATAACAAACCATAACGAAGGAGGAGCTATTATGAAATCTTATTCACGATGTGTTGCAATCATATCGTTAGCGTCAATCATTACATTATCTACTTTAAGCCAGTCAGCTATGGCAGCGAGCATTGAACTTTCTTTAGAGGATAGCATTGGGCTTGCTTTTAAAAATAATCAAACGATACAAATTGCCGAAGAAAGCAAGGAAAAAGCGAATTGGGCTGTAAAAGCAGCCGAGACTGGTAAAGGTGTTACGGTGAGTTTTAACCATACCGCTACGCGTTCAAACGCGCCACCAAGTTGGATCAATGCAGCAGCAATTCCTACTGTAGCAGCCTATGATTATTTTAGTAATCGCCTGAGTGCCAATTTGCCGCTGTATACAGGCGGTAAATTGGAAAGCAGTATTAAACAGGCAAAACTGGGGTTACAAGGAACCGATCTAACTATTACCGCGAGCAAACAGCAAATCAAGCTGAGTACTACCGCGGCCTATTTTAAGGTCTTACAAACCCGTAATTTAGTGGAAATAGCCAAGCAAACGACGGATGACTTCAGCGCTCATCTGGCTAATGTCCAACTGATGTATGATACAGGGAACATCGCATTGCCTGACGTGTTACAGACCAAAGTTAGGTTAGCCAATGCGCAAGATAGTCTAGTTAAAGTACAAAATAGTTATGATTTGGCAGTGTATGATCTTAATAACATCATGGGTTTGCCACTACGCAGTGAAATTACTTTAAAAGAAAATCTTACCTACCACAAATATACAACATCTCTTGATGAGAGTATCAGTTACGCTCTGGCTCATCGCCCGGAAGTGGACCAAAGCCAAATCAATATCAATAGTGCCAAAGAGCAAATCAAAATTGAGAAAAGTAATAAATATCCCACGGTTCTTTTAATCGCCGACAATGCCTGGAATGATACCAAATTTGCTGGTAACAAAAATAGCAACTGGACGGTGAGTCTATCGGCTCAATTTGATGTGTTTGATTCTGGCCGCACCGATGCTGGGATTAAGCAAGCTCAGTCAGGGGTAACCATTGCTGAGAAGCAGGCACGACAAAATAACGACAATATCGCACTAGAAGTCAGCGCAGCGTATTTAAGCCTGAGAGAAGCCGAGAAACGTATAGGTACCAGTAATGTGGCAGTGGAAGAGGCTACATTAAACTTTAGCATTGCCAAGGAGCGTTATGGTGCGGGATTAGGTACCAATTTAGATGTAGTTGATGCAGAAGTAGCGTTGGCCCAAACTAAGACCAACTATATGCAAGCTTTGTATGATTATAATACGAGTAAGGCCCAACTGGATAAAGCGATGGGGGTTAACTGATCGTATGAGGGCGATTATGTTCTGAATGAATTCGAAGGCGTTAATGCTGATAATCTGAAAGAACAATAATGATATCATTTGACAAGAATAGGGTTCATTGATATCTTGTAATAGGGTGATAAAATTGTGGTCGCAAATAGAAATCAGTAGCTTATATCATATATATATCATCAGGGCTGCCAAATGGTTTAGCCTGGTGCTTTTTGTCGTTCTTACTATGTATAGTTGGCCTTGTCAGGCGGCGAGTTTATCTGAAAAGCATATACTGATTTTAAGTGGAAACTCCCCAGATTATCCAGCGGTAGAGGCTTATATCAAGGGACTAAAAAATAAATTCAGTCAGTACTCACCCTATGAGTTTACTTATTCCTATGAATATTTCAATATAGAACGCTTTCCCAATAATGAGGAATATTTAGCAAAAGTAGCTCATAACATTCAGGTAAAATATGCAACACAGCAGCCGGATTTAATTATTACTAATTTTATTATTAACGACGATCGATTATTCAAATTTATCATGAGATATCAAGACGATATCTTCTCTGGCATACCGGTTATTGCACTACAGGGGCGTCAAACACCGACAAAGGCAGTAGTGCCGTCGCAAATCACGCTGATGCCTGCATTTAATGATGCTATGCAGGAAAATATCGAACTGATTTTGCAGACAAAGCCATTGACGAAAAAAATCTATATTATAGCAGGCGATTCGGCGCTGGAGCGCAGTCACGTTAACCAGCTAGCAGCAATAACCCAACGATATACTAACAAAGCAGAATTTGTGTTTCTGAACAAGCTGACTTATGAAGAAATGATGGAAAAAATAGGAAATATTAATGATGATTCAGTTATTTTGTATTTGTCATGGATGAATGATGTGACAGGAAAAAATTTTATACCCGCAAAAGTGATTCAGACCATATGCCATGACGCAAAAATTCCGGTATATGCAACCGAAGCCCAGTTTATTGGCGCTGGAGTTGTTGGCGGGTATGTTCGTCAATGGGATATTATAGGAGAAAAGGTAGCCGATGCTGGACTTGCCATTTTACATGGCGAACAACCACCTGACTTGACTAATCTGCCGAATAAGGAATATATCTTTGATTGGCGCCAGTTGGAACGTTGGGGGATCAAGGAAAATACGCTGCCGTCAGATAGTAAAATTGAATATAAACAATATAGTCTGTGGGAACAGCATAAAGTCCACATAGCGGGTAGCATACTGCTGATATTGTTGGAAGCAGGATTAATTTTGGGGCTTATTGTTAACAGACGAAAATGGAAAAAGGCCTATATACTGATAGAAAAAATATCTCAACGGCTCAGAGAGCAGGATAAGAGGAAGGATGCTTTTTTATCAAGTACGGCCCATGAATTTAAAACACCGCTGCACGGTATTATCAATATTACGCAAGATGTATTGGAAGATGCTGCTGACCGCATTACGCTGCATCAGCAGGAAAGTTTGGCGCTAGTAATATCGGTAGCGCGGCGCCTATCGATGTTGGTACATGATATACTGGATTTTGAAAAAATTAAACATAGCGAAATTAACCTAGCTATCAGAGCGGTAGATGTATCTGTCGTGGCAGATACTGTGCTGGAAACTTTTCGGTATATTGTCAAAGACGGAGGGGTAACGCTGACAAATCGCATACCGCAAAATTTGTTGGCTATGGCGGATGAAACCCGCTTATGGCAAGTACTATATAATTTGATCGGTAATGCCGTTAAATTTACGGTTTGTGGTGAAGTGGCTGTGATTGCCAAAGTCGAGGCCGATAAGCTCTATATTTCTATTGTAGATACGGGAATTGGCATCCCAAAAGAAAAGTATGAAGATATTTTCGTGGCCTTTGAACAGGTGAGTGCCAGTCGCAGTGATGTATACGCTGGAACAGGCATAGGGCTGACGATTAGCAAAGAACTTGTGGAAAAAATGGGGGGGAATATCTGGGTTCAATGGTCTGAACTCAATAAAGGCTCGTCGATCTGCTTTACACTTACCCTTGCTGATACTGTAGATCAAAATGCTATAGGTAAAGTATTGAAAGAAACGGTAAATGTGATAGAACTTCCGAAAAATTTTCATCTAGAAACGAATAAAGTGGGGGAATTTACTGTTTTGGTTGTGGATGATGAACCTACAAATTTACGAATTTTACTGAATTTGTTTGCCAAGGACAACTATAATGCTTTGACTGCTACAAGTGGCTTTGAGGCGTTACGTTTAATTCGTGAACACAGAAATATTGATCTGGTGTTGGTGGATTTAATGATGCCTGGTATGACGGGGTATGATGTGTGCCGGCAAATAAGAAAGGAGTATTCGCTGTTTGATTTGCCAGTGCTGCTAGTTACTGCACGCAGTGAGCCAGAGGATGTGGTGATAGGTTTTGCGGCAGGAGTCAATGATTTTATTGTCAAGCCCTTTGATGGGCGAGAAGTCAGAGCCAGAGTTAGTACCTTATTGGCGCTAAAAAAAGCGTCAGCGGATGCCATTCGCGCTGAAGTGGCTTTCTTGCAATCCCAGATCAAGCCACACTTTTTTTATAATGTGCTAAATACCATCATTTCTTTTTGCTATACTGATAGTATTAAAGCTGGTAAACTGCTGACTGAATTTAGCAATTATTTGCGGCGGAGTTTTGATATTCAAGATAACTCCCTGTATACTAGTCTTGAAGAAGAACTTGAACTAGTCAAATCCTATGTCGCAATTGAAAAGGCACGGTTTGGTGAGCGTTTGGCTGTGGAATATGATGTGGATGTCAACACAATGAAATGGAAAATATCTCCACTTTTAATTCAGCCATTAGTGGAAAATGCTGTAAGACATGGTCTCATGCAGCGGGAAGAAGGCGGACACATTAAGCTGGTCGTTCGTAAAGAAGAGGATTTTATGATCGTTGAAGTAATCGATGATGGAATCGGAATGTCGTATGCTGAATTATCCGAAGTATTGCAGGATACACATGGTCGCGGTGGAGTAGGCTTAAAAAATATTAATCGGCGAGTGTTTAAGTTCTACGGTCAGGCCTTAACAATTAGTAGCAACGTTTATCAGGGTATAACGGTAAGTTTCAAGATTCCAAGAAGTGCTGCAGAAAATGTTCAGGCTACGCTGGTAGAATAGTGCTGAACGTTGTGAAAGGAGGACATGGTATGTTAAGGGTGGTCATTGTTGATGATGAGCAGCCGGCCATTGATATACTTACGATATTGTTGCGTGGTACAGGGCGGGTTGAAGTCATAGGAGCCTATACCAAACCATCAGAAGCTCTGAAAAATATAGGAAGACTGAAGGCGGATGCGGTTTTTCTGGACGTTGAGATGCCTTGCATTAACGGCCTTGAACTGGCAACGTATCTCTTAAACCAAGATACGGGTCTCGAAATAGTATTTTTGACGGCATTTCCTAGATATGCTGTGGAAGCGTTTGCGCTCAATGCGACAGATTATTTATTAAAGCCGGCGTTGCCGGAAAATGTGGATAGAGCTGTTTCTAGATTGCTAAAGCATGCACGCACACGGTTTTTTAGCGTAAAGCAAGGAGGCAAGATTTGTTCCTTTGGTAAGTTTGAACTGCGCCGTTTGCCGGAGAATAGCGTGATCAAGTGGCGTACTGCCAAAACAGAAGAATTATTTGCGTATTTGCTGTATTATCGGGAGACTATTGTGTCGAAGGAGAAAATTATTGATCATCTGTGGCCTGCACTTGAAACAGCGGACACCCATTTACATACCAGTGTATATCGTGTAAAAAAAACATTAAAAGAAAATGGTGTGGATATATCGATTCAATTTGTTGGTGGCGGTTATATTCTACAGATTGGTAAGGATGTTACCTATGATGTCAATGAAATTGATTATTTTATTGGCAATGGTAAAATAATCAATTCGGATACCGTCAAGGAATTTGAAAAAATTGCTGCACTATACCAAGGAGACTATTTAGAAAGCAAAGATTATCCTTGGTGCGTAGCGGAACGGTCTAGATTGCAGAAAAACTATGTAGGTCTTGTAAAGCAAATAGCGATGTATTATACAGTAGAAAGGGAATATGCCAAGGCTGAAGAGGTGATATTGCAAATAATGGCGTATCTTTCATATGATGAAGACGCGTATGAGCTATTGTTGCAAGTGCTTTTTTTGCAAAATGACAGAGTAGGAGTAATAAAATACTATGAGCAACTGAAAAATGTATTATCCAAAGAACTGGGCATTGAACCTGGGCCTTCGTTGAAACGACTGTATGAAAAAGTTATGAATGAATGACACGTTAAGGACGTGTCATTTTTTGCGTTATTGTCCAGAAAATGTTCAGAATAGGGAGATATAATAGAAAGAAGTCTAAATAAGTCGATCCTTACCGTTGGCAGATTTGTAATGGACTACTGCCAAATCATTGAAGAAAGGACTGATATCATGTCACGGAAATTAAAGTACAAGACCAGTAGGCAAAGAGTGTGTCTGCTCTCCACTGCCATACTCCTTAGTTCCATCGCTTCGGGGCTAGCGGCTCCCGCTGTCGACCGGCCAGATGCTGCCCAGGTATTACGCAATACCCAGAAAACCGAACTCATTTTGCCACCAGAAGAACGACCTGAGCTTACGGTAAAAGAACAGTCACCTCGCCCACCTATGAACATGGAAAACGGCAAAAAAATTCGGGTGGAGAACATTCGCGTCACTGGTCAGAATGTGCTTTCCTCTGCAGAACTGGCGGCAATTTATCAGGATAAGCTCCAGCAAGAACTGACCTTAACGGAACTCAATCAAATTGCAATGAAAATTACCAATCATTTTAAAGAACGTGGTTATCTAGTGGCTCAGGCATATCTGCCGCCCCAGGAAATTAATCAAGGCAGCGTAGAAATAGCCGTATTGATCGGCCAATACGGGGAAATCATTCTGAAAAACCACAGCTCGGTCAGCGACCGGGCAATTAAGCAGCAACTTGCTGCCCTGCGCCCAGGGGCAAATATTAACAATAAAGACCTAGAACGAGCCATCTTGCTTGCTGGCGATCTGACAGGCATAACGGCGAAAGTAACCCTGACACCGGGCAAACAAACCGGAGTAGCGGATTGCATTGTGGAAACCACCAACCAAGCCGGCAATATCCATGGTAGCATTAGCGTCAATAACTGGGGCAACCGTTTTATCGGGAGCGTTCAAAGCATGAGTAACTACCATGTGATGAATCCATCTCGTAGCGGGGATGATCTTAGCCTGAACGTAACAAGTGCTGGTAGTGATATCTCTTTAGCCGGAGCGAGTTATCGACTGGCCTTAGGAGAAGGACTGACTTTCAATACTGGTTATTCCCAAGTCCGCTACTGGCTAGGGGAAGATTTCGCGTACCTAAATGCTCACGGCACGGCCTACACCAAACACGCCGATCTAACCTGGGCAATGCAGCGTTCACGCACAAGTAATCTGAATGTACAGCTAGGCTATGACTATAAAACGTTTCATGACCTCACCGATTCGAGTGGTGGCGTGATCGATAAATCCTCCCATGCGACGATGCTGGGCGTAAGTGGCGATAGTCACGATACAGTAGGCGGTGGCGGAGTAAACGCCTACACTCTCCAGTGGTATCACGGTGGTCTCACGGCGCAGTCCAATACAACGTTGCCGCCTATTGGCAGTTGGAATAAGACCGCCTACAGCCTCTTTCGCCAACAGACGTTGAAGAATCGGTTAGTGTTGCAGACCGCGCTGAGCGGTCAATGGGCATCGACCAATCTGGATTCCTCTGAACGCTTCTCATTAGGCGGTGCCAATGGCGTTCGTGCCTATCCAGCCAATGAAGCTTCGGGTGACGAGGCTTGGCTGTTTAGCGGCGAATTGCACTGGATTATTCCCTTGCCAGAAAAAAAACATATGCTACAGCTCATTGGTTTTTATGATACTGGCGTATCCCACATTGCAAAAGATTCCACAGCGTCGGATAATCGCCGGGCTCTGTCAGGAGCCGGTCTTGGCGTAATCTGGGGACTGCCAGGCGATTACAGCGTCAAAGTCAACTACGCCTGGAAGCTAGGTAGTGCGGCAGCCCAGTCCGATACGGATAAAAGTGGCCGCCTGTGGTTGCAGGCAGTAAAAACATTTTAGGAGGTATCATTTTATGCAACGAAAATGGCAACGGCGCTGGCAGCGCCTAGTCAAAAATGTTCTGCCACCGCTGGCAGCTGGCATGGTATTCTTTAGCGTGTATAACTCGGTTGCCTGGGCGAGTCCCACTGATGGCAACGTAACGGTCGGTAGTGGCACCATCACCGCCACTGGTAAGACAACTACCATCAATCAGACCAGTGACAAACTATCGATTAATTGGCAGAGTTTTAGCATCGCCAGCGGTGAAACGGTTAACTTTGTGCAACCCAGCAGCAGTGCAGTAGCACTTAACCGAGTAGTGGGTAGCAGTAGCTCCGCTATCTACGGAGCGCTAAACGCCAACGGTAAAGTATTTCTCATCAATCCCAACGGGATTTTATTTTCCTCCAGCGCCCAGGTCAATGTAGGTAGCCTAGTGGCTTCGACCCTCCAGTTAAGTGATAGCAATTTCCTAAAGGAAAACTACACCTTTACCTCCGGCGGCACAGGATCGGTTATCAATCAGGGAACCATCCAAACCACAGACGGTGGGTATGTGGCGCTTTTAGGTAACCAAGTCAACAATGAAGGCGTCATCCTGGCAAACAAAGGATCAGTTGCCCTTGCAGCTGGCGCGGCGGCGACACTAGACTTTACTGGAGATGGCCTGATCAATTTAAATGTCAGCCAGGCGGCACTTGATGCCCAGGTAAGTAACATTGGCCTTGTACAGGCCAATGGCGGCTTGGTAGCGATGACCGCCAAAGCGGCTGGTGACCTAACAGGCACCGTCGTCAACAACACCGGAATTATCCGGGCCCAAAGCATTAGTGAACGTAATGGAAAGATTGTGCTGGACGGCGGAGATACGGGTGTTGTAAGTGTCAGCGGCACTCTGGATGCCTCCGGTAAAACCAGCGGATTAGCCGGAGGTACAGTCAAAGTGCTAGGAAACGAAGTACAGCTTACCTCATTAACCAGAATCGACGTGTCAGGCGACAAGGGTGGTGGTATCGCCTTGATAGGCGGTGCTTATCAAGGTGGCAGCAGTGAAAAATCGGCTTCGGCTACAACGGTAGAAACGGGCGCAACTATTACGGCCGATGCTATTAATAGTGGCAACGGTGGACAGGTTGTTGTGTGGTCAAATGATACTACCAAGTATGACGGAACTATAACTGCTCGGGGAGGTACAAATAGCGGTGATGGTGGTTATGCCGAGGTGTCCGGCAAACGGATTCTTACTTTCACTGGCACCGTCGATCTCCGAGCAAATAACGGCAAGACGGGCAATTTACTGCTTGACCCTTACAATCTAACCATTTCCAATAGTACAGATAGCAACATAACAGGCACAAGCGCAACAGGTAATGACAGTGAGATGAATGTAACTACTTTAATAGGACTGCTAAGCTCAGCAAATGTTACGGTTTCGACTGGCAGCGGCGGTAGTCAGGATGGTAACATTACTGTTGCCGTGCCGGTAAGCTGGTCATCAGATTCCGTGCTGACACTTTCGGCAGCAGGCAATATTGTGTTTAATGCCGGTTTAACGGCGACTGGCACTAATGCAGGATTGGTTCTTGAGTATGGTGCAGGTAAAAATTATATCCTGAACGGCAATCCTATTACTTTGTCAGGGAGCAATGCGTCCCTTCAAATCGGAGAATCTGGGGCACTGCAAACTTATACTCTAATCCACTCTATGGTTGATTTTGATGCTATTGATACGACCGGACTTAACGGCAACTACGCGTTGGTACAAGACCTTAATGCCGGCGGCACTATTTATACGGCTGCCCTCGTGGGAACTGGTTCTTCCACTGCTTTTTCTGGTACTTTTGCAGGCTTGGGTCATACTGTCAGTAATCTTGTCGTTCACGGGACAGCGAACTATACCGGATTGTTCGGTTATTCAACAGGCACTATCCGAGATATTGGGGTAACTAGCGGCAATATAACCAATACTAGCGAATATACGGGAGGCTTAGCTGGTTACAACACAGGAACGATTACTAATAGTTATTATAGCGGTGATGTGGATGGTAATATAAATGTAGGTGGCCTTGTAGGAAGTAATAATAGTGGCACTATAAGCTACAGTCATAGCAGCGGCACGGTTAAGTCTACCGGAGTTGCTGACAGAAACATAGTCGGTGGTTTAGTTGGTAGTAGCTATACCGGTACTATCAGCGACAGCTATAGCGAAAGTACTGTGACTAGCTTGTTTAGCACAGGCATTTCCGGCTATCAAGGTAACTACGTTGCTGGCGGACTGGTTGGTGCTGCCTGGAATGGTGGTACTATTAGCAATAGCTACGCTACCGGTACAGTGAATGGTAGTAGCACGATTGGCGGCCTGGTAGGAGTAAGCTTTGCTGCTATTGACAACAGCTACAGTGAGAGTGCGGTCAATGCCACCTCGAATGATGCTGGCGGATTGGTGGGAGTAAATTATGGCGCGATTAGTAACAGTCACAGTACTGGAGTAGTTACAGCTACGAAAATAAACGATGTAAATGATACTGTCAATGCCAGTAATGATATTGGCGGCTTAGTTGGTGCCAATTATACGGATGGTATACATACCGGTACAATTACTAACAGTTACAGCATAGGTAATGTTCAAGGTACAGGCTGGGTCGGTGGTTTAGTTGGCTATAATGATACAAATGCCTCCATTTCCGGAAGTTACAGCACTGGAAATGTTGATGGTTATTATAGCGTTGGTGGTTTGGCAGGGACTAATGCTGGTGGTAGTATAGACACAAGTCACAGTGAAGGAATTGTAACAGGTGCTAACCGGATTGGTGGATTGGTAGGAAAAAACAGTGGCAGTATTACGAATAGTTACAGCGAGAGTGTGGTGACCCGCACCGGAAGCGTTAGTGTTATCAGTAGCACGGAAGGTTTGGCGATTGGCGGTCTTGTAGGTTATAATACTGGGACTATTTCTAGTTCTTACTCCAGTGGTACGGTTACAAGCAATGATACCGGCGTGACAAACAGTACAGGTGGAACACTTACCAGTTATGTCGGTGGTCTTGTTGGCAACAATCAGGGAACAATTTCCAATTTATCTTACAGCACGAGTGCGGTGTATAGTCATGTCGGCAATAGTAGTAGCGGTATATCGACTTACTATGCTGGTGCTTTAGTTGGGAAAAATCAGACTTCGGCAAATGTCAGTGCAAATTCAACCGCCAGTGGAATTACCGTACTTTACGTAGATTCACCGTTGTCTTTGACTAACCGAATTACCTTGGTTTCAAGCGGTGATATTGAGATTACCAGCCCTATTACTTCATCAGATAGTCTGTATTTAGATGCGGGCGGAAAAATCACCGAAAGTGACGGCGGTAAATTTGTGGGCGATTATCTCAAAGCATATGCGAACGGAGTCATAACGCTTACTGGCGATAATAATGTCAATTACTTTTCTGCGATTTCTGGTAATCATAATATTTATTTCCATGATGTGTTACCTGCTGGAGAACAATTGAATCTTGGTAGTGGTGATTCAACTATTTATATTGATGCTGGGACCGGGAATTTTTATCTTACTGTCGATGGCAGTCTAAACGCAGCTGATGTGGCCTCTCATGTAAATATTGAGAATAAACTGATTGCTGATGGTCTTTACATATATGGTCCTAATTGCAGATTCTGGTTGTATGGTTCTGATTATATCCATATTAATACACTGGCGGCGAATGTTGGTACTATGGCAATTGCCGATTCAGATGGTTTTACTATCGGTTCGATAAGTGGTTCCATAGGTACTCTTTCGGGTATTACCAGTACTGGCATTTGGAATGGTAGCACCTTGTTAAATTCTTCTATTGGTTTAGAATCAGATGCTACGATTACGCAAACGGCTCCAATCAATGTAGTTCGCCTGCTGTTAGGAAAGGGGAATTTTATATTAGACAATAGTTCTAATCACGTAGGTTCTCTTGCTACCTATTCTTATTCAATGTATAGTACGAGTGGCGGTGATAACACTGCGGCTAAAACCAATGGCGGTACAGGGAACATTACCTATCGTGATTCAGGTAATCTATTGATTGATACAGATGTTACCTATGGTGATACGGCGGCGATTTTAGCAAGTGGTATGGTGAATCTTGAGGCAGCATCCATTGGGTTTACCAATAGCGGTGGTCTAGGTATTAACGCCCAGCATATTACCTTGAAGAGTTCCGGCGACATCAGCCTTACTAGTTCAGTCATTGCAGATTATACTAGTGGTGTGATCACCCTCGAGTCCGCAGGCGGCAATGTCACTGATACTTCTGGTATTACAGTCAGTGCACATGGGCTACTACTCAAGGGTGCGGGGGCCGATTATAATCTTACTACGGCGAATTACAATGTTGGACTGTTAGCTGCAGATACTGGTAGCATCGCGTATTCCCAGACTGGTGGTATATCGATTGATACAGTAGCAGGCGTTAGTGGCATTAAGGCAACAGGCGATGTATCTATCACTACGCCATCACCTGCTTCAGGTTCTGCGACGATTTATATCAATAAACCAATTGTCATTACCTCTTCATCACCAGCTACACTCACGCTCAGTTCTGGTAATGATGTTATTTTAAATCAGAACAGCGCGCTTACTGCTGATAATGTTGCAGTAAATATGATTTTAGCCAGCAATCTGTCTGGTTCTGGCGGATATGTTCGTTTGCTCCAAGGGTCTTCAGTTACCACGAATGGCGGTGATTTGACGATTGGTGGCGGAGTAGGGGCTAGCGATTATGCTGTTGCTGCTGATCCCTACAACTATGAAGGCGTTTGGATTGCGACCTCAACAATAAATACTGGAGCTGGTGATATTACCATTCATGGCAAAGGGTATAATGGTATCCGGATTAACGGTGGCAGTTTGACAACGACCAGCGGTTCAATTACTCTAGATGGAATTGGTGATGAAAGCGGTGGCACAGGTGTATTTATAAAATCCTATGCTGGACTTGACGGAAACCTTCAGCCAACCATACCGACTGTTATCAGCACAAATACTGGTAACATTACTATTACAGGCGCGTCTAACAACAGCAACACGGAATCCCTCGGTAACCAATATTATTTTACCGGCGTCAACATCTGGTCAGATGATAGAGATTTGACTGAAACAACTTCCTACAAAGGCGTTTATATTACCAGCGGCAACGGTGACATTACTATTACGGGCTACCGTTTGGCAAATGATAGCTCAGCTACTGGTAATACAGGAGTGAGTCTATCCACGTTAACGCTGGTGGAGACGACTGGTACAGGAAATATTTTGATTTCTAATGATAGTGGCAGTGCTACTGTGGCGAATGAAATTGGTATTAGGGCAGCAGGCGTTATTTCTGCCAGTGGGAGTGGCACGATTACCCTGAAAGGTCTAAATGGAGTTCAACTGGCAGGCGGTAGCATCACAGCAACAGATACAGTGGTACTAGCAGGCACAGGCACTATCACTCAGTTGGATAATTCTAGCGGAACGGTCAGCGGCCAGATTACGGCAGAAAATTTGCTGCTACAAGGCAACGGCGCTAACTATACACTTACCAGTACCAGTAACCAGTTTAGTACAATAGCTGCCAGCGGTGCCGGCAATGTCTCAGTGTATGACAGAAGTGCCCTAACAGTAGGCACTGTAGATGGAAATGAAGGTATTGATGCTACAGGCATTGTAAAACTGGCTACTGGTAGCGGTAGTGATATCACGCTTGCTAAGGCCATTGTCACTACCGATAGTAGCAGTACTAGTACAGACGGCGCTATTACCTTGCTTTCAGGGCAGAATTTTATCAATAACGCTGGCAGCAACGCTTTGAGGACAGGCAACGGCGGGAATTGGCTGGTTTATTCCGCAGATCCTTCTGCTAATATTATTGGCGGAGTAAGCTACAACTTTAAACAATACAATGCTGCCTACGGTGACGCTATTAGTGGCACAGGCAACGGCTTTGTCTATACTTTGGCGCCGCAAGTGACAGTAGATTTAACTGGTACAATCAATAAAACCTATGATGGCACGGATGCGGCAACTGTTAGTGGGGGTAATTATGCAATAAGCGGCAATGTAAGCGGTGATACATTGGTACTGAATAATACTAGTGCTAGCTATGCAGACAAAAATGCAAATTCGAATAAAACCGTAAAAGTTGACGGTTTGTCCATACAATCTGCTACTGACAGCACTGGTGCAAGCGTTTATGGATACAGTTTAACAGGTACAATGGTCAGTAAATCCATTGGAACTATAGCAAAAGCCACCATCAGTGCGGTAACAGGCATTACGGCAGCGGACAAGGTGTATGACGGCACAACCACGACCACTCTTACGACCAATAGTGCTGCCTTTAGCGGCCTGGTAGCTGGTGACAATCTAAGTGTATCGACTGCCACAGGCAGTTTTGCTGACAAAAATGCAGGCACTAATAAAACCGTAACCATTAACGGCATCACCTTAGGTGGTAGCGATGCAGGTAACTATACCTTAGCTACTGATTCAGCAAGTACTACTGCGACTATCAGTAAAGCCACCATCAGCGCAGTAACTGGCATTACAGCAGCGGACAAGGTATATGATGGCACAACAGCGTCCACACTGACGACGATAAATGCAGGATTTAGCGGCCTAGTATCTGGCGACAGCCTAAGTGTATCGACTGCCACAGGCAGTTTTGCTGACAAAAATGCAGGTGACAACAAGACGATAGCAATCAGCGGTATCACCTTAGGTGGTAGTGATGCAGGTAACTATACCTTAACTACTAGTTCGGCAAGCACTACCGCTAGCATCAGTAAAGCCACCATCAGCGCCGTAACTGGCATTACGGCAGCGGATAAGGTATATGATGGAACAACGGGTGCAACGCTGACGACTACAAATGCAGGATTCAGCGGCCTGGTATCTGGCGACAGCCTAAGTGTATCGACTGCCATAGGCAGCTTTGCTGACAAAAATGCGGGTGATAATAAGACGGTAACGATCAGCGGTATCACCTTAAGTGGTAGTGATGCAGGTAACTATACTTTAGCTACTAGTTCGGCAGATACTACCGCGACTATCAGTAAAGCCACCATCAGTGCGGTAACAGGCATTACAGTGGCAGATAAGGTATATGACGGCACAACAGCGTCCACACTGACGACTACAAATGCAGGATTTAACGGCCTGGTATCTGGGGACAGCCTAAGTGTGTCGACTGCCACAGGCAGTTTTGCTGACAAAAATGCAGGCACTAATAAAACCGTAACCATTAACGGCATCACCTTAGGTGGTAGCGATGCAGGTAACTATACCTTAGCTACTGATTCAGCAAGTACTACTGCGACTATCAGTAAAGCCACCATCAGCGCAGTAACTGGCATTACAGCGGCGGACAAGGTATATGATGGCACAACAGCGTCCACACTGACGACGATAAATGCAGGATTTAACGGCCTGGTATCCGGGGACAGCCTAAGTGTATTCAGCGCCACAGGCAGCTTTGCTGACAAAAATGCAGGCACTAACAAGACGGTAACAATCAGCGGTATCACCTTAGGTGGTAGTGATGCAGGTAACTATACCTTAGCTACTAGTTCGGCAACAACACAGGCGGATATTACTCCTAGAGATCTTACCATCACTGCTATTGGGCAAAATAAAAAATATGATGGTAAAACAACAGCTATGGTGACCTATGGTGACGATCGTATCAGTACTGACAGTCTGACTGTCATTGGTAGTGCAACCTTTGTTGATGCTAATCCCGGATCTAATAAGGCCATAACTATCAGTTCTTTAACGGCAACAGGCACTGATGCTGGCAATTATACCCTAGTAGATAACACTACTGGTATAACAGCTACCATTTTTCCTGATGAAAAAATCGAGGTAGCGGTGAAATATTCCAATAGCCAGGTCACTCCATTGCAGTCAGCTGTCGGCGCAGAGGGCAATCATCCGCCTACAATAGAAATTGTCCAAACAGGGAGCAATCAAAACGGAATTATGCCATTTTTGCCGACAAGCGTTACAATGACAACGGCAGGAGGTCAAACAACCGGTTATAGCGTTACCGTGTCAAATAATGGGGTAACCTTAAGCCGCAGCAGCGAAAGTTCCTCTGCTACTACGAGCCAGAGTAGCATTGCCGTTTTCACCGCTAACAATGGAGGAAACTCGGTAACCAGCTTTGCCGTTACTGTCGGCGATGGCAGTCTGACCGTAAGCGGCACGACAGCAGCGGCGAGCTTGAATGGGACATCTGAACCAGCAGGGACGGCTGCTTCCACAAGCTGCAGTCTAATGACAAGCGATGGCCAAACAGCTCAGTTCCAGATCTTATATGAAAATAACGCCATTAGTATCAGTCCCCTCAATCAGGCGGCAGCTACAATCAACTTAAATGAGGGAAGTTTCAAAGAAATGGTAGTTGCTAGCGGCATGCTGGCGGCCCAACAGAATCTGGGAGCCGACCTGCAATTTTTGACTGCCGTATATATTCATTAAACATAAAGTCCGCAGGGCTTTTCCTGCGGACTGTCTTTCCCATAAAATTAAAAGAAGTGAGGAAAATAGTATGAACCAGGAATTTTTTGTCGATGGTATCAGTGCCATCCATGTTACAGGGAATTTGATCCGTATTGATCTCTTGACATTGCAGCCACAGTTAAAAAGTGAGAATGGACAGCCGGTAGTGGAAGTGAATAAGCGGCTGATTATGCCGTTAGAGGCTTTTATCCAATCCTTGGCTATCCAGCAGGAGATTGTTCAGAAACTGCTTAGTACAGGTGTGCTGAAACAAAATGATAACGCATCGGCAAAAACTCAGGATAAGGGAGAATCATAAGGATGATCATAAATATAATAAAAAAACAGCTTTTGGGCGTTTTCATGACCGCACTCCTACTCTTAAGTATTGGAGGCATAGCCGAGGCCGCTACAGTGGTCACAGGCCCGGTAGGTTATGTGGATTTTCTATATCTTATCAACCAACATCCGGATACGACGCAGGCTAATATCAGCCTTAAGGCAGAGCAGGAAGCGATCTTACAGGAATTTAAAAATAAGTCCGCCGATTTAAGTGATAAGGATAAGCAAGATCTTGATCGGCAACTTGGGCAGCGATTGGAAAATAAACGGAAGGAACTACTACAGGTGATATCCGCCAAAGTAGTAGCTGCTGCCAATGAAGTCACTAAGGAAAAAGGACTGTCGATTATCATTGGTAAGCAGGATGTAGTCTGCGGTGGCATAGATGTTACGGCTGACGTATTGAAAAAAATCAGCGGGAAATAATTTTTAAAGTCGTTTTCTATAATCCGTATACTTTAGAAAATCCGAAAAATTACGAAGAGGCTGTCGCAATGCGACAGCCTCTTTGTAAAGAATACTATTCAGAGATACTCATTGACCTGGTTGATACAACGACTTCTGGAAGTTTCAAGGAAATGGCCACTTTAAAAACCTGTTGATCAAAAGAAATTGCGCAATAACCCTGATATTTGGTCACAAGTGTTTTCATACTAGCAAGCCTGATTCCGTGGTCCGCCCCTCCTTTCGCAGATAATAGAACATCATCCTGACGCTGTATGAGAGTGTTAAAGGAATTCTCAAATTGCTTGACTGCAGGGGGACAGTGGGGACGGTACTTTTTTGATAATTTTTTTAATAGCGAAAGTTTCGATGTAGTTAAGTGACG
>Ga0316613_10000917_pt1 | contig 21047 bp, 17 predicted proteins | sample OWC_soil_day10_C_2_FD_207647 | JGI IMG/M metagenome (GOLD analysis project Ga0316613, IMG submission 207647) | Wetland soil microbial communities from Old Woman Creek delta, Ohio, United States - OWC_soil_day10_CT_b | ecosystem: Environmental > Terrestrial > Soil > Wetlands | place: USA: Ohio...
GTTCCGGCATCGAGCAAGTGAACCAGGCCATCGTTCAGATGGACACGGTCACTCAGCAGAACGCGGCGCTGGTGGAGGAAGCCGCAGCAGCAGCGGAAAGCCTGCAGGAACAGGCCGGACACCTGGTGCAACTGGTCAGCGTGTTCCATACCGGCAATGGGGTTGACGCTGCGGTCAAGGTCGCAGCTCCCGTTCGGGCGGCCAGTCACGCTGTGGCGGTAAAGAGGGCAGTCAGGCCTGCGTTGAAGGTAGTGAACGCGAAAGCAGCCGCGCCAGCCGCCTCGGGTGCATTGGTTTCTTCGCAAACGGCTGGCAACGGCGACGACTGGGAAGAATTCTAGAACGGTAGTATGGCTGCCGGCAGCAGGTTCCAGGAAAAGAGCGGTGCGGGGCCGGCATCATTTTATGGGGTAAATGATGCCGGTCCTGATTTTCATATGAGGTTTGGAAGCCATCCAGTGATTTCACAACCTTTTAAGCAGAGCAGGTATGTTTTGTGGTTGCTATTTAATATATCAAATTCGATAATAAAAATATTAGATTCATGTCCTGAATCTAATGAACAAACTTATCAATTGGTATATCTATTTAATATAAAAGATATATTTTCATTTCCAATTTCTCAACCCTAAAGTTTAGGATTTATCCTGCGTTATATATGTGCATTCCTTACATATGGGCTGCGAGTGCATGCTCGCAGGCACCTACCCGTCGGCTGGCTGATTGATGGACACCGCCTGGGCTAAGGCGGTATTTCCTCTGTATTACCAGGCAAGAACAGAACAAGAAGGCGGCCGGCTGACAGGGTCTTGCTTTCTGAAAGTCGATCCTTATACGTGAGATGTTGGGAGAATAAGAATGCGCTATTCCAACATAAGTAAGCCCCTTGCCACAGTATTGCCAAGCAGTCTGTCGCAGGTTGGTTGGTGTGTAGTTAATCCCTTACTTTTGGCTGGTGAGGGCCCTTCAAGACTGTATTTGGTGTTGTTTCTTCAAAACGCATCCAATTCGGACGCTCTATTTTCGAATCCGGTGTTGTAAATAGGTAAATTTCCTAAAATAAATAGGTAAATTTCCTATATGCAACAAATATTTCCTACGGGCAATGGCATAATATCTACAGTTTCTCTAGGGCAATACTTGCAGATATATCCCCGGTTCTGGCGGCCCACTGAGAATAGACCGGCTACCTTGCCGGTCATGTGCTGCATACCTGCTCATCAGGAATGCGGGCGGCACAGGCGCCGGCGACATCCGGTTTGGTCGATGTTGACGACAAGGGAAACACATGAACAGATCCGATCCACCGAAAAAGCCGCCGTCGGGAACGCCATCTCCAGATTCGTCCGGGTCACATGAATCGCCTGTTTCCCGGCTGCGCTCGTCGGTCGCATTTTTGATGGACCGGAATGCCGGTCGCAGCGCGTCATCGGACGAGTCAGTCTCCATCCTGGATGGAGACTGGAACAACCGCGTTCACAAGAGAAAACATTTCCGTACCGGAAAGACTGTCTGCACCGAGGCTGGGCAAGGTCTCGCTGCGGAAAAGACTGAATTGACCCATACGAACACAGGTTCGCGCCTGAAGCGGCTCATGGCCAAATTCTTCCGTTGAAAGGTGGCTTATGAAATGGTTCAGCAGAATGAGCGTCGGAAACAAGCTGTGCTGCATGGTGTTCGGCATGGTCGGCATCGTGTTCATCGTGTACGGCATGGCGATGAGCCGCTCGACCTCCGCCATGATGGAAGAAAAGGCGGTTGCGCAGGTGCAGGGCGAGTCGCGCATGCTCATCGATCTGATCGAGCTGTTCAATAACGGCAAGCGCAGCGAGGCCGAGCGTTTCGGCAAGATTTTTTCCAACTATTTCGTCGCGGATTTTTCGCTCGATACGACCCGCAGGGTGGCGGTCGGCGGGCGGAACGTTCCCGTGCTGAGGAACGGCGCCACCGATCTCAACCAGAACTACGCCAGCCCCGACCGCTTCAGCGCGCAGACCGGAGAAGTGGCGACCGTGTTCGCCCGAGACGGTGATGATTTCGTGCGCGTCTCCACCTCACTCAAGAAAGAGAACGGGGAACGCGCGGTCGGCACCGCGCTCGACCGCAACCATCCCAGCTACGCCAAGTTGCTGGCGGGCGAGAAGTATTCCGGGCTGGCGAACCTGTTCGGCAAGCCCTTCATGACGGAGTACGAGCCGATCAAGAACAGCTCGGGCAAGATCGTGGGAGCGATGTTTGTCGGCGTCAACATCGCCAAGGATATCGAAACTCTCAAGGGCAAGCTCAAGGAACTGAAGCTCGGCGACACGGGCTACTTCTACGTGCTGGACTCCATGCCCGGCAACAACTACGGCAAGCTGGTCATGCATCCGACCCGCGAGGGCGAGAACATGCTGAACGACAAGGACAGCGGCGGACGTGCCTACGTCAAAGACATGCTCGACGGCAAGGACGAGATCCTGCGCCTGTCGCTGGCCGAAAAGGGCGACTCTTCGCGCGACGTAATGACGGTGGTGACACGCTTCAAGGACTGGAACTGGACCATTGCGGGCCAGGTGTACAAGGATGAAATGACGCGCGAGATCGTGCGCCAGCGTAATTTGTTTGTGCTGGCCGGCGCGGCAGTACTGGCGTTGATCGCATTGGCGATCTACTACTCCACCCGCCGCATGATCTCGAACCCGCTGAAGGAGATGAGCGACGTGTCTTCCGAACTCGCCGCAGGCAACCTGACCGCCCACATCGACGTGTCCCGCGAGGATGACATCGGCGACCTGATGCGTGCCATCGACAGCGTCGGCACCGAACTGACCAAGGTGGTCGAGGAGGTGCGTCAGGCAAGCACGGCGATTGCCACGGCATCGACGCAGATCGCCTCCGGCAACCACGACCTGTCCGCCAGGACGGAAGAGCAGGCGTCCTCGCTGGAAGAAACGGCATCCTCGATGGAAGAGCTGACCTCGACCGTGAAGCAGAACGCGGACAACGCGAAGCAGGCCAACCAGCTCGCCGTGGCCGCGTCCGGCGTGGCGGTCAGGGGCGGTTCGGTCGTGACGCAGGTAGTCGAGACCATGGACGCGATCAGCGAATCGTCGCAGAAGATGGCCGACATCATCGGCGTGATCGACGGCATCGCGTTCCAGACCAATATCCTGGCGTTGAACGCGGCAGTGGAGGCGGCCAGGGCGGGCGAGCAGGGCCGGGGTTTTGCGGTGGTGGCATCCGAAGTGCGTAACCTGGCTCAGCGCAGCGCCTCGGCGGCCAAGGAAATCAAGGCGCTGATCGACGACTCGGCATCCAAGGTCGATTCCGGCGGCAGACTGGTGCATCAGGCGGGTGCGACCATGGACGACGTCGTGAACAGCATCAAACGGGTCAACGACATCATGGGCGAGATATCTGCGGCCAGCAGCGAGCAGAGCGCCGGGATCGAACAGGTGAACCAGACGGTCACGCAGATGGATACCGTGACCCAGCAGAACGCGGCGCTGGTCGGGGAAGCTGCAGCAGCAGCGGAAAGCCTGCAGGAACAGGCGAAAAACCTGGTGCAGATGGTCAGCGTCTTCAAGACTGGGAACAGCCAGCCTGACGCGGCTACGGCGGTCGCCGCAGTGCCGCAGCGCCAGCCCGGGCTGAAACTGGCGACGGCCTAGCACGGACGTCATCGTACGAACATAGCGCGGATGCCGCCCCCGCGACGGACAGGGCGGCAACGGATTGAACGGTTTCCTTAAAGAGAGGAGAAAACGGAACCGGTGCCGGGGTCTCAGCCCCATTAAGAGACTTCGGCACCGCATTCCTTGTTTTGGTCGCGCCGCTCCGGCTGTATGACTCGGGGAGCCATGCCCTGTGGGGGGCTGGTACAGCTGGAGCGGCCATTTTTATCCGGGCGCACGTCGCCCGGTTTTTTTTGAGTGCGCGCTTGATTCTCTGCAAGCCGCCATCCGGACATCGTGCAACCATGCGTGCCATGCGCCGGAAAAGGCCCGTCACGGCCAGTTTCCCCGGCCGATTTTCCGTCACCAACCCGAAACCATCCGACACGATGCCATCCAGGACCCTCTTGAAACAGGCCGGACTTGTCGCCATCGGGCTGCTGCTCTTCGCTTGCGCAGGAATGGGGGAGCACAAGGCCACGACTGCCTAAAAACAGGACTGTCTCGGACTCAGGGGCGCCACCAGTGGGGCAAGGCGCGCCATGCATGCGAGGAGGCGATTGATTTCGCCCAAGCAGACGGCGCGCTCTTCCATGAGGCGCTGCTGGAACTGGCGCGCCTGAACGCGGAGCTGGGCGACTGAGTGGCCCATTTTCACAGGAATTGACAGCCTCCTTGTGCCTCTATGCGTCGGCATGAAGCGTGGAATAGTGGAGTGCGAAGGTTGAAGGAATCAGGCTCGGCAGCGGACCGTAAGGCGTCGCATGATAGGGATCAAATATGGATATGATGGTTAATCGATATAACCAACCTGTCTATAACTGATCGGTCGATATATTTCATCGTTTTATACATATTAAATAAATATCGTTGTCATCGCATCACTAGAGAGGCATGCTAGAAACTCGACAAAGGCGCTTCACACAAATGCTGACAAAGAAAAACCGCCGGAATCATTATTCTGCAATATGCGATCTTCTTCTCAAATCCGAATTGCTGAACAGGCTCCGGAGTGGCACGTCCAATTTTGGCATTTACCAGCGATGTTGCAGAAATCAATCTCATCAAAACCTTGAAGCGGCGATCTAGGCATGGCTGTTCGAGGAGCAGGCACGATATGAATTACGTACAACGGCAGGCAGGCCCTGGCAAACCACTTGTTGCGTTGCTGGGAATCATCAGTTTTCATCTTCTACTGGGTTATGCACTGGTCAACGGTCTCGCCCGGAATGCAGTTCACTTCATTAGGCAACCACTCACTGTAAGCCTGATCGGCGAGATCACGGCTGCGCATCCGTCTTCATTGCCGAAGGCTTCATCGCCGCCGCCGTCAGCGCCGCCAAAATCGACGGTGCGTCCGCAATCGGCTGCGATGAAGCCTTCACCGGAGATTCCTGTGCAGGGGACGACCCAGACTTCGATAACAACCGCTCGGAATGCCGGGCACGTATCTTCCCGCGAATCCGGTTCCGGCTCCGGTACGGGAACAGCTTCCGGCACAGGTTCCGGCTCTGGCACGGGTAGCGGGACATCTTCCGGCCCCGCAACGGGCAGCGTGGCAGTTGCCTGCCCGAATCACCTTGCGGTACGCAGTCAGGTTCCTTATCCGGCAAGGGCTCAGCGGCTTGGATTGTCCGGAGACGTTGTCGTGGATTTCACGGTGGATGTGGGCGGCCAGATCAGAGACATCGCACTCGTCCGTTCCACCAACAGCATCTTCAACAGCACCGCCAAGAACGCCGTCTCCATGTTCCGCTGTGTCGGGCAAGGCCGCGATATTCGCGTAAGAGTACCTTTCTCGTTTCATCTGGACGCGTGATGCCGCTTACACCAAGTTATACAGGAGAAAAGAATGACTTATCTAAAGAAAATCCATGCATATGCGATTGCCTTTTGCCTGGCTGCATCTGCTTTTACCGCCACGCCGGCCTTGGCGGAGCCCAATCAAGACGCTGTCCAGCAGGTCGTTCAGGCAGCAGCCCCTGCCGCAGTAAATGGCAAGCAAACCGTGGATAATCCCTACGGGTTGACGGCACTCTGGAAAGGGGGCGATTTCATCGCAAAGGCAACGCTGGCAATTCTCGTCCTTATGTCTGTCGGCAGTTGGTATGTCATCATCACCAAGCTGGCCGATCAGCACATACTGAATAAGCAGGCTAAAAATGCGAGCAAATCCTTCTGGGCTGCCGGCGAAGTCGAGCAGGCTGTCGAGACGCTGGAGGCAACCAGTGCCTATCGCTTCATCGCCAAGTCCGGTGCCGATGCAAAAATCCATCACCGCGGTTTGCTGGGTTATATCGATTTCAACGACTGGATCCAGCTCTCCATACAACGTTCCATTGAAAAAGTTCAGAACCGCCTTCAGGATAAATTGGCATATCTTGCAACCGTGGGTTCCACGGCCCCCTTTGTCGGGCTGTTTGGCACGGTGTGGGGTATCTACCACGCCCTGACGGCAATCGGCATCGCCGGCCAGGCATCTATCGACAAGGTCGCAGGCCCCGTGGGCGAATCCTTGATCATGACAGCCATAGGCCTTGCCGTGGCCGTGCCCGCCGTGCTTGGCTACAACTGGCTCGTCCGGCGCAACAAGATCGCCCTGGAACAGCTTCGCTCCTTCGGAGCGGACCTCCATGCAGTGCTGCTTGGTTCCGCGGCCGCCAATAAAGACGGGCAGGATGCAAACGTAGCCCGCTCCATCCACGCCTGAGGTCAACGGACATGGCCATGCAAGTTGCAAGCTCGGAAGATGATGATGTCATTGCCGCCATTAATACGACTCCTTTAGTGGATGTAATGCTGGTGCTCCTGATCATTTTCCTGATCACCATTCCTGTTGTCACTCAGTCCGTTCCCGTTAATCTGCCACGGGAAAGCAGCCAGATCCATGTGGTAAGGCCTGAAGGTATCAACCTGTCGATTTCCAGGAATGGAAACGTGTACTGGAATGAAATACCGCTCAGGGACAACGACGATCTGGCACAACGGCTTAAAACAATCTCCACGACATATCCCCAGCCCGAAATTCAGATTCGCGGCGACGAGGATGCGCCGTATGAGTACGTGGCCAAAGCCGTGCTTGCCTGTCAGCGTGCCGGAATTCAAAAACTCGGTTTCGTTACCGAGCCGCCTTCAAGCAACTGACGCAAGCATAAGGAACAGGTAAACATGGGTATCCATATCGGGACCGGTAGCGAATCGGATGACCTGGAAACGATGTCTGAAATTAATACGACACCGCTGATCGACGTGATGCTGGTTCTGCTGATCATGCTGATCATCACGATTCCGATCCAGTTACATTCGGTCAATCTTAACGTGCCCTCCCAGAATCAGCCTCTACCGGCAGTCCCGCCGGAGGTTGTCCGCATCGATATCGACCATAGCGGTATAACCCGCTGGAATGGCGAGATGCTTGCCGATCAATCTGCCTTCGAGCAGAGGTTGAATTCGGCCGCTTCACAGGCAGTTCAGCCGGAAATCCATATCAGGCCGGATAAACTGGTTCCCTACCGTTTTGTTGCCAAAGCCATGTCATCGATACAGCGCGTCGGCCTGACCAAGGTAGGATTGGTCGGTTCGGAAAAATCCATCTAAGAGGCAGGCTCTTCGGGTCGTTTAAGCGCGCTGAATCCACTGTTACTTTTCCATTGAGAATAAATCCGGAAGACATTCCAGTCTCCGACCCGCAGACGAATACCCGTTCAAAGGCCGGTATCGCGGGCTTTGGAGCCTATCCCGTCAGGTTTTGTCGAATTCATACCCGATGGAGGTTCTGGATGGGATGGGTATCGAAAGACGATGACTGACGTATAACGGATGACCTATGGGAAAAGATCAAGCCCCTTTTGCCTGTCCGCAAAGCGCATCCATCAGGTTGCCATCGGCACGGATTCCAGACCGTGATGCGATGAATGCGATTTTGTTGGTCTTGCGAACCGGCATGCAGTGGAATGCCTTGAACACTACCGGCATTTGCAGCCGTTCTGCCAATCGACATTTTCCCGGATGGCGGACGCAAGCGTGTTCGAGTGTTTTCGGCAAGAAGGTCTGCTTCTACGACTGGCTAAAAGGGATCGGCTGGAACTGGCTATCGCGCCCGGCAGACGAAGGCCGGCTCTTGTCTTGCTATATTGCTCCACCACGCCTGCGGCATCCGGTGGTCATCCGGCCTGATGAGATAGGTTGTTAGTGCATGAATACCGTTACTACCGGTATCCCCCGGCCGCCTTCGCCATCGGCGCCGGTTCGACGTAGTGCGCCTTTCCCTCGCAGACATCGAGCACATGCTCATGGAAGGCTATCAATCCTGGCCGATGCGCGACGCTCACCAGGGTGACGGCAGGCAGTCTGTCGATGACCAGCTTATAAAGGTGCGATTCGTTCTCCAGGTCGAGTGATGACGTCGCCTCATCCAGGAACAGAATAGCAGGTTTCTGCAGCAGTATCCGTGCGAACGACAGACGCTGCTGTTCGCCGGGGGAAAGCTGCCCGGACCAGTCATTCTCCTGACCGAGCCGGTCCTCGAAGCCGTCGAGCCGCACGGCACGTAACGCCTCGATGCATGCATCTTCCGAAAATTCCCACTCTTCGCTGGGATAACACAGGCAGGCCCGCAGCGATCCGATGGGGAGATAGTTCATCTGCGGCACAAACATCGACTTGCCGGGCGGCAAGTCGATGCGTCCGCCGCCGTACGGCCACAGGCCCGCGAGTGCGCGCAGCAGGGTGCTCTTTCCGACCCCGGAAGGGCCGCGCACCAACCATCGCTGACCCGGTGCGATGCACAGCTCGGAGATGGAACACAGCGCTTCACCGCTGGGCAAGTGCAACCGAAGTTTCTGGGCATGCATGCAGGCGTCCCCGGACCGTCCGATGGCGATTCCCCTGACGGGTTCGGCCTGCAGCAGCTTATCGAACTCGGCAAGCCGACGGTAAGCCGAACGCAGCAAAGCCAGATCCTTGTACTGGAAGATAAACCACGAAAACGACGTGCGTACTTGCATGAACGACTGGTTCAACTGCATCAATGCGCCCACAGTCAGCAAGCCCGCAAAATAGCGGGGCACAGTGATCAGGTACGGTACCAGGGCGCCGGCCTCGATGTAGCACGATTTCAGCAAGGTGACCCTCTTGGTGTAGTCGACGACCCTGTCCCAGTTCTGTCGCACGGTCGCGAAACTGGCGGTCAATCGATTCTCCTCCACGGAGCCGCCTTTGTAGAAGGCGACCTGCTCGGCATTCTCCCGCAGGCGCACCATCAGGTACCGGAAGTTTGCTTCGCACTGTTGCTGCTGGTAGTCGACATCGACGATGGGACTGCCGATCTTTTCGATCAGAAGCGAGCCTGCCAGCGCATAGATCAGCGCAGCCCAGAGCATATAACCCGGAATATCGATTGCATGGCCGGCCAGAGCGACGGACAAGGTTCCCGACAATCCCCAAACGATGATCGAGAAGCTGACCAGGTTGACCAGGTTTTTCAGCAAACCGAGCGATAGGTCCAGCACACTGCTTGCCATGATACGCAGATCGTCGGCAATACGCTGGTCAGGGTTGTCTGCACTCGCGCTGTGATTCTGCTGCTCGATTCGGAAATACGTATTGTCGCGTATCCAGCGCCGGACGAATTCACTGGTAATCCAACTGCGCCAGCGCATTTCCAGCACTTGTGCCAGGTAGGTTCTGACCGTATCGGTAGCGACGATGGAACAGATAAGGATGAACAGGTGCAACAGCAGCGGCCAAACTATATCAGCATCGCGTGCGACCAGCGCATCATAAAAATCCTTCTGCCAGAAATTGATGCGCGTAATCAGGTATACACGCATCATGTCGAGCGCCACGACAGCAGCGAGAAACCCCCGCGCAGACCAGCGTTCTTCCGAAACCCAGAAGGGCCGGGTGAGCGCCCATGACGACGCGAGGGAAAATTTCATATCCGTTTCAGGCCGAAATTTCATCAAATCATATTCGACATGCAATGGCAATTCGATCTCAATACTTGTAGGTCAGCGTCAAGGTGAAATTCCTGGGGTCGCCATAAGTGTTGTAGGTATTCGTTCCGCCCAGACGGGTGTAGTAAACCTTGTCTAACAGGTTGTTCGCATTGAGCGCCAAGGTGGTTTTCGGCGTGATCTTGTAGCTTGCCATCGCATTGACGACGGTAAATCCACCCTGTGACCTGACAGCTGATGTCCCGGTGCCAGCCGATGTGCCGCTCATCACGTTTGCGCCCAGGCCGAGGGTCAGGCCGCGCAAGAGATCATCCTGGAATTTTTTCGTTCCCCACAATTTCAACGTGTGCCGCGGTTCCCAGGTATCGAATACCAACCCCTGATCATCACTGTCCTTCAGGTATTTGGTATCCAGACGGGTATATCCGGCCTGGAGCTGATAACCGGGCGCAGGACTGCCTGAAATCTCGACCTCCCAGCCGCTGCTTTCCACCTCGCCCGACGCAACGTAATAATCCGGCGCGGCCGAATCCACCATCGGACGGTTTTTATCGCGCAGATTGAAGAGTGCGATGGAAGCGATCAATTTCTTGTCTAAAAACTCGCCCTTGCTGCCGATTTCCCATTGCCTGCCGACCCGCGGACGGAGCATGTCGCCACTTGACGTCAGGTTCGTTTGCGGAATGAAGATACTGGCAATGCTGGCATACAAGGAGATATTTTTGTTCACGTCATAGACCAAGCCTCCATACGGCGTAAATTCATCATTGGCCTTGGCGCCTTGCTGCCATGCGGTCGGCGTGGAAGGTGCAATACTTCTTGTTTCTGCATTGAAGTCGCTCAGGCGTCCCCCCACTATCAGGGTTAGCGGGTCAGCCGCCTTAAAGCTTAACTGGCTGTAAATCCCGCTTTGAGTCGTTCTCGACGCCCCGCCAAGGTTGTAGGGAAGATCGAAATCGGAGACCGTTTCCGAGTGCCCGAACGCGACGTTGGTGACCTTGGACGCCTTGACGCCGGCATAGGTATAGGAATACTCGTAATAGTTGTAGCCGACAAGCAGTTTGTGTTCGCGTCCCAAGAGCGTAAACGGCCCGCTTAAATAAGCGTCAAACCCGTTCCGGGTGTAGTCGTAATCATACTGACGTCTGCTATAAGTCAATGTATCGGTAGTCGGGTTGACTCCTGTAGATGCGTAGGCATCCTTGAAATAAAGGTCCTGCGTGCGCTGGCTGACCTTTATTTTCCCGACCCAGCCATTGTCGAAGCGGTGATCAACGTCGAGTGCAAGTTCTTTTGTGGTCGTATTGGTCCTTGCCCAATCCGGTGACATGTTGGTGGATCGATCGGCGTTGATCAATCCTCCAGTCGTCCAGGCGGGCAGTCCCATGGAGTTTGCCTTAACTCTGTCTTGCTGAACGGTTGCGGCCACGGAGACGGTCGTGGCCGGCGTGATGGACCAGTCCAGCGTGCCATATGCCAGCTTCTTGTTGTCATGGGTCTTATCGTAAAAAAAATCACGGTCCAGCCCAGAGAGGACGGCACGACCGCGAAGGGTTTTGTCCTCATTCAGGGGGCCGCCGACATCGATCGTCGTCGAATAATTATTCCAGCTGCCAACGGACGTGGTGCTTGTCAGGGCGAATTCGCTCGGAGCGCGCTTGCGCACGAGATTGACGACTCCACCGGGATCGCCGACCCCGGCAAAAAGGCCTGCCGGACCGCGCAATACTTCGACACGATCATAAATGGCAAGATCGAACTGCTGATACCCAGAGAGAGCGCTGTATGCTGGTATACCGTCATACATGACGGACATGCTATAACCACGCGAATAAAACTGGCTCTGGGTGCTGTCATTGGAAACGGCAGTCACGCCGGTCACATTGGTAAGCGCATCCGTAACGGTTTTCAGATTTTGTTCCTCGATGCGCTCCTGCGTGATTACGGAAACCGAATTGGGTACTTCACGGATGGAAACAGGTTCTTTTCCGCCCACCGAAACATCGCTGACGTAGCCTGAGCGCTTGGCTCGGACGTCCACGGTTTCCAGGGTCTGGGCCGCGGAGTTGGCCGACTTTTTCGACGATTCTGTGGCCAGAGTTGCATTTTCTTTCGAATCTTCGGTCGTTGCCTTGTTGCTTGATTCCTGAGCCAAAACCGGGGTATGCGCAACTGCAACCAAGGCAGCAAGCAACAAGGCCGATTTCGCGTTGCGCTTTGCTTTCTTGAAGTTCTTACGCGACATATCAATTACTCCTATTTAAAACGAGATTGGCTCCAACAACCGATAGCCGTTCAGCCGGATGGCACTTGGCCACCTATTGTTCCCGGCGCCGGGTTTTGTAGAACGAATCGCTTTTCCTTAAAAATCTAGGTATTCAAAACAATGAAACCGGTCAAATCGATTGCCTCTCGAATGCCGCTCGCGCCGACTTTGGCCGCATCGAAATCGACTGTGACCTGCTTCGTTTCGAGAACGACATCGACCTGATTGATGCCATCGATGGCTTCGATTGTTTTTTTCAGCCGCGAAGAACAGCCGCCGCATTTCATGCCATCAACCTTGAATTCCACCATGCTCATTTCATGTATCTCCTGAAAATTAAAAATAACGACGCAATCGAAAAAATCATCGTTTCTTCGGACGCCAACGGTTCAACAACAAGGAATTGCTGACTACCAGTACGGAACTCATCGCCATCGCCGCTCCGGCGATTACCGGATTAAGCAGGCCTGCAGCCGCGGCTGGAATGCCAAGCGCATTGAAAAAGAAAGCAAAGAACAGGTTCTGGTGGATCTTTCGGACTGTGGCGGAAGACAATTCAATCGAAGCGGCGACTGCAAGCAAATCGCCATGCACGAGCACTACATCGGCCGACTCGATGGCAATGTCCGACCCTGCTCCAATGGCAAAGCTGACATCGGCCGCAGCCAGTGCGGGTGCATCGTTGATGCCATCGCCCACCATGCCGACGCCTTCGCCGTATTCGGACTTCAAACGGTTCACTTCAGCCGCCTTGTCCTGTGGCAGAACTTCCGCCGCGAAGCGTGTTATTCCCACCAACTGCGCAATTGCCTGGGCCGTGTGACGGTTGTCGCCCGTCAGCATGACCACGTCGACACCCATGCTTTTCAGTTTCTGTATCGCCTCGCGCGAGGTATCGCGTACGCGGTCGGCAATGGCGATATAGCCTGCAGGAATACCATCGACGGCAACGCCGACAAGCGCTTTGCCCTGTTCCTGTGCCGCCTCGGCACGCTTGCTGACCTCAGACCAGCGATCTGCGGCATCTGCCGAACCAAGCTGCTGGTGAATCCAGGAAGATGACCCTAATAGGACCGATCTGCCTCCGACGCGTCCGCTTACTCCCCTGCCGGGCACGGCTACGAAATCGGTCACAGGCAGATCCTCGATCCCTTCGGCCTGAGCTTTCTGGATGATGGCGCGGGACAAAGGATGGGCAGACCCGGTCTCAACAGCGGCGGCCCAGCGCAGTAAATCCCGTTCATTCGCAGGGCTGACTGTGAACAGGTCGGTAACCTCGGGACGGCCCTGTGTTACCGTACCGGTCTTGTCGACAACCAGCATGCGCAGCGATTGAGCCCGTTCCAGGATTTCTGCATTGCGGATGAGGATGCCTGCACGGGCGCTAAGCCCCGTACCCACCATGATCGCGGTTGGCGTCGCAAGGCCCAACGAACAGGGGCAGGCAATGACGAGCACAGCCACGGCATGCACCAGTGCGGTGGAAAACGTTCCTGTGATGAGCCAGGTAACCGATAGCGTCAGGATGGCAATCGCCAGCACGACAGGCACGAAAACGGATGAGATGCGGTCGGCCAGTTTTTGGATCGGCGCTTTTGATCCCTGAGCCTCATCGACCATGCGAATAATCTGGGCCAGCAATGTGTCCGAGCCGACGCCTGTGGCACGAGCGCGCAGCGCGCCCATCTGGTTGATGGTGCCTGCATGGATGCGGCTGCCGCGTTCCTTGGTCACTGGCAGGCTCTCGCCGGACAACATGGCCTCGTCGACGCTGGAGACTCCCGAGATGACGTTTCCGTCGACGGGAACTGACTCGCCGGCAGCCACAACAAAGATGTCTCCAATCAGCAAACTGCCGGCATCGACTTCTATCAACAGTCCATCGCGTTCGACCCTGGCCGTCTTCGGCCGCAGCTGCAGCAACGCGCGGATCGCCGACGATGTCTTGCGCCTGGCTCTGGCCTCCATCAGACGACCGAACAGGATCAGTGTGACAATGGTCGCGCTGGCTTCGAAATACACATGATCGTGTAAATCGAGCAATGTGACCACGGCGCTGTACAAATAGGCAGAAGACGTACCCAGCACGACCAGCACGTCCATATTGGCCGAACCGCCGCGCACGGCGTTCCATGCTGCCCGGTAAAAGCGCCGCCCGGCCCAAAATTGCACCGCTGTGGCCAGAGCCCATTGCAGCCAGCGCGGCAATTCGTCGCCGTGGTTCATCCCGACGCCGGCAACGGAGAGCGATGCCCAACTGAACATGGAAAACATTTGCACGAACAGTGGCAGCGTCAGCAATATGGCACCTATCAACGTCCACCGTTGACGGTCCCATTCTTTGTTTTCGCGGTTCTCCTGTTCTTCGATTTCGGCTACGCCAAGGTCATGCGCTTCGCTGGCTCCGAAACCGCATTTGCGAATTCTGCCGGTCAGGTCCTGGACCGACACCAGCCCCGGTATGTATTCGACGCGAACCCTGGAAGCCGCGAAATTGACGTTGGCCTGCACGCCGTCCACTTTGTTAAGTACGTTTTCAATACGGCTGGCGCACGCAGAACAACTCATCCCTGTCACATCGAGCAATGCGACTGCGGGCTGCACGGAGAATCCCGCTTTGCCCAAGCGTTCGACAATCGTCGATAGCGTGCTCTGGCGGCTATCGTATTCAAGATGCACGCGCTCGCGGGCGAAACTGGCTTCTGCCCTGACTCCTGGCAATTTGTTGAGGGCGCGTTCTATGGTGGCCGCGCAGGCGGCGCAGGTCATGCCGCTCACTCTAAATTCAGTGATTGTGGACGATGATGCATTCACGCTTTATTTCTTTCAAGACGAGGGGAATCGGCGCAGCAGGATCGGATGCCAGGATGGGCTGCATCTGCTGCGTTCGAGTATGAAGACGGCGAAGCCTCACCAGATTCGCTGCCGCGCAGGTCGCTCAAAATGGGGCAGCAATCCGGCAAGCCATGGCCCGGACATGCTTCGATCAGGCGCGACAGGTGGTCCCGTACGGCTTCCATGTTGTGGATCAGCCGGTTGATTTCGGCCAGGCGCTCGCTGGCACGCTGTCTCACGCCCTGTACCCCGTGTTCACCGTCGGCGGACAGGTTCAAAAGGTCGCAAACTTCGGCAAGACTAAAGGTCAAATCTTTTGCTCGACGAATGAAGCGCACGCGTTCGAGTGCGGACGCATCATATTCCCGGTATCCGGAAGCGCGGCGTTGCGGTGCAGGCAACAGCCCCATCCGTTCGTAATAGCGGATCGTGTCGATGGAGACGCCCGCCTGTTCCGCGAGGCTGCCTATGGTAAAACCGCGTGTGGATTTCGTATTCATATGGACTGATCTTAAGTCTTGACCCGAGACCACAGTCCAATACTCATTTTTTCTATGCTTATTTCAAAAATTGCTAAGAAGAAATTGTTTTCCGCTCAAGTAGCGACTTTTTAACCTTGTCACAGGGATAGTCAATCGATCATTTAGAACGATGAAATAAGGGGAGCCTGAATCCATGCCAGAAAAATTAAAATTTTCAATGCCTGCCGGCACCATCACGGCAAGACGGCGACCATACAGCGCATGCCCTACGGCCGGTATTGCGGGCAGGGCGGCTGAGCTCCATCGGAGGACGGGTTGTCGTGGAACGCGCGCGGCCTGTATCCGCTATGCCTCAAGCTGATGAAGCGTCGATTGACTTGCCGTAAACAGGCCAGTTCTCCTGATCTTATGATGACCGGACACAATCACAAGGAGGAGAAAAGCATGAAAAAGAGAGCCAGCGCTACCGCGCTTGTTCCTATCCTTGTCGGCGCCCTGCTGGCCTGCGCCGCTCCCGCTATTGCCGCGGACCAGAGCACGTGGCCGGGAACGAAGTCGGGCGAACCTACCCCGAAAGTCAAGGGGATGCCTTTTACACTGGCGAAAAATCTCGCCAATTTCGACGACCTCGATTTCCGCGTGTACACGGGTCAGCAATGGCAGGATCTTCACAAGAGCCACACGGATGACGTCGTTGTTCACTGGCCGGACGGTCACCAGACCAAGGGCATCAAAAAGCACATTGAGGACCTGAAAGTGATGTTTTCGTTCGCCCCGGACAACCGGATACAGGAACATCCGGTCCGGTTCGGCACGGCGGATGGCCAGTGGACAGCCGTAACCGGCTGGCTGCAAGGCACTTTCACGAAACCGATGACCATGCCGGACGGTAAGACTATCCAGCCTACCGGCAAGGCTTACCGCATTCCGATGGCAACCATCGGCCACTGGAACAAGGAAGGCCGCATGTTCGAGGAATACCTTTTCTGGGACAACGGCGAATTCATGAAGCAGATCGGATTGGGACAATGAGCGGAGTGGGGCGGTAAGCGCCTGCGAGGCCGGGGATTTTTTCATCCTTGCGGTTGCCTGCCTTTTCCTGATCGGCGTGCATTCACGCGGTACGCTCTACGGCAAGCTTCGCCCCGTCACGCCGGGTGCATCCAGTCCGCATGACCCGAGCAATCGATAGAATGCGGCGGCTAGGGGCGAAAGGGAACGTTCTCGCAACTGTAGAAGATAAAACGGACGCACCAGCTTCTCTGCCGGGAAGTCCACTGCCGCCAGCTCGCCCAGCCGGATCAGTTCGCGCACCGCAGTCGTCGGCAGTATAGCCATCCCGGCCCCTTCGGCAACCGCGCGGGCAATGCCCACGTTGCTGCCGAATTCGATCATCCGCCTTGGCCGGATGCCATGTTCCCGCATCACTCGTTCGCTCACGTCGCGGGTGCCGGAACCGTTTTCCCGCAGCAGCCAGGTTTCCTTGCTCAGCTCGTCCGCGCCGATGAGGCGCTTTTGCGAGAGCGCCGATCCGGGATGGACGACAATGCACAGTTCATCGTCCCGCCAGTGTGACGAGACGACCCGGGGATCGTCGACGGTTCCCTCCACTAGCCCGATATCGATATGGCACTCGATGAGTTCCGTGCTGATGGCCCGGGTGTTGCCAACGCGAACGTGCAGGTCGATGGTCGGATAATGCCGCGCAAAGCCGGCGACGTAAGACGGCAACCAATAGCTGGCAATGGTGAAGCTCGCGCCGACGACCAGGCGTCCTTGCCTGAGCCCGATGCGGTTCTGAACGTCTTCGACAGCCGCGCGCTCCAACCCGAAAATTCCGCGCGCATGCTCGAACAGCGCCGCTCCGTTGTCGGTCAGGCGTATGCCGCCCCGTGGTCCTGTGGCGGTGCGCTCGATCAGGTCCAGTCCGATCTGAAGCTCCAGTTCGCGCACGGCCTTGGATACGGCAGGCTGGCTGATAAACAGGACGCGTGCCGCGCCGGAAAAACTTTGCTGCTCGATGACGGTAAAGAACACGCGCAGGTGATGCAGGTTCAAAGCCATAACAAAAATTCATGGATAGATGAGAAATATGAATTTGAATTATATATAGCGCAAGACTACTCTGCGTCTGTCAATCAGCTTGTGAGTGAGGAATGACAGATGAATAGAGTGCTTTCGTATTTTGTGGAAATGATCCGGGAACGATGTACAACCGCCGAATGGTGGTTCGGCGTCCTGCTGGCGGGAACCGTCGGCGCGGCCGGCATGCTGGCCGCCGAGCTGGAATGGGCGAAACGGCTGGGCCTGAGTGCGCTGACGATGGCGATCGTCCTGGGCATGATCGCAGGGAATACCGTTTACCCGTCCATCGCTCCGCGTACGTCCTCCGGCGTGGATTTTTCCCGGAACCAGCTGTTGCGCGCTGGAATCGTCTTGTACGGATTTCGCATCACCTTTCAGCAGATCGCCGACATCGGCTGGGCCGGGCTGGTCATCGATGCGCTGGTCGTATCCGTGACATTCTGGCTGGCCGTGCAACTGGGCACACGCGTGTTCAGGATGGACCGGCAGACGGCCATGCTGATCGGCGCAGGCGCGTCCATCTGCGGCGCTGCGGCGGTCTTGGCGTCGGAACCGGTCGTGAAGGCGCCTGCCCACAAGGTCGCCGTTGCCGTTGCCACCGTCGTGCTGTTCGGCACGCTCGGCATGTTCATTTATCCGCTGCTCTATCCGGCCCTGGGATTGTCCGAGCATGCCTATGGGGTCTATGCCGGATCGACCATCCATGAAGTCGCCCAGGTCGTCGTGGCCGCCAGGAGCGTGGGCGAGGAGGCGGCCGCGACGGCCGTCATCGTGAAAATGCTCAGGGTCATGATGCTGGCTCCCTTCCTGATCGTGCTGTCCATTATCCTGCGCAAGGAGACGGATGGCGGAGAGGTAGGGAGTACGGCGGGGCATACGGCAAGATCGCCCATCACGATCCCGTGGTTCGCGGTTTTCTTCATAGTCGCCAGCGCCGTGAACTCGCTGAATGTCCTGTCCTCGCCGGCAATCGGAATCCTTACCGATATCGACAACGCGCTGCTGGCCATGGCGATGGCCGCGCTGGGACTGCGCACGCATGCAGGCGCTATTCGGCAGGCGGGCGGCAAGCCCCTGCTGCTGGCCGCCATCCTGTTCGTGTTCCTGGTGGCGGGCGGGTATGGGGTCAACCGGATGGTCATGTCCGTTCTGGCGTCAAGCTGACAACGCTGAAAGGGGGAGAGCAAGCGGAGGGCTCTCATTTCCCTGACGGCTTCTGATCCTTACTTGGGGGTGCCGTTTTTGCCGGAACGGCTGGCGGCGATGCAGTCGTGCCGTCTTTCGGGCCGGGGCGCTGCTTCCAGTTCTTCCGTTTCCGGTCCCGCGGTTTTTGACTGGCGACCGCAAAAATGATGGCCATGGTTTTCTCCGTTGTTAAGCCAAACCCGACATGGATGGTGTTCGCCTGATGAAATCGTATCCGTCGATCCCGTTTTTCCGGGCAGCTAGCGATAACGCGACTCGACCAGGTCGATTTCGCGCACCAGCTTGCTCGCCATCTCGTCGGAGATGATGTCGTCACGCAGCAGGTGGTACATCGATTCGCGTTCGGCATGCAAGCCCACCAGCCGCAGGTCGCGTTCGGCCTGGTCGACCATGTGCAGGTGGTCCGCCTCGTTTTCCGTGCGTTTCAGCCGGAGCTGGTACAGGGCGATCACGCGTGCGGCCGCGCCTGCCAGGATATCGGCCTTATCGCTTTCGTGCGGCATGCCGTAGCTGGCTTTTTCGACGGCGGCGATGGCCGCGCTGGCGGCAACCTGGCGGACCCAGTCTTCTCCCACTTCCGGACCCGGCTCTTCAGGCAGTTCCAGCCCTTTCAGCAGCCTGGGCAAGCCAATGCTGGCCAATACCAGCGACAGCAGAATGACGGATGCAGCTAGGAACACCGCCAGATCGCGCCCCGGAAATGGCGAACCATCCGGCATCAGGACGGGCAGGGTCAGCACGCCGGCCATGGTGATTGCGCCGCGCACGCCGGCGAGCGAGGTCGCCAGGACGATGCGCCAGTGCGGCGTCCTGATCTGCTCGCCGCGCAGCGACGCCCTGAACAGCGTCAGGCGCAGCGAGGCCCATACCCACACTAGGCGCAGTGTCACCAGTCCGAGAGTGATCGCCAGTGCATAGACAGCCAGCCACCAGGTATTCAACTGCCCGCTCTGTTCGACCGAGGTCGCCGCGCCGCGCAGAATGTCGGGCAATTGTTCGCCTAGGAGAACGAACATGATGCTGTTCAGGGTGAATTGCACGGTGTCCCATACCGCCGCCCTCTGGAGCCGCGTGGCCGCATGCGCGCGGCCGCTCAGCTCGACATAGCTCATCGTGATGCCCGCAGAGACAGCGGCCAGAATGCCCGAGGCATCCAGGTGCTCTGCCAGCAGATAGGCGCCGAACGGCATCAGCAAGCTGGTCAGGATCGGGGAGCCCTTTTCTTCGCCGAAATGATGCTGCAGCCAACGCTGGACAGAACTCACGGCCAGGGTAAAGAGTATTCCGGCCGCGATCCCGGCCAGCGCCACCCACAAGAACATTTGCGATGCCGAAATGAGCGAGAAGGAGCCGGTCAGCGCCGCCGCCACGGCAAACCGGAAGCAGACCAGGCCGGTCGCGTCGTTCAGCAGGGATTCGCCTTCCAGGATGTGCATGAGCCTCTTCGGAATGGGCGCGCGCCCCTTGATGGCCGACAGCGCGACCGGATCGGTGGGCGATACGATGGCGGCCAGTGCGAAGGCGACCGGCAGCGGCATGGCGGGTATCATCCAGTGAATGAGAAAACCCGCCCCGACCACGGTGAAGATGACCAAGCCCAGTGACATCTCCAGGATGGTCGCCTTGTCGCGGAACAGCCCTTCCTTGGGGATGCGCCATCCGTCCAGGAACAGCAGCGGGGGCAGGAATAGCAGAAAAAAGATATGCGGGTCCAGCGTCACTCCGCGCTTGAAAACGCCGGCGATCACCGCGCCCAGCACAATCTGGATCAGGGGCAACGGAAGAGAAAATGGAACGATGCGGACCAGGTAACCGCTGGCGATCACCGCCAGCAGCATTGCCAATACAACTTCTATCGATTCCATCTTGTACTGTTTTCCTTTGCTTGAATCATTGACCGGGGGGCGGCGCTCTGGGGTGAGGGAGCGCCGCTTCTATGATAGGCAGGATTCAGAGTGCTGCCTATTCGGGTTTTGACGTACGTGCCTTCAGCCGCCTCACGGCGAAAAGGGGCGCTTTCAGGTTGGTCGAAACCTGTGTGTACGTGTTTTACGTACGGGGGTTGAGGTTGACTTGGCCTGCCGGTTTTTGAAAAGATCGCCTTCCTGGTTGCCAGTTCCTTCTTGTCATGTATCCTTTCCCGTTATGTTTTCACCGAAATTGAAGCAATGGCCGGTAGAGATCGCCTTTGTCGCGCTTTACGTCTTTCTTGACTGGGCCAGCTACCTGTCTCCCTATGAAGGGCTGAACCTGACCCCGTGGAATCCCGCACCGGCGCTGGGCATCGTTCACGTCATCCGGTATGGCTGGAGAGGCGCCATTCCGCTGTTCGTGGGGATTGCCGCGAGCGATATCGTGGTCCGCTCGATGCCGGGCAACTGGGGCGCCACGCTGCTTCTCAGCGGCGTGTTGTCCGCAGGGTATGCGTGCCTGGCCTGGATGCTGAAAAGGCACTCGCCGGATGGCCGGTTTTTCGCCAAGCCGGCGGATTTTTTCCGCTGGTCGATATGGGTGGTCATCGGGTCGCTGATAATCGGTACTGCGTATGTTTCCGCGCTGG
>Ga0316613_10000920_pt1 | contig 21018 bp, 17 predicted proteins | sample OWC_soil_day10_C_2_FD_207647 | JGI IMG/M metagenome (GOLD analysis project Ga0316613, IMG submission 207647) | Wetland soil microbial communities from Old Woman Creek delta, Ohio, United States - OWC_soil_day10_CT_b | ecosystem: Environmental > Terrestrial > Soil > Wetlands | place: USA: Ohio...
ATCAACGACTATCGCCAACACGGCTGTCGCACTGGCTCAGTCTGGCAAAAGCGTGATTCTCCTAGATTGCGATCTAAGAAAACCAGTGCAGCATAAAATCTTTCGCAAAAAAAATCGGGGTCTGACAAATGTCTTAGTTGAGGAACTACCTGTTCAGGATTTTCTGCAGGACACAGACATTGATAACCTTAGAATCTTGGCTAGCGGGCCTATTCCGCCCAATCCATCAGAACTACTGGGTTCAAGGAAAATGCAAGAAATCCTTGACTACCTTAAGACCCAGACTGATTATCTCATCATTGACGTTCCCCCAGTGATTGCCGTTACCGATGCCTGTGTACTGGCTGCCAAAGTCGATGGAGTTACCTTGATCGTGAACTCTGGTTCCATCCGCCCAGAAATGGCGCAAAAAGCTAAAGATTTGCTGGTAAAGGCCAATGGACACTTGCTCGGCGTTATACTCAATCGGGTGGAAATTGAGGAAGAACATGCTTATTATTACTATTATTATGGTAGTGATAACAAGAAACTAGGGAAATAGAGAAAAAATGGAGTGTAAGACATGTGGCGTAAATTGATTTCCTTTACATTAATAGTAATCGATATAATCATTGTTTCCATAGTGCCTATTATTGCCTTATTTATTAGGTTTGAAGGTATTATTGATAGTCATTATTATAATGTATTGCTCAAGTATATGCCGATGATTATAGTAATCAGGTTAAGTACTTTTTATGTTTTTGGTCTGTATAATCGGCTGTGGCGCTATGCCAGCATTAATGAATTATTATCCATATTTGGTGCCGTAACGGTCAGTTCCCTGATCATCTTTGCGGGTATGTTTTTTACGGGGGCAACTTTGCCAAGAAGTGTAAATATCTTAAATTGGTTTTTGTGTATTGGCTTTATTGGCATCAGTCGGTTGGTTCTGCGTATTGTACATAATTTGCGGCAGAAAATTGCTAAACAATGTGTTAAAGTCTTGATTATTGGCGCTGGTGATGCAGGAGCCATGATTGCCAGAGAAATCAACCATCGCTACTCTGGGACAAAACAACTTATAGGGTTTATTGATGATGATCGCTATAAGAATAAGCAAAGAATGTTTGGCGTGCAAGTATTGGGTAACAGGCAAGATATTAAAAGAATTGTGAATGAACATGGAATTGATGAAATTATTATTGCCATGCCATCAGTCGGTGGTAGTATCATTCGAGAAATTATTCAAGAATGCAAGCAAACCCAGTGTGCTCTGAAAATACTACCTGGTATCTATGAGCTGATTGATGGACTTGTGACCGTTCAGCAACTCCGCAAGGTAGAGGTAGAGGACTTATTAGGGCGAGATCCGGTCAAACTGGATGTGGAGCAAATTGCCGGTTATCTCAAAGGCAAACGAGTGTTGGTTACGGGGGCCGGTGGCTCCATCGGTTCCGAACTATGCCGCCAAATCGCCAAAATATCACCAAGTTCTTTAAACCTTCTTGGAAAAGGTGAAAATAGTATTTATGAGATTAACAGCGAACTACAGGGTAAGTACAAAAGCCTTAACATACAGCCTATCATTGCTGATGTTCGTGATAAAGAGCGGATTGACGCCATCTTCGCAGAATTTGAGCCTCAAGTCGTGTTCCATGCGGCAGCTCACAAACATGTACCTCTCATGGAATCTCAGCCCATGGAGGCAGTACGTAATAATATATTTGGTACAAAAACCGTAGCCGAAGCAGCAGATCGATTTGGTGCCGAAGCTTTTGTCATGATTTCAACAGATAAGGCCGTCAATCCTACCAGTGTCATGGGTGCGACGAAACGTGTGGCTGAACTTATCATCCAGAATTTGAGCAAGATGAGCGATACCAAGTTTGTTGCGGTACGATTTGGTAATGTTCTTGGGAGTCGGGGCAGTGTAATTCCTTTATTCAAAAAGCAGATTGCTAAAGGCGGACCCATTACCATTACTCATCCAGATATGGAGCGCTACTTCATGACCATTCCTGAGGCATCCCAGTTAGTCCTCCAGGCAGGTGCCATCGCTAAAGGCGGTGAGGTTTTTGTTCTTGATATGGGGGAGCCAGTCAAGATTGTGGATATGGCCTGCGACCTGATTGAACTGACCGGACTAGTGCCACATAAAGATATTAAGATAGAATTCAGTGGACTCAGACCAGGGGAAAAACTCTTTGAAGAACTTTTGACTGCGGAAGAAGGTACAGCTTCGACGAAACATGAGAAGATCTTTGTGGCGAATTTGAAGGTTGTGGATGAAGAAAAACTGCAGCGAGGGCTTGTGGATTTGAAAGCAATCAAGCATTCGAATGAGGTGATTCAGGCGCTTGAAAATTTATTGCCGACTTACCAAAATTCGAGAGAAAAGTATTGTTATGCAGATACGAAGATTAGTATGAAGAGTCATCCAACGGATCGTATAGTGCAATGTCAAACTGTATCTGATTTGAGTTGAGAGGTGTTGTCGTGAAACTTTATCCAGTAATCAAACGTATTTTGGATTTTATATTATCTTTCATAGGGATTTGTGTACTGTGGCCATTTTTTATGGTTATTGCAATTTTAATTAAACTAGGCTCAAAGGGACCGGTGTTTTTTAAACAAAAGCGGATAGGTAAGAATAAACAAGAATTTTATATATTGAAATTTCGAACCATGAGGACGGATACTCCTAAGGATATGCCTACTCATATGTTACAGAATCCTGATGCCTTTATAACTAAGATTGGTAGATTTCTCAGAAAGACTAGTCTCGATGAATTACCACAGATTATCAACATATTAAAAGGTGAAATGAGCATTATTGGCCCTAGACCAGCTCTATGGAATCAGTATGATCTAATCGCTGAGCGAGAACAATATGGTGCAAATGACATATACCCAGGTCTGACAGGTTGGGCACAGATTAATGGTAGAGATGAACTGCCTATTACTATTAAGGCTGGGTTGGATGGAGAGTACGTTGATAAAATGAGCTTTCTCTTTGATATTAAGGTGTTCTTTAAGACAATAGCTTGTGTGCTTGGAAGTGAGGGCATTAAAGAGGGAAGTAGTCAATCACATACCACCAATTGAAATTTCAATAAATAGAGCTGGAGGATTATTCATGTTATTAGTTACAGGAATAACAGGTCATACAGGAAGATATTTTCTGCAAGAACTGATCGATCATAAATATGAAGACACTATCCGTTGTATAGTTAGAGAAAACTCAAATACAACAATGCTTGAGAATAGTGGATTGAAAATAGAGAAGATTGTCGGAGATTTGAATGACAAAGAATTTGTAAATGCTTGTATGAAAGATGCTAATGCTGTGATGCACATTTTTAGCATACGACATTCCCTTAATATCGTTGAAGCTGCGATCAAAAATAATGTACCAAGAGCAATCCTCGTGCATACCACGGGGATTTATTCAAAGTTTAAGGCGGCATCAGGTGAGTATAAAATCATCGAGAACAAACTGCAAGATATTGTGAAAAAGCAGCAAATTAAAATTACGATCCTGCGACCTACAATGATATATGGTGATTTATGTGATCACAACATTAGTAAATTTATAAAAATGGTGGATAGTCTGAGAATCTTTCCTGTAATTAATTATGGAAATGGCTTAATTCAACCGGTGAACGCCAGAGATCTTGGTAAAGCATATTACAGTGTTCTTGTAATGTCGAGTGAGAAGTTAAGACAAGAGTATATCTTATCTGGCGTAAAGCCTATCACAATGCTTGATACCTTCAAATTAATAAGTAACAATCTTGGCAAGAAGACAACCTTTATCAGTTTTCCTTTAGGCTTTGGGGTGTTCTTGGCCAGAGTTTTAAAGGTGATAACACTAGGAAAAGTTGATTATATTGAGAAGGTGCAGAGAATGGGAGAGGATAGATGTTTCCCTCACGAAGATGCAGCCGAAGATTTTGGATATAGTCCAATATCATTTGAGAATGGGATAAAGATGGAAGTTAAAGAATACCTAAATTTTCAAGGTAGGTAGTAAAGGAATTATAATAACTGGCAGGAGTACTGTGAATTATGGGTAAGAAAAAAATTCTGATTTTATCAAATCACTTTATAACGTTATATTCCTTTAGAAAAGAACTTATCAGAAAGTTGGTAGAGGACGGTAATGATGTGTATATTTCAATGCCTAAGTCTGATGAGAATAAATTCTTTAGTGATATGGGATGCAAAATGATAGACACACCTGTTGATCGCAGGGGAATTAATCCGTTCAAGGACTTAAGCTTGCTTTGCAGTTATATCAAAATGATGAAGGAGTTAAAATCAGATATTATTTTTTCATATACGGTTAAACCTAATATATATGGTTGTATTGCTTCGAATCTAACTAAGAATGTTCAAATTAGCAATATAACGGGAACTGGCTCAACCTTCTTGAAGAAGAGTGTTGTCAGCACAATAGCAAAGATACTGTATACGATTTCAGTTAAGAAGTCCTACAAAGTATTCTTCCAGAATAACGGTGATAAGGACTATTTTGTGCAGAATAAGATGATTGCTAACAACTATGCAATGCTTCCAGGTTCTGGCGTGAATTTAGAGCAATATACTGTGTGTGATCTACCTTCTGAAACTGATGGAAGTTTCATCTTCATCGGAAGGGTTATGGAGCTTAAGGGGATAGACCAATATCTCGAATGTGCAAAGACGATTAAAAATAAATATCCGAATACAACCTTCTATATCGCTGGGTTCGTTGAAGAGGATAGATACAAAGAGATAGTGGATGAATATAACAAGCAAGGTATTGTGAACTACATAGGTTTTCAGAAAAACATCAAATCATGGATTCAAAAAATCCAATGCACAGTACTTCCCTCTTATGGTGGTGAAGGAGTACCAAATGTGCTCTTAGAATCTGCAGCCATGGGAAGAATTTGTATTGCCTCTTCAATTAACGGTTCTAAAGATGTAGTAGAGGATGGTATTACAGGGTATTTGTTTGAAACGGGTAATAGTATAGATTTGATAGATAAGGTTGAGAAATTCATAGGGTTGAGCTATGAGGATAAGAAAAAGATGGGATTGGCTGGAAGAGTAAAAGTTGAGAAAGAGTTTGATAGGCAGATAGTTGTTGATACCTATCTGAGGGAAGTTGAGAAAGTTGTCAAATGAGAGGGAAGTATAATGGATTATAAGAAAATAATACCCAGTCAAGAACTGCGGTTTAAAATACTGAGTTTAACTAATTTTATATCAGACAAATGTATGATAAAGCTTCAGTACAAAATCGCCACTGGAAGAAAACTTAGTCTGAAAAGTCCACAAAGATTTACAGAAAAACTACAGTGGTACAAGTTATATCATCGTGATCCTCTTATGACGCAATGCGCGGATAAGTATGGGGTGAGAGAGTATATTACGTCAAAGGGCTATGAGGATATTTTAGTGCCTTTATACGGAGTCTATGATCGATCAGAGGATATTGATTTCGAGAATCTGCCGGATCGGTTTGTCCTGAAAACAACGAATGGAAGCCATACTAATATATTCTGTGATGATAAGTCTAAGTTAGATGTAGAAGCTACGAGATTTACTCTTAACGGCTGGTTAAACAAAAAAGCAGAAAAAGCAGGGAGAGAGTGGGCTTACTATGATATAAAGCCCAAAATCATATGTGAGAAATATCTTGATAAAGACGAGAATAATGATTTGGTAGATTATAAGTTTTTTTGCTTTAACGGCGAGCCATATTGCTTGTATGTTATTATAGAGAGGTTCTTAAAAGATGGTATTAAGCTGGGGATTTTTGATTTGGATTTTAGCCAGATGCCATTTGTAAGATCAGATATAAAAGGGATAACAACGCATGTTAAGAAACCAAATAATTTTGAGAAAATGATTAATATAGCAAAGGACTTATCGAAGGACTTTCCACATGCTAGAGTTGATTTATATAATATCCGCGGCGTAATAGTTTTTGGAGAAATCACATTTTATGATGGCAGCGGTTATAAAGGCTTTGTGCCTGATGAGTTTGATTATGAATTAGGAGAAAAGTTTCAGTTGCCTGCTCAGTGCAAGTAAAAAAACAATGGAGGAACGTTATGAGGATTGCTTTTTTAGGTGATATTGCGCTAATTGGGCAATATGATTTAACCCAAAATTCATTGGCTAGAAATAGATTAAAAAAAATAGCTGGAAAATTAGCAGAATTTGATTATGTTGTAGCTAATCTAGAATCGCCTTTAACAGATATAACTAAAACCATGGTGTGCAAATCAATGCATCTTAAAACCCCGACTGTCAACGTAGAACTGTTGAAGTATTTGAATATCGATGCTGTTTCTTTAGCTAATAATCATCTGTATGATTATGGGGTGCAGGGCTTAAATGATACTATTACAACTTTAGAACAATGCAATATTGAGTGGTTTGGTGCAAACTCAAAGTTTTTAATAAAAGAGATAGGCGGAGAAAAAGTCTGTTTCAGTGGCTTTTGCTGTTACAGTACTAATGGAAGTGGTTATAAGGAAGGTAATAGCAAGAAGGGTATTAATACACTTACTTATGATAACATTATGCTTCAGTTAGATATTGATAGAAATAATGGGGCTTTTAGTGTTATGTCCTTTCACTGGGGAGATGAACATACGAACTATCCAAAGTATGAACATGTATGTTTAGCTGAGGCATTAGCACAGAAAAAAGATGTCGTGATATGTGGGCATCATCCACATATTATACAAGGAGTCCAAAAAAACAAAAATTCTTTGGTAGCATATAGCTTGGGAAATTGTTTGTTTGATGATTGCGTTTCTATAACCGGTAGTATCACTTTAAGGCAGAATCAAAACAACAAGAAGTCATTTATATTTGATGTCAATATAGAAAATGCGACAATAGATAGCTATAAATATCATGGTTTTAAGGACGAGCAAAACGGACTAGATTTTTTTAATATTGATGATGAGATGAGCAGAATCTCTGAGCCTCTTAGATTAATTGATAATGTGGATGAGTACGATGCGATGAGAATGAAGCAGATAAATACAGTTCTAATTGAAAAATTTGGAAAAAAAAGTCTACAGTGGCTTATAAGCAGGCTAAATTTCTATTCGGTTGGTGCATACATTTCTGCAAAATTCAGAAAAAAAAAGTATTTAAGAGAAATAGAAAAGTTTTTAGATGGTAGATGGATATAAGCATGAAAAATGTTGGCGCTTAAATGCTAAGCCTTAGAGCTGATTGTAGTATCTGTCTAGAATTTGCCGATAGTAATGACCATATCATGGTAGGAAAGAAAAGAAGAGAAGAGAAGAGAAGAGAAGAGAAGCTTCTATAGCGTGCCGTTGCGCTAACAGTTGCGTCTACTAACAGTATTGATGAAGCTGATGCTCATCAATACAAGCGTTCAATAGAGCACTTAAATATTGAGTGATTAATTGTTAGTTATATCAAGAATAAGCAAGCTTATAGGAAACTTATTATAATCTATATAGATGGTTTGGGTGTTATTATACAATTATAATTAGCGATTATCCATTTTTGGTAAATGGATTTTGGTTATCAACAGATTTCGAGTAAAACTATAAAGGAGTTATTGGTGGATTGTACGCTGCCAGTAGGTGAATAAGATGGAGAGAGATACTATTATATACGTTGGGAATTTCGACCTCCCAAACAGAAATGCAGCGGGAAGTCGAGTCTTAGCAAACGGATATATCTTTAGAGAGATGGGGTATAATGTTGTATATTTTGGCACTAGCATGAAAACAGATCTATCGTTTTCGCTTGAGAATTCATTTGAAATTCAGCACGGCTTTGAAAGTTATAAATTCCCCTATTTTAAGCCTAGTTTTGATTGGATGCAATACGCAAGTCTATATAACGAGTTTATTTCTTTGATTAAGACAAAAGGCATAGACAAGCGGGTTAAAGCAATTATTTTTTATGGATCTCCAACAATATCTTTATGGGTTTCAAAAGTTGTAAAGTGGTGCAATAATAACGGAGTGCTTGCAATAGAAGATTGTGTGGATTGGTTAGAAATACATCATGGAAATTTAATTTTCAGACTGCTTAAACGCATAGATTATACATATAGGAAAGCTTATGTAAATAAAAGAATGGATGGTATCATTTGCATCAGTGAATACCTACAAAAATATTATAATAGAAAAGGGAAAAATACAGTAATTATACCGCCCTTGAGAGTAGAAAAAATCAGAATTAATAGTTTCCCTAAAGGGGATGATTTTGTGAGAATTGCTTATGCCGGTATTCCATTTACAGGCGGACAGCGATTAAGGGAAAGACACCATGCGAAGGACAGACTTGATTTAGCAATCAAATATTTATATTTTGCCTTTAAGAGCGGAATTAATTTTCGATTTGACATATACGGTATAACAAAGGATCATTATGTTAGTGGACTGCCAGAAGATCAGTATATGCTAAACGCAATGAGCAATGTTGTATTTTTTCATGGTTATAAGAGAGCAGAAATAATAGACGAAGAAGTCTCAAATGCGGACTTTACAATACTGATAAGAGATGTAAATCGAGGGACAAATGCCGGTTTCTCGACCAAGTTTGTCCAATCGATTAGTTGTGGTACGCCAGTTATTACAACTAATACAAGCGACATTATGAAATATATGCAAGAAAATATATATGGATTTATCTTAGAGAAGGACGAACAAAGTGCTATTGAGAAAATTAAGCAGATACTATTGTTACCTAAAGAGCAAATTGCTCAGATGAAGAAACAGTGCGCGGCTTCAGATATGTTTTTGTATAAAAACTATATATACAGAATGTATGAGTTTATGGACAGCATGAGTAGTAAATGAGTAATTTCTTAGGAGAGAAATAAACGTGACATACCTAATAACAATAATCCTATGTATATCGGGACTTGTTTGGAAAAAATCAAAAATTCTATTTATGCTGCTTTTGGTATGGATGTGGATTCTATTTGGATGGAATACGGATAACGTTGATTATGCGAACTATGTGTATTTATATAATACAGAGCCTTCTCTGACAGAGTTTAATTATGAATTTGGATATCGTTTAATTTGTGCAGCTGGTAATATGTTAGGATTGGAATATCAACAATTTCTTATACCTATATCGGCAATAGGACTTATCTTAATAGCCAGTACAATCAAAAAATACTCTGAAAATCCATGCTATGTTTTGTCGCTGTATTTGATTACGACTTTTTTCGTAAATGTTATTCAAATAAGGTCTTTTTTGGCATCGGCTATTATTATATTTGCCATTAGGTACCTTGTCGAAAGAAGTAAAGTTAATAACATTATTTATGTTACATTTACTTTGATAGCCTCCACTATACATTTTTCGGCTCTGTTCTATCTTGCTTTTGTATTCATCACAATTATTAAGAAGAAGCTTTTGATAGGTATGGCCTTATTTGTTTCTGTATGTAGTTACTTTATATGGGACAGCGGAGTGGTTCAACAGTTAATGATAAACTTAACTAATATAGAAAAGGTAGCCAATTGGTCACTTGGGCAGAATGTCAATTCATATCTTTTTAATGGGGCAATTCAGGTGGCAACACTGATTCTCGTGAGCAGATACGCCCAAGTATTTGAAAAAGAGAGAGTTTTGAAGACAGAGGGCAATCATAACCAACTAATAGTACGAGAGAGCCTCCATAATTATATTAACGCTATATCTCTGATAAATTGGATAATGCTAACGTGTACTGTACTATATTTAATTGATGGTACTTTTTCTCGTATATTTACAGGAGTTGTACCTTTGAACTTGATTTTTTTCTCAAATACTTTTCCGGAATTTAAATTATGTCATAGCAAAAGTGCAATAAAAAGAGAAATAAGGGATACGCAAAACAAAATATTATCCAGATATCTTATTCATATCATTTATGCAGTAATAATTTTCTCATATACTGTGTTAGCCTATGCTGATTTAACTATAATACCTATTTTGGAAAATAATTCTCTATTTTAATCGCAGGCATGCATAAAATCTTCTTGTAATGTAATCTCTAATGCGAAAATTGATCACTAAATTTCTCTTTACCTCTTTCTACAATTAATTTTTAGGAGCAAGACCAGATAATCTATAAGAAAAGACGCAGCAAAGGGCGCTGTTCTTTTATTCTGTAAAATTGATGAGGGGGTAGTAATGGATATAAAATTTAAAGAAAGCAATGAAAGACCAGACTTAGATATTTTGTTTGTTGGAGGCGTTTTTCCCAAAGAGCAAGAAGAAGAGATATTTAACAAAAGTAAGGGAAACGTACAGTACGCAGCAAACGGTTTTCAATGGAGCTTGATTAAAGGGTTTGATGAAAATTTACAAAAACCAGTAAGAATAATGAACGAGATGTTTATTGGAGGATTTCCCCTAAATTATAGAGACGCTATTATAAAAGGGAAGGAATTTTCCCATACAGAGGATGCAATAGACGTAAACCTAGGATTTATTAATATTTCAGGAATTAAACAATTGTGCCGTCCTTTTGGAGAAAAACGGTTTTTGCGAGAATGGGCTATGGATAATAGCGAGAGGAAGAAAGCGGTTATTATATATTCATTAAATCCACGGTTTATTCGTATAGCTAAGCAATTGAAAAAAGTAAATGAAAATATCTTCATTTGTGTAACGGTAAATGATCTTCCCAACTATATTATGATGGGAAAAATAGGCATACTAAAAAAGATATGGAAAGAAATAAATAATTTTAGAGTAACAAAATGGTTGAAACTGGTTGATGGGTATATACTGATTACAAAACAGATGGCAGAATATCTGAAAATAACTAGCAAGCCTCACGTCATAGTCGAAGCGCTAATTGAACCAGATATTATAAAACCTTGTGAAACGGATGATTCTGCGAATGAAATGAGGCGTATTGTTTATACAGGAACATTAACGGCAAAATATGGGATACTAAATTTACTTGAAGCCTTTGAGAGTATAAAAGGTGAAAATTATAGATTGATAATTTGCGGGGCTGGTGAAACAGAAGATAGGATAGTAGAGAAGGCAATAAAAGATAAGCGCATCGAGTATAGAGGGGTATTGAAACAAAGCGAGATAAAGGACATTCAACAATCTGCTACTGTGCTTGTAAATCCAAGACAAGATAAAGGCGAATATACAAAATATTCGTTTCCAATCAAAACAATTGAATACCTTTTAGCGGGTGTTCCGGTCGTGTGCTATAAGCTAGAGGGTATACCTCATGAGTATGACGAGTACCTTTGTTATATAAAAGATGATACGGTAAAATCTCTTGCTGAAGGTATAGAACGATTGTGTTCGTTGAATATAGAGGAACGACTTAGAATCGGAAAAAGAAATAGGGAGTTTGTACTGAAATATAAAAACAATATTGTCCAGACCAAGAAAATAATAGATATGATAATAGATCATAGCTAGATATTGTATTTAAGGATTATCGATACTACTAAATAATATAATTGGAAAAATTCAAAGAATGAAAGGCGGACTTATATGTTTAAAGACAAAACACTATTAATTACAGGTGGAACAGGTTCATTCGGTCATGCCGTTCTTAACCGCTTTCTAGATACTGACATCAAAGAAATCCGTATTTTCTCCAGGGATGAGAAGAAGCAGGAAGATATGCGCCATCACTATAACATCGATAAAATCAAGTATTATATAGGTGATGTGCGCGATTTGCAGAGTATCAAAAATGCTATGTACGGTGTCGATTACGTATTTCAGGCAGCGGCGTTGAAACAGGTTCCTTCGTGCGAGTTCTTCCCACTTGAAGCGGTAAAGACTAATGTTATTGGCACGGATAATGTTTTAACTGCGTGCATTGACGCAGAGGTAAAAAAGGTCATTTGCCTCTCCACTGACAAGGCCGCATATCCCGTCAACGCTATGGGTACATCAAAGGCGATGATGGAGAAGGTATTTGTAGCTAGATCAAGGACTGTAGATCCGAATAAGACCTTGATTTGTGGTACTCGTTACGGCAACGTGATGTGCTCCCGTGGTAGCGTCATACCTCTATTCATTGAGCAGATTAAATCAGGACGACCTCTAACTGTAACCGATCCAAACATGACGCGCTTTATTATGAGCTTGGAAGAGGCTGTGGAGCTTGTCATATTTGCATTCCAGAATGGTCAAGCCGGCGACATTATGGTTCAGAAGGCGCCAGCATGTACGATAGGGGACTTAGCAAGGGCAGTTAAAGAACTATTCCATGCAGACAATGAGGTCAAAAATATCGGAATACGACACGGTGAAAAAATATATGAAACGCTTCTTACAAACGAAGAATGCGCTCATGCAATGGATTTGGGTGACTTCTATCGTGTACCTGCCGACAATAGGGAATTAAATTATGATAAATATTTTACAGATGGTAATGTAAAGAGAAATATATTAACGGAGTTCAACTCCAATAATACACAATTGCTAAATGTTAGCGAAATAAAACTTAAACTTCTAGCACTAAGATATATACGTGATGAGATCAAAACTTGGGAGGGCAAATAATATGGCAGATAACATGAGAGCACTTGTAACAGGCGGAGCGGGGTTTATTGGCTCGAATGTCGTTAAATACCTACTAGAAAAAAGATGGGAAGTAAGAGTTATTGATGATCTTTCAACGGGATATAAATGCAATCTGGATGGACTGGATGTTGAGTTCATTGAAGGCGATATCTGCAATCCCGATATTGTAGCGCAAGCGTGTGAGGGAAGAGATGTGGTCTTTCACCTGGCGGCGTGTGTTGGTAGACAGAAGTCGATAGACGATCCGCAGCTTGATTCCAACATCAATCTTCTTGGAACAGTGAACGTGCTAGAAGGTATGAGGAAGTATAATGTTAAGCGAATTGTCTATTCGTCTTCGGCAGCGATATTCGGTGAACTTATAACTCCATCCATTGATGAAAGCCATCCTCAGAATGCCGATTCCCCGTATGGCGTTAGCAAGTTGGCGGCAGAGAAGATGATACTTGCATACAGCGGTATTTATGACATCATCGGGGTGTGCCTCCGTTATTTCAATATCTACGGTGTTAACCAAAGGTACGATTTATACGGCAATGTAATACCCATATTTGCAAAGCGCATCTATTCAGGTGAATCTATGACTATATACGGCGATGGGGAGCAGACGCGGGATTTTGTCAACGTAAAGGATGTGGCGAGAGCTAACTATCTAGCAGCTGTTAGCGATAAGGGAACCGATGTGTACAACCTCGGAAGCGGGAGTAGCATTACTATTAATAAGCTTGCTGAGATTATGCAAGAACTGAGCGAGCGCAATGTTGGCGTGAAATATGCAACGATGAGACCGGCTGATGTTCGACACTGTAAGGCGCAGACCGTAAAGGTACGAGAGGGTTTAGGATTTGAGGCATCGGTCGAGTTAGATAACGGCTTGAAAGAATACATGGAGTGGTTTGAAAAAAACTGCTGTTGCGAATAATGTATCATACGTATGACTACATAGCTACGCTGTAACAAATAAGGACAAGTTGAGGAGGCTGCGAATGAAATTTTTAGTGTTTGGTGCATCCGGCATGGCGGGACATACCATATCGTTATATTTGAAAGAGCAAGGGCATGATGTGATGGGATTTGGTCGAAACGAAGTAAAGCATTGCAAGTCAATTGTGGGTGATGCCAGAGATACGGAACGTATAAGGGGGATCATCAGGGAAGGAAATTTCGATTCAGTTATTAATTGCACCGGCATCCTCAACCAGTATGCAGAACAGAATAAAGAACTCGCTACTTTCCTGAACGCATATTTCCCTCACTTTCTAGCTGATTTGACAAGTGGAACTGATACGCAGGTCATACATATGAGTACCGATTGCGTGTTCTCAGGCAAGCGTGGTGGATATATTGAAGGCGATCTGCGAGACGGTGAGACCTTCTACGACCGCTCAAAAGCCCTAGGTGAGTTAGAGGACGACAAGAACATCACCATGCGCAACTCTATCGTGGGGCCGGATATGAACCCCAATGGAATCGGATTACTTAACTGGTTTATGAAGCAGAGAGGCACAGTTAATGGTTTCAATAAAGCAATGTGGACAGGTTTGACAACCCTTCAACTGGCGAAGGTTATGGAAGTTGCAGCTAAAGAGAAAGCCCATGGGCTTTATAATATGGTGTACAAAGAAGCTATAAGCAAGTACGACCTTCTGAAGCTGTTTAACCACTATATGAGGGATGATGCGCTGATAATTTTGCAGTCTGAGACCTTGGTGGCAGATAAATCGCTAAAGCGTACACGGTTTGAGTTCGGATATATTATTCCTGATTATGAGACCATGGTGGCTGAAATGGCAGTATGGATGAAAGCCCATAAAGCGATGTATCGGCATTATGGACTGTAGGGGCAAATAAGCATAGGAGAGATAATATGAAGAAACTAAAATTAATGACGATCGTGGGCACACGCCCTGAAATAATAAAGCTATCTGAGGTTATCAAGAAGTGCGATAAGTACTTTGATCATATCCTCCTTCATACAGGGCAGAATTGGGATTATACGCTGAACGAGGTATTTTTCGAGGAGCTTGGATTGAGAGCTCCTGATTATTACCTTGGGGTGGTTGGTGACAATCTCGGGCAAACAATGGGCAATGTTATAGCCAAATCTTATGAGTTAATGGTTGAGCAAAAACCGGACGCCGTGTTGGTACTGGGTGATACGAACTCCTGCTTGTGCGTCATTTCTGCAAAGCGGCTCAAGATTCCGATTTACCATATGGAAGCTGGCAACCGCTGTTTTGACGAGAACCTGCCGGAGGAAATCAACCGCAAAATCGTTGATCATATCAGCGATGTCAACCTTTGCTATACTGAGCATGCCAGACGATACCTTAATGCCGAGGGTGTGGCGAAAGAGCGTACTTATGTTGTTGGTTCGCCTATGGCTGAGGTTCTGAAGGTTAACAACGATAAGATTAAGAGCAGCAAGGTGCTGGACGCATTAGGGTTGGAGAAAGGCAAATACATCCTGCTTTCCGCTCATCGGGAAGAAAATATAGATAACGAAGCTAACTTTTTTGCTTTAATGAACGCAGTTAATGCAATGGCAGAGACCTATAATATGCCAGTCATCTATAGCACTCATCCGAGAAGTGCCAAGTTCATCGAGCAGAGAGGATTCAAATTTCATCCGAATGTTCGCAGTCTGAAGCCTTTTGGATTCTGTGATTATAACCACCTTCAGCTTAATGCGTTCTGCGTAGTATCTGATAGTGGCACTATAGCGGAGGAAGCTTCTTATTTCAAATTTCCTGCAGTATCGGTGAGAACCAGCACAGAGCGTCCTGAAGCCCTGGATAAAGGGAACTTCATCATTGGGAGCATTACCACTGAGGAAGTGTTGCAGGCAGTGGATATGTCTGTGGCTATGAATGGTAATAGTGACCTGGGTGTGGACGTGCCAAATTATACTGACAAGAATGTCAGCGTAAAGGTCGTTAAAATCATTCAGAGTTATACTGGGATTGTAAACCGGATGGTGTGGAGGAAATTATAAGTAGTTAAAGTGCCGGTTTGTACGCCCGCCCTGATGTATTACCATGTGCCGATATTAGAATTATAGGCCCTTTATATTTATTGACATAGGATAGCATCGCGAATGCCAGCCTAGTTTCGAAGTAGGGCTGGCAACGCAACAAAAAACCCACGAACAAAAGGATTTACAGGTATTATGGGTGAACCTACGTGTATGGAAAATGCTCAGAGTCCCACATAAACCGTGTACATGGAGGAAAAGATGTATCGCGAATCTAGTTTGTGGATGACAATAGAGGACTTCATCCTGACGTTCTCCGGAAAACTTAGCACAGAAAATCGCCGGGTACAGTTGGCGGAAACGGCGTACAAAAATGTGCAATGTGAGAAATAAAAAACAAGAGAATAATCATCATGACGATCATCAAGGCGGTCCCGGCCTCGCAGCAGAATCGAGCCAAGAAGGAATCGTTAAGACTAGCACCGCTACGAACAAGGGAATAACCGACTAGTAGCTGATTTGTGTAGTGAGTAAGAGGGTTTATGTATACGGCTGTTAATTCTGCGACGTTTTATAGTAAACTTGATGCGTAGTTAATGGTTTAACTGCGCATCAAAAAATTCTGTAGAATACAATTTATGCATCCGCAATGGAGGAATAAATTTCTCTAAATAGCATTACTGTGCAAATCTACTTACATAGCACGGTTTGCCAAAGAAAATATATATATATTTTCTTTTCTGGAAGTTGGCGATTTCGTAAAAAGGTTTTTATGAGGTGTACAAGTTGAAGTCAGAAATAAAATCTATACTTAATGTTGCATCTGCCAATTTCCTAGTTATGTTTATCGGCATTGGGCAAACACTAGTATTACCCAATATACTGGAACCTATAGAATATGGATATTGGTCGCTTTATTTATTATACGTAGGGTATGCAGGTTTCACTATTTTTGGGTTTTGCGATGGGTTTTACTTAAAATACGGTGGCAAAAAATACGATGAATTGGATAAGAGAACATTCTCCAGCTATCACTTAGTCCTGTTAAGCTATTTGTTGATTCTGTTAATAATATGGTGTCTGGGGGTAGGCATACTCCTGCCAAACAGCAAACGTTCGATTGTGCTGATTTGTGTAGGTATTGGAGGAGTACTTGCATGCCAAAATTCATACTTTATACTATTGAACCAAGCGACAGCAAGATTTTCAATTTATGCAAAAGGGAATATGCTTGAAAAGATAATTATAATAACAGTGGCATTAATATGTATCTTTGTACCAGGTATAAGTTGCTTTTATATCATTGTAGCGGCACTTGTAGGCAAACTAATTACAACGATTTACTTTACATATTATTCAAGGGAAATTGTATTTGCAAAACCGATTTTTAATGCTACAGTTTGGTCGTCGATATTAGAGAATATTGGCATTGGCTTTACTCTTACTCTTTCAAACATCGGTGCCACGCTGATAACTGGATTTGGTAGATTCGTTATAGAGAGTAAGTTGGGGGTCGAAGAATTGGGCTATTATTCATTGATGTTTTCTGTTTCAGCACTCTTTACACAACTGATTTACGCTATTTCCACGGTATTCTATCCTATTTTTCGGCGAGTGAGTGAATCGAAGGCTAAGTTGTTGTTAGACAAATTTGATAAATTGATTGTTAACTTGGGAGGATCAATTTTAATTCTATACTATCCAGCAAGGTTTTTTTTGGAATTATTGTTTCCCAAATATCATCCAGCAATGGAGTGTATTCTATTTCTGTTTCCGATAGTTATTTGTCAAGGCAGGATGACAATAGTTTATAGCACCATTTTTAAAGTATTAAGGATGGAAAGGCAATTGCTAAAAAACGTCATTTTTGCACTTGTTTTTTGTGTAGTCATTACATTAGGATTGTTTTATATTTATCCAAACAAAGAGACGATTGCACTAGCTACCTATATATCCTTCTTATTTTGGAGCGCGATTACAGTTTGGCGATATAACAAGATTGGTAGCAAGAAGATAAAGGTGCTATCTGCTGATGCAATAATATCAGGCATATATATTGCCATCAATTATGCGTTCGGGTACTCTTGGAAATCCTTTACAGTTACGTTTGCGGTGGTTTTTATTTATACGGTTTTGAAAGGTAAACAGATAATTAGCATAGTTAAAGACTTTAGGGCGATGATGTGAAGAGTACTGTTAGCGTTGCGCTAAACGGAAATGTATGGAGGTTTTACATTGAATACAGTTTCAATTATTGGCACAGGATACGTCGGATTGGTGACTGGGGCATGCCTTTCAGAATTTGGCATGCAGGTGACTTGTATGGACGTAGACGAAGTGAAGATTGCAAACCTGAAACAAGGAATAATTCCGATTTATGAGCATGGGTTAGATGCTTTGGTCGAAAAAAATTATAAGGCCGGCAGGATTCAATTTACTACTGATATTAAAGCAACGGTAGAGAATTCTACGACTATCTTTATCGCCGTTGGTACACCACCCCGGGAAGACGGCTCAGCTGATTTGCAGTATGTGTTGGCTGTTGCCAAAGCTATCGCTGAGAACATGAATAGTTATAAAGTGATTGTTGATAAAAGTACAGTGCCGGTGGGAACTGGACAACAGGTGAAGAAAATTATACAAGACGTATTAGAACAACGAGGGATTGATATTGATTTCGACGTGGTTTCCAATCCGGAATTTTTGCGAGAAGGTTCGGCTATTCGCGATTTTATGCATCCAGATCGGATAGTTATTGGATCGGAAACTGAAAAAGCAAAAAATATAATGAAAAATATCTATAACGTTTTGTATTTGATTGAAACACCGTTTGTATTTACCAGTATTGAAACGGCCGAATTGATTAAATATGCAGCCAATGCCTTTTTAGCAACCAAGATCACCTTTATTAATGAGATTGCCAATCTTTGTGATAATATCGGTGCTGACGTTCATGATGTTGCTAAAGCTATGGGATTGGATGGGCGTATTAGCAAATATTTCTTGCATCCTGGTCCGGGTTATGGTGGAAGTTGTTTTCCAAAGGATACGAAAGCGTTGGTTAATATCGGTAAGCAGTACGACGTAAATATGAGCTTGGTAGATACCGTAGTAATGGCTAATGAAAATCAGAAAAAACACATGGTATACAAAATAGAAAGAAAAATGGGAAATCTAAATGGTAAAGTCTTTGGTATATTGGGACTGGCTTTTAAACCTCAGACCGATGATATGAGGGATGCTCCATCCATCACAATCATAAAAGAACTGTTAGCAAGGGGAGCTACGGTTAGGGTATACGATCCTGTAGCCATGGGAAATGCAAAGATTCATGGATTTGAGGATATTAAAAGCATCGATAGTATAGAATTAGCAAATGTATCAGGTGTTGCTGATATACCTATGATATATTGTCAGGATGAGTATGATGCCGTTGAATGGGTAGATGCTATCGTTATCTTGACAGAATGGAATCAATTTAGAAGTCTGAATTTGACGAAAATTGAGGATGTTATGCGGGGAAATTATTTCTTTGATTTCCGCAATATCTATGATCGTAAACAACTTGAGGCACTAGGTTTTATTTATGAAGGTATAGGCAAATAGGGAGAAGTACTGGAGGTAATTATACTGAGTACGATAGTAGTAACCGGTGGGGCTGGTTTTATCGGTTCCCACCTTTGCGAGGCTTTATTGGAAAAGGGAAATAGGGTTATTAATATTGATAACTTTAATGACTTTTATGACCCTCAAATCAAAAAATATAATGTAAGAGAAACGATAGAATACATAAGAGAAAACGGTATAGACCAGGAATTGTATGTTGTGAGAGAGGGCGATATTAGAGACTTAAAATTTTTAAGAGGTGTGTTTGAAGAATATGCAGTTGACGCTATTGTTCATTTAGCCGCTTATGCCGGTGTACGCCCGTCTATTCAGAACCCAGTGCTCTATACAGATGTAAATATTAATGGCACGGTAAATATGCTAGAAGTTTGCAAGCAGTTTAACGTCAAAAAATTTGTGTTTGCCTCATCCTCGTCTGTTTATGGAAATAATAAAAAAGTTCCTTTTTCTGAGGCTGATATAGTGGATTATCCCATCTCGCCCTATGCAGCGACCAAGAAGGCAGGAGAACTGATTTGTCATACATACTATAGTTTGTATGATATCAATGTAGCTTGCTTGCGATTTTTTACCGTGTATGGTCCTAGACAAAGGCCAGATTTGGCAATTCATAAATTTACTCAACTTATTACCGATGAACAAGCTATTCCCTTTTACGGAGATGGCACTACTGAAAGAGATTATACTTATATCGATGATATTATAGATGGTGTTACTAAAGCCATTGCTTGGGTAGGCGAAGGCAATGGGAAATTTGAAGTGTTTAATCTGGGTGAGTCGAATACTATAAGTTTGAGCAGAATGATCAAAACGATTGAAGATACCGCGGGCAAAAAAGCTAACCTAGATCGATTACCAATGCAGCCTGGTGATGTGAATAGAACCAATGCCGATGTTAGCAAGGCCAAACGGATATTAGGATATAATCCGATAACAGAATTCGAAGAAGGTATAAAGAAATTTGTAAACTGGTTTTATAAGAAATAAAAGAAAAAGTTTCGGATCGTAATAGGCTATATTAAGATCTGGTAAGCCAACTTATATGTCAATTGAAGTGCCCCCTGTCAAGTAGACAGTAAAAGAAATAAAAGTTTTATGATGTCAATCATTAAGTTAAGATTGACATCATTTTTTTATGCAGCTATATTTGCAAGATATCGTCTGTACTCTATCGGAGACATAGTAAGCGACAAACTCTACATCACCTAGAAGCCATCAAACAAAGCTGATACACTGACTATGAAAGAACTTGAAAAACCACTAGTGGTAAATCAAGACGAATAGGAGTATCAGCAGTATGAATACAAGAAAAATAGCAGCGGAGTACCGCCTGGCGCACTGGACACAGATAACGCGATGTCAATGGGGACGGTTCTTGCTGACAATAAATTTAAAGTGTAATAAAATGGCTTAGGGTGATAAAAATGCCAAGATGTGCCAGATCGTTAAGCGAAACTGGAGTATATCATGTCATGCTTCGGGGTAATGAGCGGAAAGATATCTTTATGGACGATGAAGATAAGGCGAGATTTTTAGATGTGTTATATACGAAGCGAGAACATGACAGCTATTATCTTTATTCCTATTGTTTGATGGATAATCATGTTCATTTGGTCATTAAGGAAGGCAACGATAGTATATCGCGGATTATGAGACGGATTACTACCAGCTATGCGGGCTACTTTAACCGAAAATATAAACGAGCCGGGCATTTGTTTCAAGACCGGTATAAAAGTGAGAACGTTGAAAGCGATAGTTATCTACTTACAGTCATACGATATCTGCATCAGGATACAGAGAAGGCAGGCCTTGCAAAAGTTGTTTAGATGCTCGTAAAGAATTGATTATTTGGCTGAGAGAGAATATCATTTTGCTGG
>Ga0316613_10000921_pt1 | contig 20989 bp, 21 predicted proteins | sample OWC_soil_day10_C_2_FD_207647 | JGI IMG/M metagenome (GOLD analysis project Ga0316613, IMG submission 207647) | Wetland soil microbial communities from Old Woman Creek delta, Ohio, United States - OWC_soil_day10_CT_b | ecosystem: Environmental > Terrestrial > Soil > Wetlands | place: USA: Ohio...
CATCTACCACTGGACCAAAGCCAGCAAAACGAGCACTAATCGTCTGATAATGCTGCTGGGCTAATACCGTCGTTGGTACTAATATGGCAACTTGCTTGCCACCCATAACAGCTTTAAAGGCAGCACGAACGGCTACTTCGGTTTTACCAAAGCCCACATCACCACATAATAGACGGTCCATAGGCTGCCCACGTTCCATATCCCCTTTAATTTCCATAATAGCACTAAGTTGATCTGGTGTCTCCTCATAAGGAAAAGCATCTTCAAATTCTTTTTGCCAGGGTGTGTCAGGATCAAAAGCAAAGCCTGAAACAACTTTTCTTTGAGCATAGATTTCCAGCAATTCTTTAGCCATATCCGCTACTGCTTTTTCTGCCTTGCCTTTAGCTTTTAACCAGTCACTGCCCCCCATTTTATTTAAACGGGGAGCATCTCCCTCAGAACCAATATACTTTTGCAATAAGTGCACCTGATCGGTAGGAACATAAAGTTTATCTTCCCCTGCATAACGAATATGTAGATAATCTTTATGTACATTACCGACAATCAGAGTTTCCACGCCCACATATTTACCAATACCATGATTAACATGTACAACATAGTCACCAATCTTAATATCACGAAAATAAGCAATCTGTTGCCCTTTGCCAACTCTGGGGCGAGGCTTTTTCTTCTGACGACCCATAATATCTTTTTCTGCAATAGCTACAATATGAGCCTGAGGCAGTTCAAAGCCTGCCGTCAATAAACCAACTGTCACCAATACCGTGCCTTCTACCAGAGTAGTAACGGTATCAGAAAAAATGGTATTGATACCCTCCTCTATCAGGGTATGCTGCAGTGATAAAGCTTTTTCTTGGTTGGACATAAAAATAATGGGATAAAATTTATGCTCCTGCCAGCTTTTTAGTTCTGAAATCAGCATATCCATTTGACGATGAAAAGGCACAATGCCCTTGGCTGTAATGCTGATAATTTCATCAGGTTGAATATAAGGAATCTTTTGCAGCATTAAAGAGAGATACAGCACATTATAATGTTTTGCTACTGCTACTATATCCGACCAGGTAAAAGTACTTTTCTTGATCTGAGGATTTTCTTTGACTAATTTACTAATCTGTTCTCGAATCCGGGCAGCTTCATCAAAAACAACAACAGCAGCGTTCGGTAAATACGATAAAAATACGGTGGGAATGCCACTTTGTTCTACCTCAGAAAGGGGGAGGATATCCGCTTGTTCTACAGCATGCGTAGATCGTTGGGTCGCAAAATCAAATTCCCGCAAAGAATCTACTTCATCACCAAACAACTCTAAACGAATCGGCATCTTACTATTAATGGGAAAGATATCAATGATACCGCCTCTAGCACTAAACTGGCCAAGGCCATCTACTTGATCAACTCGTTCATAACCGAATCGCACCAAAGATTCCAACAAATTTTCGCGTTTAATCTCAGAACCGCTAGTTATTGTTATACGACTATTTTCAAAGTTTTCCCGGGGCAATACTCTTTGCATGGCTGCCTCAGCCGTAGCTAAAATAATTATCTTTTCACCGCGAATCATCCGCCCGAGAGCATCCATACGACGAGCTGCTAGTTCCACACCTTTAGCAGCCACTGTAAAAGTAATAATATCCAAGGCTGGCAATTCAAGTACCATCGTATCGGGAAGCAATGTGATAAAATCTGCCCTGAGTTGTTCCACCGACTCATGATTACCAGTAACAATCACCATCGGTTTGGGAGCGGACTGATAGGCCGCTCCCAGCAAAGCACTTTTCTGCACACCAGTTACACCATAAATATGGCTTTGGCTAGCATCCATCTCATAAACGGCAACTACCCGCTTCATCCCTGGATCCGTTTTCATAATTTCAAATAATTTATTCATAGCACCTCATCCTACTATCAGAAAGCATTTCACAGTCTATTTTTTACGGTTATACTAAAGACTCTTTTGGTAATTACCCTTTATTATTATAGCTGCACCTTTTCACGCTCTTTAGTGCAGATATATAGTGACAGGTAAAAAGGGGCTTTAGCTGCGGTTGCTAAAGCCCTCTGACACATTACTTTATTATACTTCAAACCATGATGATTTAATCCATCTTTTTAATGTAATAACTTCATTTGCTGCTGATCGATTTTGTCCTCATGGAAAACCATGGACTCTATACACCTATCACACACCGAACGAACATGCATGGTATCTTCCCGCAAATCAACTTTTATTATATCTTGACGTTCTTCAGCCGTCAAGCAGTCAAAACCAAACTTAGCTTCGTCAATCTTTTCTACTTCTATCATATCAATGGCTTCGCCACAATGTGCACAAATATAAAATATTTTCATAATTACATATCCCCTCTCTAAATGTCCTTCTTTTGATTCCCCAATAGAGAACCAGTTCGCAAAGAATATCAACTAAGATAAACGGATTAAAGTTATATTCCACACTAAATGCGCACAACTTGCTCCTATTATTGCTATCCAAATACTACCGCTCATATGTAACCCGATAAGTGTCAAAACTCCGAATAGACTATGGCCCGCTACACTTACTGCAGCTGCATACATTCCTCGCTGCCTATTGGGAACATTGTACCAATCGTAACCAGCTTCTAAAACGCCAAAGACAACATGGGTTACTAAAATATCAGCCGCTAAATAATAGGAACAAAGGGTCTTTGTAATCTCCTCCACTACTGGACTATAGCTAATAATAGCCTTCAAACCCACATACTTCAGTAATATTTTATTTAGCAAAAAACTTAAACCTGCCATTAGAAAGCCAATTACATAAGCCATATTTACCTCTTTACGTCCAAACGTAATGAGCCTATTATTACCTACACAATAATAATTTATACAAAAGTAGAAGAGCAAAATACCAATTAACAAAAACAAGCTAGGGATTTTTCCCTAGCTTGTTTTATCATACAGCTGCTTATAACATACTATTTAAAAATGTCTGTGTGCGAGCCTGATTTGGGCTGTTGAATATTTGCTCAGGCGTACCTTCTTCCACAATATCACCATAATCCATAAAAATAACACGCTGTGCTACTTCACGAGCAAAAGCCATCTCATGTGTTACGACGAGCATGGTCATGTGCTCTTGAGCAAGCTGACGCATAGCTTTTAATACTTCCCCTGTAAGCTCTGGGTCTAATGCGGACGTCGGCTCATCAAACAGCATAATATCAGGCTTCATAGCCAAGGCTCTTGCAATGGCAACCCGTTGTTTCTGCCCCCCTGATAACCTTGATGGGTAACTATCTCTTTTTTCAAATAACCCTACCTTCCGGAGCAGTTCTTCTGCTTCAGGAATAATAACGTCCTTCTTTATCCCTTTTACTAATATCGGAGCTTCAATAATATTATCAATAACCGTCATGTGAGGAAATAGGTTGAACTGTTGAAATACCATGCCCATCTTAAAACAAATTTCTCGGGCCTTTTGCTCAGAAACATACTGACTTCGCCCATCTATTCCTTCAGTCACCAGCATTTCATCCTCAATTTTGATGGTTCCTTGATCTATAGTTTCTAATCGGTTTAAACATCTAAGGAGTGTACTTTTACCTGACCCAGAGGGTCCGATAATCGCAACAACTTCTCCTTGGGCGACTTCCAGGCTAATACCTTTTAATACTTTGAGACTATTAAAGCTTTTATGTATATTTTTTAAAGATATCATGTTCATAAAATTCACTCCTACTCATCATATGCGGCATAACGCTCTTCCAGTTTATTAAATATCCACGTCAGTACTAGTGTCATGGCCAAATAAAATACAGCTGCAATGATAAAGGGTGTCATATCAAACTCCCGCTGTACAATAGTTCTAGCCGTTCTCAGTAAATCATTCATCGCAAGCACATAGATGAGGGATGTATCTTTCACTAGTGTGATAGTTTCATTGCTAATCGGTGGTACTACCCGTTTGAGAACCTGAGGCAAAATAATTCGTCTCATCGTCTGCACATACGTCATACCTAATACTTTACTGGCCTCATATTGTCCCTTTTCAATCGATTGGATTCCTCCGCGAAAAATCTCAGCAAAATAAGCTGCATAGTTAAGCACAAAAGCTAGGATTGCTGCCGAGAAATCTGGTAATTTAATACCAATGTATGGTATGAGGGGTAATGCATAGTATACAAATAAGAGCTGAAGCATCAGCGGCGTGCCCCGCATTAGCCATATATATGTCTCTACTAGAAAACTGAGAGGTTTATATTTCGACATACGAGCTAACGACAGAATCAAGCCAAGGGGCAACGAGAGCACTAGCGTAATAAAAAACATTTGTAGTGTAATACTGGCTCCGTCTAACATGGGCCCCATCATAGTTATTATTTTTTCCATTGATCTTCTCCTCTTTGCTTTTCTCGAAAAAACACAGTTTTCATTATATCATACAAGAAAAACGCTACACATCCTTTTGGTCCCAGACTAAGCGCCAGGTTCATGTTATTATAAGCGGAGGTTAAATGACAATGGCGAAGCGTTAATAACATGGACCTGGCGCGGCCTACTAAAATCTCAACTTTCTAATAAAGAAAATTAAAAAGGCTAATGGCAATTACCATTAGCCTTTTAATTTACTTAACAATGTCAGCTCCAAACCATTGTTTTGATATTTTGGCAGAAGATCCGTCTTTTTTCATTTCATCAAGCACCTTTTGTACTTTATCACGAAGTTCTGTATCTTCTTTTCTAAAGCCAATACCATATGTACCTACTTCACCTAATGGTTGTTCAATAGCTACATATTTATCTTTTTCTTTAGACATATAATATCTGCCCAATATCTCATCAGTAACGACTGCATCAACCCTGCCCGTATTCAGATCCATAAATGCTGCGATAAAGTCTGGATATACTTTAAAGTCCTTTAAAGAACTTTTCAATTTAGCATCTTTTACCACTACTTCTTCACCTATGCTAGATTGTTGGACACCCACTACTTTGCCACTTAAATCTGCTGCACTTTTAATTGTAGAGCCAGCAAGTACGAAGATTAACTGTTTACTTTCCATATAAGGTTCACTAAACAATACATTTTTTTTCCGTTCTTCTGTAATATTCATACCATTCCACAAGGCATCAATACGTTTAGCACTTAATTCAGCTTCTTTACTACTCCAGTCAATTGGCTTAAATTCTACTTCTATCCCAAGCCTCTTAGCAGCTTCCCTAGCCATATCTATATCAAAGCCAACTATGTTATTTTTTTCATCTCTAAAGCCCATAGGAGGGAAACTATCATCCAAACCTATGACAATTTTTTGTTTTGCTGGTGCTTTCGTACCAACACTACCGCATCCTGCTAAGGCCATACCCACCATCATAAGTAACAATACCAGTGCAACCATTCTCTTCATGCATAAATCCTCCAGTAAAATATAATTTCAACTTATCCTTTATTATTATACTTTAGTACGGTGAAATTTAAAAGTATTAAATTAATGCATTTTCAAATTTTAAAATCAACTTTCTCTAACTATCTCTTTCAAGCTCTCTATTTTGTTCCATTTCATTATGTGAAATCAAACTAGAGAACTTTTTTATGATTTAATAACCCCCTGCCTTTACTATACAAAACAAGCTAGGAGCAGTTGTTAAGTTACTCCTAGCTTGATAACAATCTATTTTCTTATTACGGCAGCACATTATAGGGATTAATTGGTGTACCATTTTTCCGTACTTCGAAATGCAGATGAGGACCAGTAGAATATCCTGTATTCCCCATAGCAGCTATACTTTGTCCAGCTTTCACATATTGCCCTTCTGCCACATAGGATTCACTCAAATGACCATATACAGTGGTATAACCTTGGTCATGCTCAATCATTACAACACGGCCATAGCCACTAGACCAGCCTGAATAGCTTACACGCCCTGTGCGAGCTGCCCGAACAGGAGTGCCAATATCATTGGCAAGATCAATACCATCATGATGTCGCCCCCAACGTTGAGCAAAACCAGATGTTAATTCACCTTCTGTCGGCCAAATAAATCGACTGCTGGTGCCACGCGATACTGGTGATTCAGCTCTTGCCAATATTCGCTCTGTTTCTTTAGGTTTTTTTCCACCTGGAATGAATAAAGCTTCACCAAGAGACAAGTCTTCCCCCGTTTTGCCATTAGCGGCCAAAATTGCGGCCACCTCCACCTGATAGGTATTGGCAATTCCCCATAAGGTATCCCCTGATCCAGCAGTATGCAGCAATCCTTTCTGTGGCAAAATGATCAATTGATCACCAGGGTGGATATCATCGTTCAGATTTGGATTTGCTCCTTGCAACGTATCCACATCGATATGGTATAGTTCAGCAATCGTACTTAACGTTTCGCCCTCTTTTACCGTATGCATACTATTTTTAGGAACGGCAGGAATTTGTTGTTCAGCAGTAGTACTTTCCCCTTGGGTCTGAGAGACTTCTACCTTTTCCTCTGGTACATGTTTAGGGAAATGCATTAGGCTAAAAACAAATGCCCCTATTCCAACAAAGGCTGCCATTGTATATATTAACTTAGGTCGCTTTGTAAGCCAAATCAAATTCACAGTTTCACCTCCGCTTTTTTTCTAAAAAACATAGTAACATAGTATCTTCCTATATTATATTCACATAATATAGCATAAGCACCAAGTAAAGGATTTATGCATATTTTGCCTATTCTCATGAAAATAGACTTGCCCAAGGCCAAGTCTATTTTTATGGGAAAGGAGTAAGAGAATTCCCCTTCCATATAAAATATGGAAGGGTTTAAAATATAAACTGACTATGATTTATTATGACCGTTTAATTGCCATGGGTTTACGATCGAATTTGTGTATGGCATCTACAAAACGTACTGTGCCTGTCTTGTAACGCATAACAATGGAATGAGTTCGTGCACCACCGCCAAAATAACGTACACCATTCAATAAATCTCCTTGGGTAATAGCTGTTGCAGCGAAAAACGCATCGTCGCCTTTTACCAAATCATTAATGGTCAACACCTTATGAATATCCATAATTCCCATTGTCTTAGCTCGGGCAATCTCTTGCTCATTTTCAGGACGCAAAATCCCCTGCATATCACCACCAAGACATTTTACCGCAGCGGCGGCAATAACACCTTCTGGCGCCCCGCCCATACCGACCATCATGTGAACGCCTGTCCCTTCAATACATACATTAATAGCCGGCGATACATCACCATCCGTAATCAGCTTGATTCGCGCACCAGCCTTACGTGCTTCAGCAATAATATCTGCATGTCGAGGGCGATCTAAGATAACTACAGTTAAATCTTCTACCCTGCGTTCAAGAGCAGTCGCTACAGCGTTAAGATTCTCAGTAACAGATGCATTAATATTTACTTTGCCTGCTGCTTTAGGTCCAACAGCAATCTTATCCATGTACATATCAGGAGCATGTAAAAGGCCACCACGGGATGCAATAGCTAAAACTGCAATAGCACCCGGTAATCCTTTTGCAATTAGATTAGTTCCTTCCAGAGGATCAACTGCAATATCTACGTCAAGACCACCGCCCCCCACAGCTTCACCAATATAAAGCATAGGGGCTTCATCCATTTCCCCTTCACCAATAACTACTTTACCATTAATATTTACACTATCGAAAGCGGCTCTCATGGCATCAACGGCTGCTTGATCTGCCAAGTTTTTTTCACCTTTTCCCATCCAACGTCCTGAAGCAATTGCAGCAGCTTCTGTTACCCGGACAAATTCTAATGCAAGTTCACGATCCATCTAGCAACATCTCCTTTTACAAAAAATATACTCTTTTTATTAATAAGCAATAAAGAAGACCCGGCGTATTGCCAAGTCTTTCTTATCTTTACTTGGAGGCAACAATTCCTATAATTACGTAACAGCCGTCCACTGCTTAGCCCTTATTTCTTTTAAATTATAAATTTGCATTTTTCCAATCATCAAGAAATCTTTTTATCCCTGCATCTGTCAAAGGATGAGTAAGTAAACTTACCAGTACTTTATAAGGAACAGTCGCAATATGAGATCCAGCTAAAGCAGCTTGCGTAACATGAACAGGATGACGCACACTAGCAGCAATAATCTCAGTTTGGATGTCATGAATTGCAAAAATATCAGCAATTATTTTTACCAACTCAATGCCATCCTGGCCAATATCATCAAGCCGGCCAACAAAAGGACTGACATAAGAAGCTCCAGCCCTAGCAGCCATTAGTGCCTGATTAGCTGAAAAAATTAAAGTAACATTGGTTTTAATACCTTCACTTTTTAATGCTTTTACCGTTTTAAGACCTTCAATATTTAATGGCACTTTAACGATTACATTATCAGCTATAGCTGCCAATTCCCGTGCTTCTGGCAGCATCTCCTCAAAAACCGTGCTAACTACTTCAGCACTAACGGGCCCCTCTACCAAACTGCAAATTTCTTTAATCACTTCTTTAATATTTCTTTTTTCCTTTGCAATTAACGAAGGATTGGTTGTAACTCCAGCTACCACTCCTAAAGATACACCCTCCTTAATTTCGTTAAGATTTGCTGTATCAAGAAAAAATTTCAAATTAGCACCCCTTTATTAGTATTAATTCTTTTATGGGTAATTATTATAGCATTATTCAGAGGGAGTTAAAGCTTCACCTTTAATCAAGTCTTTTATTCTAGTGTTTGCGGTGCGAACGACGTGGAGACATAATTTCAATAGAGTCCAATCCTTCGACATAGGCTAAATCTTTTTCGCTTTGCGCTTGGATTACAAGATAACCACCACATTGGGCACACTCCAATTCAATGCCCTCTGGCAATACCTCAGCCCCAATGGCATTACTGCCACACCGACAATACACTTTGCCTTTTTCAGCAATGTCGTGAATTTTATTTAAGGTTTGAAACATTACTTGTGGATTTTGCACATAGTCATCATATTCATCAATATCCATATCAAAAGACATCTTTTCAAACTCTACTTTATACTTATCAATGGTTTCAGAAATAACCTGCCGCATCCCTACAAACCCCAACTCAAAATTTTCCTGCACACAATATATTTTATCCATGGTCGCATGCCAAAAACGATTACTGTCAAGACAAATAACATGATTAGTCTGGCATAAAACACAAGGGATGTCCAATAAACACTGACGTTCGCCAACACTAGTAATGGAGGCTTGTACCTGACCACAACTGCACAAAAGCTTTCTTCCAGTGGTATTTTTCAGATCAAACCTAGAAATATCATGCATGTGTAATTTTCCACAACGCGGACAATACAAAGCCAGTGTTGAAACAGTGTTAATAATCATATACACCCCCCCTTTCGCTATTCATTTCGCCAAACAATAAAAAAATCCTGCCTATTTCAGAAAAACCATCAAGAGCAAAAAGCACCAAAAATGGCTCTAGTGCATAAATAAAACACCCAAAGAATTTACTTTGGGTGCACAAAAATATTCAACTAGCCAATTTTCAATTCGCACTCTTTACCACTACCAGAGATTAAATTACCGATCATAGAACATAAATCAATAATATCAAAAGGTTTGGTGATATATGCATAGGCTCCTAATTCTCTGGCGATATTCACCAACTCTAGTTCACCATATGCGGTCATCATAATAACTTTATTTGCTTGATTCAATCGTTTGAGTTCACGTAGTGTTTCAATTCCGTCCATCCCTGGCATTTTCATGTCCATCAAAATCAAAGCAGGTTTGATATCTTTCACTTTTTGTATGCCTTCGTAACCATTAGCGGCAGTATGCACTGCATAGCCTTCTTCGGTTAGAACTTCCATTAGCAATCTTCTAATGCCTGGCTGATCATCAATAACTAATACAGTATGTTTGATATTAGACATCTTAGCCTCTCCTTATCTGCTTTATAGTCGCTTATGTTCTATGTTATATGTCTATTCGCACAATTCCAAAAATATCCTCCTATTTGATGGGAAAAAAAGGATTTTATCTATATTTTTTTGAATATTTTTTCTTTTAGGGAATGAATTTGTGTTATAAACTTAGAAGCTAGCTCATTATGATATATTTTCAAAGTATATATTGCCGTTTTATCATCCACTGTAAATAAAATATCGTTGAAAGGGGTAGGTAATCCCCATGTACTATAAATAGGCTGTCCATTTTTTAATACGCTGATACGGTAAGCACTATCTCGTAAATATAAAGGATATTTCACCTTGACTGCATGGATATGATTACCATTTATGGGAATATCCTGTCCTAAAATGCGTATTTTATATTCGGCAATACCATATTTATCAGATATCTGCTGTCCATATACTGCTAATAATTGGGGCGTGTAGTAATCTAGATAAGCCTCTACCAATTCACTGGCCGTTGCAAAGGCTAATAAGCCTTTATCAGCATACTGACTTTTTACATAAGATAAATGATCGTCAAAAGCCTGAAATTGCCCGCCCTCCAGACTTTTCCAATCGCCTTGTCCCATAATAAACATAGCATGAGTGAATCCCACTATAGCATGTATTCCTGGCTTTATACCAGCAGTGCCTGCAGTAAAATACTCAACACCTTGATCTGTTTTATGGTTCATGATTGATGCACTTTGGCTATTATAGCTAATAGGTTCTTTCGGTGTAGGACGAAACTCTACGATCCCTAACTTAGTAATATCTTTTGCCGGTGTATTAATATCATCAGGTGCAGCAAAATAGATTTCACGACCATATTCACCCGATGTCATGCCACCTGAATTACCGTCAGCATCACTGGAGCCCCATAACCCTGCTTTTTGATATGCACCAGTACTTGCCGCTTCATCTGCACTCCCATTACCAAAATCAAAAGAACCAGCCCTAGCGGTTAATTGCTGCCCTTGAAGAGAACCTACCTCCATTTGCTCTAATATCCGCAAATAGTTGTATAACATGCCAGCCCGACTATTATAGTCATTAAAGTCGCCTTCTTTTAAAACAGAATGAGCCCAGCCATGTTTTAAATGATTGGCCCACAAGCCATCAACCGCTCCATTATAAGATAAAACATTACCAGATAAGTAAGGATCATAATCGGAATGAAAATGGATTCCATACTCGTGGCCTTTGCTAGTTTCTTGAATTACAGAAGCTTTTATAGCTGACACTACTTTAGCCCACTCTCCTGCCTGAGATTGACCTGCCGCCCAATCAGCAGCTTTAACAGCTGGCCAAGCAATATAATGTGTCCATTTTGCGCCATATTTTTCAGCTATTTGATCGAGTCTTGCCGCTTTATGCACCATTTGCCCCATAAATTCCTCTGGTTCTAGCCAGCCGTCAGAGTTACCCCAAGGTTCAGCATAACCAGCTCCGTCAATAGGCTCCAAATCTTCCGTCATTACATAAAAAACTTTACCTGGCCTACTATCAGCAATTCGGACTCCAACTTTAGTCGGCGACACTATACCATTTACACTAAATCCAATAGGCCAAGGCTGATTTACATTCACTTCATCGGGCCTTTGCGCTTGAACTTGCCAACTGATATGCTGTTTTTCCCCTGGAGATAGATGAGTGATAACCTGAGTAGTCGGACTCACAGCAACTACGCCATAACCATACGGTTCTAAAAGTTTTACCGCTACATTCTCCAATGGTTGATGACTTACATTTTCAACATCAGTTTCTACACTTAATAAATCTTCCTGCCTGGCAGAATATTGCAGGTCATTCGGTATGATCCTTACAACCTTAGCCAAATCTGTTCCTGTAGTAAACTGTGTAATCAGAGCATGTTGCCCTTCACTTACCTCCACACTCAAGCGATATTTCGCTGCTCCTGTTAAAGCCTCTTGAGGCAGATCCTTTAATATTTCAGAGAAATTATATTGATTCTCCAGCCAGCCACCTTGATAATTATTAAAATAGCGGGCATCCTGCCACTTGCTACGAGCTGTGGACGCAGGTAACTGCCCTGTATAAACGAAACCAGTTTCTCCTAAAATATTTCCACTACTATCAAGCGCAGCCAATTTAATGCGTCCATCACCTTGAGTCGACAAGAATTCCAGTCTCATACTAGCAAAGGCAGCAGCATCACTTTGTGTTTCTACAAAATATTCCATAGAACCCTGATTTCCTGCTGCCAATTCCAGCATCTCAGTCTCTTGCCCTTTGGCTACCAGCACCCGATAAGAATTTCCTGCTCCCTGCTGTTGCAGCTGATTGGGAATATTCCATTTTATAGTTTCATCATTTGCAGCTGTCCTAAGACCAGCTCCTGGTATTGGCAGCTGTCCAGCGCAGCCACTCAGTGCTAGTGCTAGGATTAGCACTAAGATTGTAAAATTACCTCTCATTTCATCCTACCCTTTTCTATCTATATCTTTTTATAACCACATGGGCATCTGCGTAAGAGCACTGCCAACAAAAGTAAAAGCAAGCGTACATAACACTAATACTACTAGTAAGGGAGTGATCATCACTAGCACAGCTTTTGCTGTGGAAAATTGATATACCTCTTTCATTGCCGTTATGCTTAAGAACAAGGACCAACCTAAGATTACTAAGGCTGCTACCGTCATCACTAAGGTTTTCAGACTTACCGGAAGTATAGCAGCAAATACCCATAACGGTACAATCAATATTTGGGGGAAATAGGTAAATCCCAAGGTAGAAAACAACCCGATTGCGGTGCCTCTACCACCATAGAATTCAGCTAGCAGATGCCATACAGCTGTTCCCATAAACCACATAACCATACTGCCAAATATCTTAATCCCAATAAATAGGTGAATCATCGTCGACATTCCGGCAGCTTGCAGACCAAAATACATGGCCCATATGGGTATTATTATGCTCAGGAAAAAGACGACAAGTACCTGAGGAATATTTTTTTGATCTGCAATAGATCGCATTGCCATTTGGGGTTGAAACAGCACATCATATAAAACATCAAATATATTTCCCATTTATTTCACCTGCCATTTTTCTGGCGACACTTCCAAAGGAGCACCAATATTCAATTCACTTTGCATCTTGTGAAATAAAAATTGTTCTACTAATGTACTTATTTTTTCATTCGGGCCAAACAGCATATTCCAAGGAGATTGTTTGCCATATTCTTTAATGACCGGTTTACCTGCAATGCCAGCTAATTGACCTGCTCCATCAATCGCATCATACATGTTACCCAATTCATCGACTAACCCCAACTGTTTCGCCTGGTTTCCTGTATATATGCGTCCATCAGCCAATTTACGCACTTGTTCTTTGTCCATTTTACGTCCCTCAGTTACTACATCCACAAATTGATTGTAGATATCATCCACTATAATTTGAATAATCCCTCGTTCTTCACTAGTCATCTGCCGTTCCGGTGACATAATATCTTTATGAGGGCCACTTTTAATCTTTTCTTGATAAATGCCAATCTTTTTATATAACTCTTCCCAATTGGCATAAGGCATATATACACCAATACTGCCTGTCAAAGTCGTAGGATTCGCATAAATTTTATCAGTGCAAGCTGCCAGCCAATACCCGCCGGAAGCAGCCACATCACCCATAGATGTCACCACCACTTTACCTTGAGCTCGCAATTTTTTAAGTTCTTCTCCCACTTCTTGAGAAGCTGCTGCACTACCGCCAGGACTATTTATCCTAAGAACTACAGCCTTTATCGATTCATCATCCCTAGCCTGATGTATCTGCTTAATAATTTGGTCAGTACCGCCTTGTTCCATCAATACTGTACTTTGCCCCCGCCCCCCCAAAATGACACCTTCTATATAGATGATGGCAATTTTGTCAGACCGGCTAGCCTTACTGCGTTCTTTAGCACCCATCCCTATAAACGCCAAACCAGCCAAAGAAAAAGCTACTACCACGCCAATCACAATCATAACTGATTTCTTATACATAATTTAAACCTCCTTATTTTACAGAACCGCTAATAAAGATACCTATGCAAAAAAGCAACTGCCGGAAAAAGTCCAACAGTTGCTTCTTTTTTACTACTTGCCGTTCAGAGCAGCCTTGATAAATTCTCTGAATAATGGATGTGGATTGGTCGGACGTGATTTTAGTTCTGGATGAAATTGAGTTCCAACGAACCAAGGATGATCCTTAACCTCGATAATTTCCACCAAACGACCATTTGGCAAAGTTCCACCGATCACAAGACCAGCCTGAGTAAGCTGTTCACGATAGGCATTATTAAATTCCCAACGATGACGGTGACGTTCATAAATAATTTCATCCTGATAAGCCTGACAAGTTAATGTATCCTCAGGTACCTTGCAGGGATATATCCCCAAACGCATGGTGCCGCCTTTTTCCTCGACAGCCACTTGCTCAGACATGAGATCAATAACAGGATAATGAGTCTTAGGATTAAATTCTGTACTGTGAGCGTCTGCCATATTACATACATTACGGGCAAACTCAACCACAGCGCACTGCATGCCTAAACACAAACCGAAAAAGGGTACTTTATTTTCCCGAGCATATTGGATGGCCTTAATCTTGCCTTCCACACCTCGATCACCAAAACCACCTGGTACTAAAATACCATCAATATCGGCAAAACATTTCTTAAGATCCATGGCAGCATCTTCAATTTCTTCTGCATTAATCCAATGAATTTGAATCGCTGTATCATTGGCAATCCCAGCATGTCGTAAGGCTTCTGCTACACTCAAGTAAGCATCAGGCAAAGCCACATATTTACCGACAATCGCAATTTTTACCGAATTGGACGGATTAATGATCTTATGAACCATTTTACGCCAATCGGCCATATCCGCATCACCAGCATCAATTTTAAGTTTTTCCAGGACAATACGGTCAAGCCCCTGTTCTTGTAACATTAAAGGAACCTCATATATACTGGCGGCTGTTTTATTCTGAATCACAGCATCAGAATCAATATCACAGAACAAGGCTAATTTATCCCGCATATCAGGAGAAATATCATATTCTGTACGACAGACAATAATGTCAGGCGTAATGCCAATTCCTCTTAATTCTTTTACACTATGCTGTGTAGGTTTAGTTTTAAGCTCTCCTGCTGCTGCAATATAAGGAAGCAAGGTTACATGAAGATATAATACATCATTGCGACCCACTTCTTTTTTCACTTGGCGGATAGCTTCCAAGAAAGGCAGGCTTTCAATATCACCGACAGTACCACCAATTTCAGTAATTACAACATCTGCATTATCCTCTTTACCGACACGATAAACACGTTCTTTTATTTCATTGGTGATATGAGGAATGACCTGTACCGTACTCCCCAAATAATCACCTTTACGTTCTTTATTAATAACAGACAAATATATTTTTCCTGCTGTCACATTGGAGCTTTTGCTCAAATTGATATCAATAAAACGTTCATAATGGCCCAAATCTAAATCCGTTTCAGCGCCATCATCCGTCACAAAAACTTCACCATGTTGATAAGGACTCATCGTTCCCGGATCAATATTTATGTATGGATCAAACTTTTGAATGGTTACCTTTAGTCCGCGATTCTTTAACAACCGCCCTAAAGAAGCAGCAGTAATACCTTTACCAAGTGAAGATACAACCCCCCCGGTAACAAATATATATTTTGCCATAATCCTATTTCCTCCTAAAATGCCTTTAACGGTATGCATTATTAAATACATCCATATATAGTTCAAGTACGCCAATCATTTTATACTTTACCAAAGGGCAGTGTCAAGTACTTATTCTCTTTCACCAGGCTCTGCTGCAGACGCTACATATTCCTGCTGTATTTCCTCAAAAAGTTTTTCCCGGCGAGAGGAAAATGAACTGGCTACATTCTCATTTTCTTCACCAGCATGAGCACTAAGCTGTTGCGGTGACCATTCAACAAGTCCCCACATGCCTTTTCCCATGTGAACAAAACGGCTATCCATATTGATTTGGGTATGCACTTCTGACATGGCATGAGCCAATGAGTGAATTCTGCGACCCTTAAGTTCTAATACCTCTGTTATTAACTCTCTAAAATACATAGAATGGCCTGTTTTTTGTAATATTTTATAAGCTAATTCTACTTCTGAAACCTGTTTCATCATGTCTGTCATATATTTATTCCTTCCGCGCTCAGCGTCTAATTTTCTTGTTACCTTATATACTAAATAAATCATTTTTGCTGGTAAATATTCACCGTCTAAAGGAATTTCCCTCTTTTTATAAAAATTGAAATACGCAAACTATTTCTTTTGCTTATTCTACATTTTTTCTGGTACGCTAATTCCTAAAATACCCAATGCATGTCGAATAGTTGTCTGCACAGCCAAGGCTAAACCCATCCGCGCTAATTGCAGATCATGGTCAACCCCTTTTATGCGACATTGGTTATAAAAAGTATGAAATTGTCCAGCCAAATCGTGAACATAGCGGGCAATACGGTGCGGAGCTCGTTCTCTAGCTGCATCGGCTATTTCCTCTTGATATTCGCCCAACTTTTTAATTAAATCCATTTCACACTCACTGGTAAGCAGATTTAATTTAGTATAATCAATCTTTTCGACTGTAATACCCTCTTCTGCAGCTTGGCGAAAAATACTAGCAATACGAGCATATGCGTATTGTACATAATATACTGGATTTTCGTTTGACGTTGACTTGGCTAAATCAAGATCGAAATCCAATTGACTATCAAGAGATCGCATGATAAAGAAAAACCGCGCAGCATCTGTGCCAACTTCTTCAATTAACTCAGATAAGGTCACACTTTGTCCTGTACGTTTTGACATTTTCACCAATTGACCACTTCTATATAAGCTCACCATTTGTACAATCAAAACTTCCAATTGTTCAGGAGAATAGCCTAATGAACCAATAGCCGCTTTCACACGGCAAATATAACCATGATGATCAGCACCCCAAATATTAATCAACTGATCAAAACCACGCTCTAACTTATTGCGGTGATAGGCAATATCAGCAGCTAAATAAGTAGGTATCCCATTTTCTCGAATGACGACCCGGTCTTTATCATCCCCACAGGCTGTAGATTTTAACCAAAGAGCACCATCCTGTTCATAGATAGAACCATTATCTTTTAATACCTGACAAGTCTCTTTGAGTGCACCACTTTGGTGCAGTGTATTCTCACTAAACCACACATCAAACTGTACATTAAAGGCAGCAAGATCAGCTTTTAAGGCTGCTAATTTTTCTTTGAGTGCCACTTCTTTAAATACTGCCAACCTTTCAGCTACAGAAAGAGTAAGATATTTTGCTCCATCTTTGTCAATAATACGCTGGGCGGTATCAATAATATCTTGACCATGATACCCCTCTGCAGGAAACTCTACTTCTTTGCCGAGAAGTTCAAGATAACGGGCATGAACAGATGCTGCTAGATTATCAATTTGATTACCAGCATCATTAATATAATATTCACTTGCCACATCATAGCCTGCTGCTTTTAATAAATTAACTAGGGCACTTCCTACGGCCGCACCCCGGCCATGGCCCACATGAAGAGGTCCAGTAGGATTGGCACTAACAAATTCTACCTGGACCCGCTGCTTCTTATCAGTCTGGCTATTACCATAATTTTCACCTTGGGTTAATATATCCGCTAACATAGTATACAACCAGTCAGATTTTAAATAAAAGTTAATAAACCCTGGACCAGCAATTACAGCCTTATCTAGCCATGTTTCCTGCATGCGCGCTACAATGGCCTCGGCAATGACTCTAGGATTCGTTTTCGCCGCTCTGGCAGCCTGCATCGAAAAATTAGTAGCAAAATCGCCAAACTCTTTTTTCGGCGGTACTTCTAGAATAATCTGGGGTAATTCTTGACTAGCAAATACACCATCAGCAATGGCCTTGTGAGCCGCTTGGTAAATTGCCTCTTGCAACAAAACTTTAATATCCACTTTTGCTTTCCTCCTGTATGCTGATAGACAAGGTATTGGTACTTTGCCACTGTCCGTTCATTTCCAATTCATAACTAATTTCCAGCGATCCCGTTATACCATCCAAAGCCATTTGTATGCTGTTGGTCAAGATACTCATTTGCATAGTACCATATGGCGTAATATACGCGCTATGTCTTTTTTCACCTAGACAAAATTCCTGCGTATGATCTATGCGACCTGTCCTTACCAGTACTATATGCTTATCATATAGTTTCAACATAGTCGTAACGCCTTCAAATCCAGATATTTCACTATCCTGATATACAATATATCTTACACCATTTTTTTCATAACAACGACCTACGGTAATTAGTTCAATGCGTGACTCTTCCCCTTGCCCGTCTCTCTGAGTACCAATGATTGTAATTAGAACATTCATCATATTATCTCCCTGTCAACCTGAAATATATTATAGCGTACTCAGCGAATATTGCAACAAAAGGCAAGAATATTTACACATAAAAAACACAGCGCCTCATGCCTGTGCCTAGCAGACAAGCGGCGCATTTGCAGATAATTATATCTAATATAATATATGAAAAAGTTCTAAAAATATATATTTATTTCAATTTATTTTATTTTTCATAACCCTTACTCATTACTTTTAAATGCCGCTACTAAATCTGCTGATGAAGTCTGTACGTCCTGTACCACTTTAATAATATCTTGCATGGTCCCTGCTTGTTTATTGGAAATTACTGCAGACTGGTTAATACCCTCAATGACTTTCTGAATAGAATCTTGAATTTCTTGTAAAATCTTATTTATATTTTCCGTAGCATCCGCACTATTTTGAGCTAAATTTTGCATCTCCTGGGCTACTACTGCAAAACCTCTGCCATAAATTCCTGCTCGGGCAGCTTCAATGGAAGCATTCAGACTTAACAACTTTGTTTGGGTTGCGATTTTACGACTCATATCAAGGATTTTCCCGGTATCCTTGACCCTTTTCACTGAATCATGAGAGACATTCACGACGCTTTCTGTATTGGCGGCCAACTCTTGAGATGAAGCGGAAATTCCTTCTATCGCCGCAACTGCCTGCTCCACATTCTGTGAAACCGCATGGGCTACTTCCCGTACAATCTCGATTTGTTTTGCTTGTTTTAATCGTGTACTTAACAGGGCCACTACCACCTTGGCTATAGGACGAACATAATCCAATTGACCTGCAATTGCAAAAGTACCTACTCTCTGTCCATCCACCTCGATGGGATAATTTTGCCCCTCTTTTAATGTTGGATTTTTTGCTACATCAGCTGTAGTAACTACATATTCATCTAAATGGCCACTGAGAATTTTTTGCGATCCTTCATGTTTCGTGCCAAGACGCTTACCTCCGTCTGAATCCCCAACGATCATAGCATCTTGATTACAGACAATGATATGATAACTAGTATTCTGATAAATAAACTGTGCCAATGAACCTGCCATTTGGGCGGTTATTGTATAGTCTGCCATCTTGTCATCTCCCTTTTGCTGTCGGACCCCATCCTCTTACATTTTTCTCCAGCATCCGATAGTAGATATATATAAGTTCAATAGGAATGTATTAAATCCTGCCAGGAGACTGACAATAAAACAATCACTTTTAAATTTATCCTTTCATTCAGAATCTTTTCTCCAAAAGCCGTAGCGCCGCAGTCTCTTAAAGAAACGGCGGCGCCTATATGGATGAGGTGCCAGATGACTGCCTCTCCATTATTAGTATATGCAAACCGTCCAAAAAGATTACTACCCTTACTCCCACAATTTCGTTACCTCAGCACCTACATAATAGGTTTTCACAATATCCTCTGCCTTTATGCCCTGCTGTGCATAAGTATAGGCACCCCATTGGCACAATCCTACTCCATTCCCCCAGCCCATACCTTTAAAAACAAAACTTTGTCCGTCATAGTTCATTTCGGTAATTAAAGTGGATTTCAATCGATCATAGCCAATTGTCTTTCTAAAATCAGAACCATATACTTTTTTATCATCTGCACCAATATATAGAATACGACCGGATAGCCCTTTTTCTAGAATAGTTATATCCCTCGGATTACCGTGATAACCTACGGCAGCAGCTACTTCGGAGCCGGGTATTTTAACCATCCAAGCTTGTTCCTTCATGGGTGCATATTGAAAACATTGATCGATCACTGGCTGAAAATAAGGCGTTGACGTAGTAATTTCTTTGGGGAAACTCTCTTCCTTTGTCGCAGCAATTTGTCCATTACAAGAACTATAAATAGCATTCACTAAGCCCCCCGCATAGGTTAATACTTCCCCTCTAGTGCGGCGTACTGCTTCTCTAACATTGTCATTTACTAATTCAGGTGCGTAAGCTTGCAATTCTTCTTTAGCCGTACTAACATCAGCATGGTGCAGCCGCATAATGGTACCTGCTTCCATAGCATGAAGAGTTAACGTTCGTGAGGTAATCGCCTGAGCAGCTAAGGCCTCAATTGGCCAGTTCGTATGCATTTCCTTAGCAAGAACTCCTTCTAAATATTTTTCTAACAGCATCCTATCCACATAACCTTTTTCTGCGATCCAAACAGTAACAGTGGGCTCATTTTTATATTTATTAACATCGAGAGGCGCTACTCCAGGTATAGGCTGAACCATTTCTGGTGCAGGAGCTTCTTGACTAGGTACTGGCACTTCAGGAGTCGGCTTGGGTGCAGGAGAACGCAGCCAAGAACAAGCACCTGTAATGATTAAAATTCCAATAACAAATAGAGAAATAGTAACCTTATGCTTATGTAACATTTATTTCACCTCCATTAATAGTATGGAAGAATCCTGATTACACTATACCTGCCCTGAAAATGCAACATAAAAACATGTACTGCTATTATTATAAGAAAAACGATGGCCTGCCTTGTTAACACTCAACTTCAGTGCGGCATCCATATTATATAAGGATAGATTAAATACCAATGGCGGAGCGGTCAATAATGTGGATGCCGTGCAATCCAATCGAGTAGGAGGCTACTCATTATTTGAATAGTCGACCTCTCACACCACCGTACATACCGATCGGTATACGGCGGTTCAATAGAATTAATGTCCTAATGAATATCTTTC
>Ga0316613_10000922_pt1 | contig 20983 bp, 16 predicted proteins | sample OWC_soil_day10_C_2_FD_207647 | JGI IMG/M metagenome (GOLD analysis project Ga0316613, IMG submission 207647) | Wetland soil microbial communities from Old Woman Creek delta, Ohio, United States - OWC_soil_day10_CT_b | ecosystem: Environmental > Terrestrial > Soil > Wetlands | place: USA: Ohio...
CACCGTGCCCCAATCGGAGACGACGCGGTCGGGCCAGTGGATCTGGTAGAGGTCGATACGGTCTGTCCTGAGCCGGCGAAGCGATTTTTCGACGGCTTCGAAGATCTGTGCCCGCGTCAGGCGGGTCGGCGAGCCGTCGTCGCGGAACCAGTCATTGCTGCTGCGCCCGCACACCTTGGTGGCGAGGATAATGTCATTGCGTCGGCCGCGCGCGGCGAGCCAGTCGCCGACGATTGCCTCGGTCATCCCTTGCGTTTCGCGCCTCGGCGGCACCGGGTACATCTCGGCGGCGTCGAGGAAGTCGATGCCGAAGCCGACGGCGCGGTCGAGAATGGCGAAGGCCTCGTCCCGGTCCGTCTGCTGGCCGTAGGTCATGGTGCCGAGGCAGAGGGGCGTGACGAGGAGATCGGAGCGGCCGAGGCGGCGTTTCTGCATGGAGGAGCCTTGCTTGGTGTCAGTCGGCGTCGGGGATGAGCGCCAGGAGATCCGTGACGCCGACGTCGATGCCGGCCTGGGTGAGCAGCGTGGTCACCTGACCGCGATGATGGGTCTGATGGTTGAAGACATGCGACAACACCGATGACAGCACCTTGCGGTGCGCCGTGCCGTCGGTGCGGTGGTAGTCGAAGACGCCGCTGATATCGGCCTCGGTCAGGCCATCGACAAAGCCGACTACCAGGCGGTCGATGCGCTCGCGGGTTGGCCGCAGGCGCGACAGGTCGTCGGCCACGATGAGGCGGATGCTGGTCGGTTGTGGCAGGCCGGAAAGATCGATGCGGCCGGACAGCGGCGGATGGCCGGCGAGCCGGCCGAGCCAGATGAGATCGGCTGCGACAAGATGGTTCAGCGTGCCGAGGATCGAGCCGAAGAAGGCACCTCGGTCGCGGGAAAGCTCGTCGGTCGTCAGCCGCTCGGCGGCGTCGTAGACCTTGGTGTTCATCCAGGCATTGTAAGGCGCCATCAGGCGAAAATGGTCGAGACTGCTCACAATGGATCTCCCCCAAACCATGGTTTACCCAGAATGCTCCCGCAAACTCCGTGCGGCTAGGTCTTGCTCTTGATCTGTTCGATCAGCGCCTCGACCGATGGTAGAATGCGGCCGACGATCACCTCGACACCGGCGGCGTTGGGATGCATGCGGTCAGCCTGATTGAGGGTGGCGTCACCGGCGACGCCGTCGAGGAAGAAGGGATACAGGAGGGTGCCGTATTTCTTGGCAAGCGCCGGGAACATCGGGTCGAAGCGAGCCGCGTAGTCGGCGCCCAGGTTGGGCGCTGCCCGCATGCCGGCGAGCAGCACCGGCGCGCCGGTGTCGGCAAGGCGAGACATCAGGTCATCGAGGCTGTCGCGGACAAGCGCCGGGTCGTGGCCGCGCAGCATGTCGTTGGCGCCGAGCTCGACGATGACGCCGTCAGCGCCGTCGGCCAACGCCCAGTCGAGACGGGCAAGACCGTCGGCCGCCGTGTCGCCGGAGACGCCGGCGTTGATGATGTCGACGTCGTGGCCACGCTTGACGAGCGCCGCCTCCAGTCGGTCCGGGAAGGCTTCCTGGCCAAGGACGCCATAGCCGGCGCTGAGACTGTCGCCGAGCACGACGATACGCATGGGTTTGGCCTCCGCGCTGACGATGCCGGCGAGGAAGGCGAGGACGAGCGCAAATATCGGATGTCTCACGGCCTTTTGACCCGGCTTGCAATGGTTTCTGAGCGGCCCATATGACAGGCTCGGGCTTTCTTCGGCAAGCCCTGCCGATTTCACGTGTGCCTGATCCCGCACGAACCCCGGAAGCCCATCCTTGCCCGATCCTGCCATTGCTCTCACCGACGTCGACCTCAGTCTCGGCAGCGGTGCCGCCCGCGTCCACATCCTGAAACGCCTTGGCTTTTCCATCGAGGCCGGCAGCAGTGTCGGCATCGTTGGTCCGTCCGGCTCGGGCAAGTCGACGCTGTTGATGGTGCTTGCCGGCCTTGAACGGGTGGATGGCGGCACCGTGGTCGTCGGCGGTGAGCGGCTTGACCGCATGGGCGAGGACGCGCTCGCCCGCTTCCGCGGCCGCTCGGTCGGCATCGTCTTCCAGTCCTTCCACCTGATGCCAACCATGACGGCGCTGGAGAATGTCGCCGTACCGCTGGAGCTGGCCGGCCGGCGAGATGCCTTCGAGCGGGCGCGGGCAGAACTTGAGTCCGTCGGCCTTGCGGATCGTCTCGGCCACCATCCGGCTGAACTGTCCGGCGGTGAGCAGCAACGCGTCGCCATCGCTCGGGCGCTCGCTCCGGAACCGTCGATCCTGATCGCCGACGAGCCGACCGGCAACCTCGACGCCGAGACCGGTCGCGACATTATCCGGCTGATGTTCGAGGCGCGGGCGCGGCGTGGGGCGACGCTGGTGCTGGTCACCCACGACCGGGCGCTGGCCGACGCCTGCGACCGCCGCATCGGCATGCGCTCCGGCGAGATCGTCGAAGACGTCCGCGCCGGGGTGGCGTCGTGAGCGGCGGGTCGCCGGGTTGGTCGGTCGCCGTCCGGCTCGCTGCCCGCGAGGCACGCGGCGGACTCTCGGGTTTCCGCATTTTCATAGCGGCCATTGCGCTCGGCGTCGCCGCGATCGCCGCCGTCGGTTCGACCAGCCGGGCGATCACCGAGGGGATCGCCTTGCAGGGCCGGGAAATCCTCGGTGGCGATATCGCGGTTCGATTCGGTGGCGAGGTGCCACCGGCGGACGTGCTCGCAGCGCTCGCCACCCGTGGACGGCTGTCGGCGGTGACGCTGGTCAATTCGATGGCCCGGCGGGTCGATGGCGAGGGCCAGGCGCTCGTCCGCATCAAGGCAGTGGACGACACCTACCCATTGACCGGCGTGTTTCGCCTTGAAGGCGGGGTTAGCCTCGCCGATGCCCTCGCACCAGCGGCGGATGGAACGATCGGCGTCGTCGTCGAGCCGATCCTCGCCGACCGCCTCGACGTGACGGTCGGTGATCGCATCGCCATCGGCCGGGCGACCGCTGAAGTGCGCGGGCTGATCGAAAGCGAGCCCGACCAGGTCGGTACCGGGGTCGCCTATGGACCGCGCGTCATGATGAGCCGGGCCGCACTGGCGGCGACCGATATCGTCCAACCCGGCAGTCTGGTCGCCAACACCGTCCGCCTCGCGCTGCCCGACGGGACGAGCGATGCTGCCGTCGCCGCCGTTACAGCCGAGATCAAGGCCGCCCAGTCCGACAGCGGGCGCCTGGTTTCCAGCCGGCTCGATGCGGCGCCGGGCCTTGAACGCAATGTCAACCGCTTCTCGCAGTTTCTGACGCTGGTTGGCCTCACCGCACTGATCGTCGGTGGTGTGGGCGTTACCAATGCCGTCAAGGCGTTCATCGACCGCAAGCGCGACACCATCGCCACGTTGAAGGCGGTGGGCGCGCCGGGTGGTTTCATCGTGACCGTCTACCTGATCGAGATCGGCGTCCTCGCTGGCATCGGCGTGGTGCTCGGCCTTGCCCTCGGCCTGCTGCCGCCGTTCTTTGCCGGCGGCATGATCGCCGCAGCCCTCGACCTGTCGATCGAGATCGGCGTCTACCCGGGCGAGCTGTTGCTGGCCGCCGCCTACGGCTTCCTCACCGCCTTCGCCTTCGCCATCTGGGCGCTTGGCCGGGCGCATGACGTGCCGGTGAGCGCGCTGTTCCGCGACAAGGTGGCGCCGGAGCGGCGCCTGCCGCGCCGCGCCTATGTCGTGGCGACGGCAATCGCCGTCCTGCTGCTCGCCGCGCTTGCCGTCGCCACCGCCGCTGACCGCTTCGTGGCGGTGATCTTCATCCTGTCGATGGCGGCGATCTTCGTCGTCCTGACGGGGGTGGCCGGCGTGATTCGCCGTGTCGCCGGCCGCGTGCCGGCGGTCGGTTCGGCCGAGTTCCGCCTGGCATTGCGCAACATCCACCGGCGCGGTGGCCTGACGCTGTCGGTGGTGCTTTCCCTCGGCCTTGGCCTGACACTGATGGTGGCGCTGGCGCTGATCGACACCGGGCTCAGGCGCCAACTCACCTCGACGCTGCCGGAGAGGGCGCCGACCTTCTTTGTGCTCGACATCCGCTCGAGCGAACTCGAGGCCTTTTCCGCCCTCGTGGAGGCGACGGCGCCCGGGACCGCTCTGCAGACCGTCCCGATGCTGCGCGGACGCATCACCGCGCTGAAGGGGACGCCGGTCGACAAGATCGATGCTCCCGAGGGTGCCCGCTGGGCGCTGTCGGGTGACCGCGGCATCACGCTGTCAGCGCAGCCGCCGGCCAACTCGACGCTCGCCTCCGGCGCCTGGTGGCCGAAAGACTATGCCGGCGAGCCGCTGGTTTCCTTCGAGGACGAACTGGCGAGAGAGTTTGGCCTGTCGATCGGCGACACGGTCACCGTCAGCGTGCTGGGCCGCGAGATCACCGCCCGCATCGCCAACACGCGCAAGGTCGAGTGGCAGTCGCTGTCCATCAACTTCGTCATGGTGTTTTCGCCGAACACCTTCGCCGGTGCGCCCTATTCGGTGTTGTCGACGGCAGCCCTGCCGGCCGGCGACGACCCTGCTGCCGACCGGCAGAACGAGAAGCGGCTGATGAAAGCGGTGGTCGCTGCCTTCCCGACGGCGACCATGGTCCGCGTGAAGGATATGCTCGCCACCGTCAATGATCTGGTCGGTTCGCTGACGGTGGCGATCCGCGCCGCCGCGTCCATCGCGCTGGCCGCCTCGGTGCTGGTGCTGGCCGGTGCGCTCGCCTCGGGTCATCGCCAGCGCGTCTACGACGCCGTTCTGCTCAAGACGTTCGGGGCGACGCGGGCCCGTGTTCTTCTTGCTTTCGCGCTGGAATACGCCGCGCTCGGCCTTCTCACCGCCGTCTTCGCGCTGCTTGCCGGCTCGGCGGCCGCCTGGGGCGTTCTCTCCGGCGTCATGGACGTGCCGCTTGATGTCAATCCATGGGTCGCACTCGGCGCGGTGGCCGTGGCGCTTGTGCTGACCATCGGTCTCGGCCTGCTCGGGACCTTCCGGGCCTTGTCGGCCAAGGCGGCGCCCGTGCTGCGGAATCTTTAAATCTTCGTCATGTTGGGCGAGGTGCTCTGCCGAGGTCTTGAGGTTTTATCGCCCCGCGCCCATATTGTCTCTTCGAGCGGGGGGAGGCTCGTCTTCCCCGCCACTTTGTATTTCCTAGAGAAGGAACGAGGCCCCAATGGCATTCCCTGAACGCAACATCCCCTCGGGCTACGGTTCCCGGGCCTATTCCGCGGAGATCGATCAGGGTCTCCGCAGCTACATGCTGTCGGTCTATAACTACATGGCGATCGGTCTCGCCGTGACCGGCGGTGTCGCCGCGCTTGCCGCCAATACCGCCGTGGCGAGCTGGGATCCGATCACCCTCACCTCGTTCGGTGCGGCGCTCTACACGAGCCCGCTGCAGTGGCTGGTGATGCTGGCGCCGATTGGCCTGGTGCTGGTGTTCTCCTTCGGCATCCAGAAGCTTTCCATGCCGGTGGCGCAGGGCCTGTTCTGGGCCTTTGCGGCTCTGATGGGTCTGTCGCTGTCGTCGATCTTCCTGGTCTATACCCAGCAGTCGATCACGCAGGTCTTCTTCATCTCGGCCGGTGCCTTCGCCGCGCTCAGCCTCTACGGCTACACGACCAAGCGCAACCTCAGCGCCATGGGGTCGTTCCTGATGATGGGCCTGTTCGGCCTGATCATCGCCTCGCTGGTCAACATCTTCATGCAGTCGTCGGCGATGGAGTTTGCCATCTCGGTGCTCGGCGTCGGCATCTTCGCAGGTCTGACGGCCTACGATACGCAGACCATCAAGGAGATGTATTTCGAAGGCGACGACAGGACCACCACTGGCCGCAAGGCCATCATGGGCGCCCTCAACCTCTATATGGACTTCATCAACCTGTTCATCATGCTGCTTCGCCTGATCGGCGACCGCCGCTGACACGTCGAAGTTCTGAATCCTGAATGAAGACGCGGCGTCGGGTGATCCCCGGCGCCGTTTTTATTTGAGGGCGGACGGCGGGCATGCCATCTAGGACGCGGGCGCACCAACGCGCCGTTGCCTCGTTCGGATCCACCATGCTGACCATTCGCCCCGCCCGTCCCAGCGATATCCCGGCCATCGCCGCCATCTATCAGGAGGCCGTTCGCACCGGCACGGCCTCGTGGGAACTCGAGCCGCCCAGTGAGGCGGAGATGCTGAAACGGTTCGAGACCATCACTGGCGGCGGTTATCCCTATCTCGTTGCCGAAATGGGCGGCGTCCTGGCCGGCTATGCCTATGTCAGCGCCTACCGGCCGCGTCTGGCCTACCGCTTCACGGTGGAAAATTCGATCTATATCGATCCGGCCCGTCAGGGGCAGGGCATCGGCACGCGCCTCCTTAAGGCGCTGATCGACGACTGTGCCCGGCGCGGCTTCCGTCAGATGGTGGCGGTGATCGGCGACAGCGGCAACCTCGGCTCGCGCAAGCTGCACGCCGCCCTTGGCTTCACGCTGGTCGGTGTCGCGCCGGCACTCGGCTACAAGTTCGACCGCTGGCTCGACCAGGTGCTGATGCAGCGGGCGCTGGGCGATGGCGAGCGCTCGGCCCCCGGCGAGCTTTCGCGGACCTGAATTGCCAAAAGAAAGGCCGCCGCGAGGCAAATCGCGGCGGCCGGGGCATGAGGTCAGGACAGGTCGTTCAGGCGGCCTTCTTGGGCTTCAGGAGGCCGCGGTTGATCAGCACCTCGGCGATCTGCACGGCGTTGAGCGCGGCGCCCTTGCGGAGATTGTCGGAGACCACCCACATGCTGAGGCCGTTCTCCACCGTGATGTCCTCGCGGATACGGGAGATGTAGGTGGCGTCCTCGCCGGTCGCCTCATAGGGGGTGATGTAGCCGCCGGGCTCGTGCTTGTCGATGACGAGGCAGCCGGGCGCCTCGCGCAGGATCGAGCGCGCTTCGTCGGCACTGATCGGCTTGGAGAACTCGATGTTCACCACTTCCGAATGGGAGACGAACACCGGCACGCGGACGCAGGTGGCGGTCAGCTTGATCTTCGGATCGAGGATCTTTTTGGTCTCCGCCACCATCTTCCACTCTTCCTTGGTAAAGCCGTCTTCCATGAAGACGTCGATATGCGGAATGAGGTTGAAGGCGATGCGCTTGGGGAACTTCTTTGTCTCGACGGGATCGGAGACGAAGATGGCGCGCGTCTGGGTGAACAGCTCGTCCATCGCGTCCTTGCCGGCACCCGACACCGACTGGTAGGTCGAGACGACAACGCGCTCGATGTGGGCCTTGTCATGCAGCGGCTTCAGCGCCACGACGAGCTGGGCGGTAGAGCAGTTGGGATTGGCGATGATGTATTTCTTGGTGAAGCCGGCGACGGCGTCGGCGTTGACCTCGGGCACGACCAGCGGCACGTCCTCGTCATAGCGCCAGGCCGAGGAATTATCGATGACGACGCATTTCTGAGCGGCGATCTTCGGCGACCATTCCTTGGAGATCGAGCCACCGGCCGACATGACGCAGATGTCGATGTCGGAGAAGTCGACGTTCTCAAGCGCCCGCACCTTCAGCGTCTTGTCGCCAAATGACACCTCGGTGCCCTGGCTTCTCCGCGAAGCGATGGCCACGACCTCGTCGGCCGGGAAACCGCGTTCGGCGAGGATCGAAAGCATTTCGCGGCCCACGTTTCCGGTGGCGCCGACCACAGCGACTTTGTAACCCATGTTGGACAGACCTTCTGATGTGCGGCTTTGCGCCGTAAAAGTCGTCCCCCGCCTTGTCTGGCGGCCGGTCACTCTTCAGTCTGTCAGGGAGACGTTCGAGGAGGCCACCTTCCGCCTCCTCTGACCCCGAGGAGGACGGTGCGGGGCGAGGAAGCGTCGATCACGTCGTGGTCGTTTTCGTCGTCGCCGTTTTCGTCATGGCAAACCCCGCCGGGGCGATACCCAGCGCGAAGACAGCCTGACAGAAACCATTCGCGAGCAACATGGACCATTCCTCTCTCGAATGTCGGGCTTTATGGCCGAAAGGGCAGGGCGGGTCAAGACGAATTGGGGTTGGCGGCCTGTTGCCCTTCCCGCCGCCCAGAAGGATCGTCGGGCGATCGCTTCGCTGATCCAATCGACATGCTGTCCGAAATATTACTTATGCAACATCGGTTTTTGATAATAGCCAGCACAAGCAATCCTTTACCGTCTGGTTGTAGACCTTTCGACAACTCCCTCTTGAGGGAAAACACAAATCAAGGCGAGGCGAGCATGTCACTGTTCGGACGCAGGACGTCTTCCGACAAGATCAAGATCAACTTTTTCGACAGCACGCCCGATGCCGTCCTGGTTATCGCCGACGGCAAGTTCATCGAATGCAATGCCGCCGCCGTCAGGATGTTCGGGATGTCTTCGAAGACCGCCCTGACCGCCGCTACCCCGGCGGCGCTGTCGCCGTCGACCCAGCCGGACGGCCAGTCGTCAGCAGAGAAGTCCAAGGCGCTGATCGGCGAGGCGATGGCCAAAGGCTACAAGCGTTTCGAGTGGATGCACCGGCGGGCCGACGGCGTCGAGTTCCCCGTTCTGGTAACCCTCATCCTGTCCAAGGTCGATGGCCGGCCGGTGGTCCTCACCAATCTCGCCGACCTCACCGAGGCCTGGCGCGAGCGCGAGGAGAGGCGCGCGGAGGAAGCGCGGAGCGCCAAGGCCTCGACGCTGCAGCACCTCACCGTCGAGTTCGATCGCAATGTATCGGTGGCGCTTGGCACGGTGGGCCAGGTTGCCGACCAGCTCGAAACGTCGTCACAGGCGATGTCGGGTTCGGCCGACCAGACCAACCGCCAGCTCACCGAGCTCGCCGCCGCCTCCGAACAGGTATCGTCGGCAGTCGGCATCGTCGCCGAATCGGCCGGGGAGCTGTCGGCGTCGATCGCCGAGATCGGTCGGCAGGTTCACCAGTCGAGCAGCATTTCGAACGCCGCCAACGAAGAGGCGCGCCATACCAATGAGATCGTCCGGGGCCTGACCGAGAGTTCCGCCAAGATCGGCGAGGTGATCAGCCTGATCAACGGCATCGCCAGCCAGACCAATCTGCTCGCCCTCAACGCCACCATCGAGGCGGCGCGGGCCGGCGAGGCGGGGCGTGGCTTTGCCGTGGTGGCCGCCGAGGTGAAGGCGCTCGCCAACCAGACGACGCGCGCCACCGACGAGATCGGTGCCCAGATCGGTGCCGTACAGGCAGCGACCACTCAGGCGGTCGGGGCCATTGGCAGCATCGCCACCCGCATCGGCGAGATCAACGAGATTGCCGGCGCCATCGCTGCGGCGGTTGAACAGCAGTCGCGCGCCACCGCCGCCATCGCCAGCAACATCCAGCAGGCGTCGACGGCGAGCCAAAAGGTGTCGGTCAACACCGGCGGCGTTGCTCACGCCTCGGTGGAGACGCGCAAGGCGGCCGAGGCCGTATTGAGTTCGGCCCAGGCCCTGTCCGGCGAGGCCGGTGGCCTGCGCTCCACCGTCGACCACTTCCTGCAGGGCGTCCGGCAGGCGTAAGGGCAAACTATGCTGACGTGACATGAAAAGGCCCACCCCGCGCGGGGTGGGCCTTGATGCGTTGTGGCCTCCGGCCGATCTGCCGGCAGCGCTGCCGTTATGCCGCGAGCTGCCTCAGCACGTAGTGCAGAATGCCGCCGTTGCGGTAGTAGTCGAGCTCGTCGAGCGTATCGATGCGGCAGAGGAGCGGCACGTCGACCTGAGTGCCATCGGTGCGGGTGATCTTCGCCGTCAGCGTCTGCCGCGGCTTGACCTCGGTGATGCCCTCGATGGACACCGTTTCGTCGCCGACGAGGCCAAGGCTCTGCCAGTTGGTCCCTTCCTCGAAGGTCAGCGGCACGATGCCCATGCCGACGAGGTTGGAGCGGTGGATGCGCTCGAAGCTCTCGGCGATCACCGCCTTGACGCCGAGAAGGTTGGTGCCCTTGGCCGCCCAGTCGCGCGACGAGCCGTTGCCGTACTCAACGCCAGCGAAGATGACGAGCGGCACGCTGTCTTCCTTGTAGCGCATGGCGGCATCATAGATGGACATCCGGTCGCCTGAGGGATGGTGGATGGTCCAGCCACCTTCGACGACATTGCCGGTGTCGTCCTTCACCATGTTGTTCTTGATGCGGATGTTGGCGAAGGTGCCACGCATCATCACTTCATGGTTGCCGCGCCGGGTGCCATACTGGTTGAAGTCGGCCGGCCGCACCTGATGGCCGGTGAGATACTGACCGGCCGGGCTGGCCACCTTGATCGAACCGGCCGGAGAGATGTGGTCGGTGGTGATCTTGTCGCCGAACAGGCCGAGGATGCGGGCGCCGACGATGTTGGTGACCGGCGGCGGCGTCATGGTGATGCCGGCGAAATAGGGCGGGTTCTGCACGTAGGTCGAGCCGATGTTCCAGCCGTAGGTCTGGCCGATGCCGGCCTCTACGGCGCGCCAGCGGGCGTCACCCTTGAAGACGTCGGCGTATTTTTCCTTGAACATGCCGGCGGTGATGTAGGTGGCGATCGTCTGGTTCACCTCGTTGCTCGACGGCCAGATGTCACGGAGGTAGACCGGCTCACCGCTGACACCCGAACCGAGCGGCTCAGTCGACAGGTCTTTCTGCATGCTGCCGGCCAGTGCGTAGGCGACGACCAGCGGTGGCGAGGCCAGATAGTTGGCTTGCACGTCGGGGCTGACGCGGCCCTCGAAGTTGCGGTTGCCGGACAGCACGGCGGCGGCAACGATGCCCTTGTCGTTGATCGTCTGCGAGATCGGTCCCGGCAGCGGGCCGGAATTGCCGATACAGGTGGTACAGCCGAAGCCGACGAGGTTGAAGCCGAGGGCATCGAGATCGGTCTGCAGGCCGGACTTGGCGAGATACTCGGCGACGACCTGCGAACCGGGCGCCAGCGATGTCTTCACCCACGGCTTCACTTTGAGGCCCTTCTGCCGCGCCTTGCGGGCGAGCAGACCGGCGGCGACCAGCACGCTCGGGTTTGAGGTGTTGGTGCAGGAGGTGATGGCGGCGATCACCACGTCGCCGTGGCCGAGGTCGAAGTTGCCCCCCTCGACCGGGTAGCGTGTGGCGATGTCGGTGAACTTCTTGTACTCGGTCTCCATGGCGGCGGCGAAACCGGCCTTGGCTTCGCTGAGCGACACCCGGCCCTCCGGCCGCTTGGGACCGGCCAGCGACGGCACAACGGTGGAGAGGTCGAGTTCCAAAACGTCGGTGAACACCGGATCGGGCGTGTCGGCGGTGCGGTAGAGGCCCTGGGCGCGGGCGTAGGCATCGACGAGGGCGACGCGGTCGTCGGCGCGGCCGGAGAACCTCAGATAGCGGATGGTTTCGGAGTCGACGGGGAAGAAGCCGCAGGTGGCGCCGTATTCCGGACCCATGTTGGCGATGGTCGCGCGGTCGGCCAGCGTCAGGCTGTCGAGGCCGGGGCCGAAATACTCGACGAACTTGCCGACGACACCCTTTTTGCGCAGCATCTGGGTGACGGTCAGCACCACGTCGGTGGCGGTGACGCCCTCGGTCACCTTGCCGGTCAGCTTGAAGCCGACCACCTCGGGGATGAGCATGGAAACCGGCTGGCCAAGCATGGCCGCCTCGGCCTCGATGCCGCCAACGCCCCAACCGAGCACCGAGAGGCCGTTGACCATGGTGGTGTGGCTGTCGGTGCCGACGCAGGTGTCGGGATAGGCGTAGGTGACGTTGCCCTCGTCAGTGGTCCATACGGTTTGGGCGAGGTATTCAAGATTGACCTGATGGCAGATGCCGGTGCCCGGCGGCACGACCCGGAAGTTGTGGAAGGCGTTCTGGCCCCACTTCAGGAAGTTATAGCGCTCGATGTTCTGTTCGTATTCGCGGGCAACGTTCTGGGCCAGCGATGAGCTGCTGCCGAAATAGTCGACGACGACCGAGTGGTCGATGACGAGATCGACGGGAACGAGCGGGTTGATCTTGCGGGGATCGCCACCGAGGGCGACCATGGCGTCGCGCATCGCCGCGAGGTCGACGACGGCCGGTACGCCGGTAAAGTCCTGCATCAGCACGCGGGCGGGGCGGTAGGCGATCTCCTTGTCGACCTTGCCCTTGTTGTCCAGCCAGGCGGCCATGGCGCGGATGTCGGCCTCGGTTACCGAACGGCCGTCCTCGAAACGCAGCAGGTTTTCGAGGATCACCTTCAGTGACATCGGAAGACGCGAGACGCCGGCAAGGCCATTCTCCTCCGCCGCCTTCAGGTCATAGTAGACATAGGTCTTCGAACCGACCTGAAGTTCCTTCTTGGACTTGAAGCTGTCGAGCGACGGCATGCGCGGGGCCCCTTTCGATGCCGGGGGGCGCCTGGCCGAAGCGGACGGCAATGGGAGCCAGCATCCGCTTTGGCAGGGACCTCGCCACCGGCGAGCTGATTGACGTTTACGTAATGGTCAGACGGAGACCGGAGACTTCCTTGCGCCTTATAGAGAATAAGCCGGCGGCTCACCAGACCTTGCGTACGAAATTCTACCACATGAGGTTATCATCCGGGCTCGGCGGCCGGTTCGGTCGAACGAGCCCTAAAAGCGGCTTACGCCGCCAGCCGCGATGCTCTATTGGGGAAGCATGCCCGCGCCGGAGATGCCCGTGAGCCAGCCCTTTCAGCCTTTCCGCCTTGTCGTGGAGGCGCTTGGCGTCGATCGCGGCGGCCGGCGAGTGATCGAGGGCGTCGATCTCACGATCTCGGCCGGGGACGCGGTGCTGGTGACCGGGCCGAATGGCGTCGGCAAGTCGACGCTGCTCAGGGCGCTCGCCGGGCTCGGCCGGCCGGTGAACGGATCGGTGCGCTTTGAAGCCGACGGCGTCGGCGATCCTGACGAGGTCGGCCGCCACGTCCACTATCTCGGCCATCGCGACGCGGTGAAGCCGGCGCTGACGGTCAGGGAGAACCTTGCCTTCTGGCAGGACTTTCTGGGGGGAGAGGGCGGCGCGCCGGTCGAGGCCGCGCTCGAGGTGGTGGGCCTCCTCGATCTCGCCGATTTGCCGGCGGCTTATTTGTCGGCCGGGCAGAGGCGGCGCCTCGCCGTTGCCCGCCTCGTCGCGGTGCGCCGGCCGCTCTGGCTGCTCGATGAGCCGACCGCCGCTCTCGACGCCGCATCGGAAATGAACCTTGTCCGCCTGATGACCGATCATATCGAGCGTGGAGGCGCCGTCGTTGCCGCCACCCACCTCGCCATCGGCCTGGCCGGTACCCGCTCGCTTCGCCTCGTCGCCGGAGAGACTGCCTGATGCCGCCGCTTGTCGCCCTCTACGTCCGCGAGCTGCGCCTGTCCGTCCGGATCGGCGGCGGTGCGCTGATGGGGGTGCTGTTTTATCTGATCGTCGTGACGACGTTTCCCTTCGCCATCGGCCCGGACCTCAATCTTCTCTCCCGTCTCGGGCCGGCCATCCTGTGGATCGGCGCGCTGCTCGCCACGCTGCTCGGCCTTGATCGGCTGTTCGAGGCGGACCGCGACGACGGTGCCCTCGACCTGATGGTCGCCTCGGGTCAGTCGCTGGAGCTCCTGGTGATCGTCAAGGTCCTGGCCCACTGGACGGCGACGGGCTTGCCGCTGGTCGTCGCAGCGCCCTTCCTGTCGCTGCTCTTGGCCATGCCGGTCGATGTGACGATTGCCACCGTGGCGACGCTTCTCGTCGGCACGCCGGCCTTGACCTTCCTTGGCGCGATCGGTGCCGGACTGACGGTATCGTTGAGGCGTGGCGGCCTGCTGCTGCCGATCCTGGTGCTGCCGTTCGCCGTGCCGGTGCTGATCTTCGGCGTTGCCGCGGCGACGGCGGTCGCCTACGACCCGGCGGCCTTCCGCACGCCCTTCCTGCTCATCGTCGCCGTGACGCTGACGGCGGCGGCGATCTCACCGATCGCCACCGCTGCCGCGCTCAGGAACGGGCTTGATTGACGGGATGAATCAGGCGGCCCGGATGGTGGCGAGGAAGCTCTGGAGTTCGACTTGCAGCCGCTCGGCCTGGGCCGAAAGCGCGTCGGAGGCGTGCAGCACTTCCTGGGCGGCTGCCGCCGATTCACCGGCGGCATCGCCGACCTTGATGATGTTGCTCGCCACCGTGCTGGTGCCTTCGGCGGCCTTCTGTACCGAGCCGGCGATCTCCTGCGTCGCCATGCCCTGATCGCGGACCGAGCCGGCCACCATGTTCGACACCCTGGAAATATGGCCGATGGTCTCGGTGATGCGCATGATGGCGTCACTGGAATCGGCCGTCGAGGCCTGGATCGCCGCCACCTGAGCGCCGATCTCGCTGGTGGCCTTGGCGGTCTGGTCGGCAAGCTGCTTGACCTCGGCGGCGACGACGGCAAACCCCTTGCCGGCCTCGCCGGCTCGCGCCGCCTCGATGGTGGCATTCAGCGCCAGAAGGTTTGTCTGGCCGGCGATGGTATTGATCAGGTCGACGACGGCGCCGATCTTTCGGGCCGCGTCCGACAGCTCGCGCACCTTGGCCGCCGTCTCGGATGCGTCCTGCACGGCTTTCGAAGCCACCTCCGTCGACTCGTTCACCTGTCGTCCGATCTCGGCGATCGACGATGCCAGTTCCTCGGCGGCCGCGGCAACGGTGCCGACGCCTGTTGAGGCTGCCTCGGAGGCGGTGGCCACAGTCGACGCCTTCTGCGTCACGTCGGCGGAGGATTGGGAAAGGGTCTGGGCGGACCCGTTGAGCTGGCCGGCGGCGGCGGCGAGCGAGGAGGCGATGCCGCCGACGGTCTGCTCGAACATGTCGGCCAGCTGCCGCACCTCGTTGCGCCTCAGCTCGGCCTGTGCCGCCGCGTCGGCTTCGCGGGTGGCACGCGTCTCGGCCGCCTGGGCGAGACCTGTCTTGAATACCTCGAGCGCACCGGCCATGGCGCCCACTTCGTCCTTGCGACCAAGGCCGGGGACCGCCGTGCGGAGGTCGCCGTCCGAGACCTTCTCCATGGCCAGGGAGATGGCGACAACCGGCCGCGAGATCGAGCGGCCAATGACGAAGGCCAGGACCATGGCGCCGACGACCGATACGCCCGCCACGATCAGCAGCATGCGGCGGATGGTATCGAGGAGGCCGGTGGTGGCCACGCCGATCGACGTCGATTCGATCGAAGCGGTCGAGCGGACGGCGGCCACCTTGTTCGCAATGGCCGTCGAGGCGTTGAGCAGGTCCTTGGACGTCAGCGAGCGCAGATCGGCGGAGATCTGGTTGGCCTGGCGATAGGCCTCCTGATAGGCGGTCGCGGATTTCAGCACCTTGCCGAGCTGGGCCGCCTCCTGACCGGCGCCAACCGCCTTGATCACCAGGTTAAGCCTCTGAACGAGGCCGTTGAAGCCGGCGTCCGCCGCCTTGAGGTCGTCCGCCGAACCGTTGTTCAGCAGCTTGTAAACCGCGAGGCGGCCGGCGTTGTACTGCTCGGTCGCCTTGGTGGCGATGGGAATGATCGCCGGCTTGTCCAGCTTGTCGACCTTGGAGGAGAAGAACAGCATATCGTTCTTCAGCTTGTCGCCCAGCGGCTCGACGCTGTCGTGGATGATCTTCTGCTGGCCGATCTTGAGGTCGGTGAGCTTGGTCAGTACGCCGCTGTAGGTGTCGAACAGCGAAGCGATGGCCGTCATGTTGTCCTTGCGCTTGCCTTCGTCGATCTTGCTGATGGCGTTGGCGATCGAGGCGCGCGTGGTTTCGGCGGCAGCCTTGGCGTCCGACAGGGCGGTCTCGCTGCCGGCCGCCAAGTAGGCGTTGACCTTGGCCGTGAGGTCGAGGAAGGCATAGTCGATGTCGCGCGTCAGCTGCACTTCGTCGCCGCGGCTGCGGTGCTGGTCGAAGGAGCGCTCGAAGGAACTGAGCGAGAAGAGCGACAGGCCGGCGCAGACGACGAGCAACGCGATGACCAGTGCAAAGGCCACAAAAACCTTGGAACCGATGGACAGATTATTGAACAGACGTGCCATCGCTTCTTTCCCCCCAATGTCCTGAAATCTTTCGCTTTTGCGAACAGACTCGGAGACGCCGCCAAAACACCCTCGGATACGTCCGAAGGCTTGCGTATCGGGTGATGATAGAGGCACGCTGTTAAAGTTTTCCAAACAATAGAGTTGAAAGCTGCCGTTTCTTTACATGTAAATAATAACAAGCCCAAAGGTATCATGTCACGGACAGGAGGCCGGCCGTCGGTTTCAACTGTGGCGGCTGAGAACGGCCGTCGGTAGTGCCTTGCCGGCAAAATGCGCCGCGAGGTTGGTACGCACCAATGCCCCCATTGCTCGCCGCGTCGCAACGGTGGCGCTGCCCTGGTGCGGCGACAGCACGACGTTGCCGAGGCGGGAAAAGCGCGGGTCGATGGTCGGCTCATCCCGGAACACGTCAAGGCCGGCGCCGGCGATCGCGCCGCTCTCCAGGGCGGCGATCAGCGCCGCCTCGTCGACGGTGGTGCCGCGTGAGATGTTGACGAGAAGGCCATCGCGACCGAGAGCGGTGATCGTGGCCGCATCGACGAGGCCGACGGTGTCGCCGCCGCCGGCCACCGCCACCACCAGAATGTCGGCCCAGGCGGACAGTGCGGCAGGCGTTGGAAAGGCCTGCCAGGACGAAGAGGGTTTTGGCGAACGGTTCCAGTAGCCGATTTTCGTGTCGAAGCCGGCGAAGCGGCGGGCGATTGCCTCGCCGATGCGGCCAAGGCCAACGATGCCGACCTTGCAACCGGCGACGTTGCCGGTGAGCGGCATGGCCCCGTTCGGCCAGGCGCCGGATCGCACAAAGGCGTCGCCGTCAACGATGCGGCGGGCGAGTGCCAGCGTCAACGCCAGCGCCATGTCGGCAACGTCGGCAGTGAGCACGTCGGGCGTGGTGGTGACGGCGACGTTGCACCGCGCGGCGGCCTCGAGGTCGACCCTGTCGTAGCCGACGCCATAAACGGCGATCAGTTCCAGGGCCGGCAGCGCTTCGATCAGCGCCGCCTCGGCGCCCCGGCCGCCCGAGGTGACCAGCGCCGTGATGTCGGCAGTTGTGGCAAGCCCGCCCAATCCCCCGGCCGGCAGGTCGATGAGCTCGTAGGCCTCGCGCATCGGCGCGAGATCCCAGTCTGGCATCGGCGAGACCATCAGGACCTTCGGACGGGACGGCGGAACGGCTGACATGGGCGGACTCCAGTTGTTGCGCACCGGGCGGCGACCGACTGGTCGCTCCCCCCAGGGCGCCGCGTCCTTGACGCGCTCATTTGGTGTAACGATAGTGCCATCCAACAGGTCGGGAAAGAGCGGTTGCCACTGCTGGGAGGAAAGCATGAGCGACTACGACACGTTCGACGACCGGTTCGGGTCGCTGATCATCGGCAGCGCCGCCCTCGAACGGCTATGGACCGGAGGGCGCTGGGTTGAGGGGCCGGTTTACGTGCCCGCCGCCAAGGCTGTTCTCTGGTCGGATATCCCCGAGGATCGCCTCATGCGCTATGACGAGACGAGTGGCGCCGTTTCGGTGTTCGAGCACCCTTGCGGCTATCACAACGGCCACACGCTCGACGCGTTTGGCCGCGTCGTTGCCTGCGAGCACGGCGGTCGCCGGATCTCCCGCCTCGGCTTCAATGGCCGCTGGGAGACCGTCGTCGATCGGTTCGACGGCAAGCGTCTCAACTCGCCCAACGACGTGGTGGTGAAGTCGGACGGCAGTCTCTGGTTCTCGGACCCGAGCTACGGCATCGACAGCGACTATGAGGGTCATGCGGCGGACAGCGAGATCGGCGCCTGCAACGTCTATCGCCATGATCCGCTGACCGGCGAGACGACGGCGGTGGTAATCGGCATCGACCGTCCCAATGGTCTCGCCTTCTCGCCGGATGAGCGCATCCTCTACGTCTCGGATACGTCGCTGTCCGACACCCCGGCCATCCACGCTTTCTCCGTTGCGGATGACGGGCGTACGCTCGGCAAGGATCGCGTGTTCGCCATTGCCGAGGCCGGCTTCTTCGACGGCTTCCGTCTCGACCGGGCGGGCAATCTCTGGACGTCCGGCGGTGACGGCGTTCGTGTGTACGCCTCGGATGGCACGCTGCTGGGCCGCATCAACATCCCCGAAACGGTGTCCAACCTGTGTTTCGGTGGTCCCAAGCGCAACCGGCTCTATATTACCGCCACTTCGTCGCTCTATGCGGTCTTCGTTCGTGCGGTGCCGGCAGACCGGCCGTAGCCACCGGCAGGGCGGGGCGGCGGACCTGACACGCCCGAAAAATTGCACGCTCTTCAGATCAAGCGGACGCTTGAAAACAAGGGGATAGAGCAAGACTCCGTTTCAGCCGGATCGGTTCTTGCGCTAGGCCATAAGTCGTGCACATCGATAAGCGTTACCACGTAACCAACGGTGCCGACAGCGATTTCCTGGCGGCAGAGTTATCGGCCGAAGCCTCATCGAACCAGAAAACTGTCGACACGCCCGCCAAACTCGATATTGATCTGAGGCAATTAGCAGTTTCCGGAGTTGACCCAACGTGGGCGAAGATCGTGCTCGACTCAACCTGAAAAGTCTGGCCCGCCACCTTGATTTGTCGATCACAACCGTCAGTCGAGCGTTGCGAAACGGGCCGGAGGTCCGCAAGGAGACGATCGAACGCGTTCAGAAGGCGGCGGCTGAGCTCGGCTATGTTCGCGACGTCGGCGGCCTGACGCTGAGGACCGGCCTGTCCTATTCCATCTGCGTGTTGATGTCGGCGGTGGCGCCGGACGATATTGCCGACACCGGCTCGGTGGGGCTGCTGCAGGGCGTCCACGAAGTGGCGCAGGCTGCTGGTTACGCGGTGACCGCCGTGCCGCTCGCTCCCGGCGCCGACCCGATCGACGCGCTGAAGACCATCATCGATGGTCGCCGCGCCGACGGATTGATCTTCGACCACACCCTGCCGATGGACCCGCGCGTCCGCTTCCTCCTGGAGCGTGACTTTCCCTTCGTCACCTTCGGGCGCACCGAACTGTTCACGCCGCACGCCTGGTTCGATATCGACGACGAGGACGCCACCTATCGGGCGGTGCGGCATCTCCTGGCGAACGGCTACCGCCGCATCTGCCTGATCAATCCACCGATCGAATTCATGTTCTCGCAATACCGGCTTCGTGGCTATCGCAAGGCCCTGGCCGAGGCCGGCATGGAGGTTGATTCCCGTCTCGTCCTTGACCTCGATCTCACGGCGCGTCGAACGCGTGCCTCGGTGAAGGACCTGATGCTGCAGGAGAGCCCGCCCGACGCTTTCATCTGCGTCAACGATATTACCTCGCTCGGCATGATGACCGGTCTGCGCGACATTGGCCTTGATCCGGCCGATTTCGGCTTCTGCGCCTCGACCACCACCCGGCTGATCGAATATGTCGAGCCGACGCCGGTGAGTTTCTATTTCCCGCTGCAGGAAGCCGGGCGCCGACTGACGCGTCTGATGCTGCGCCGCCTTGAGGGCGAAACCGACATCAGCCAGTTGCAGGAGTTGGCCGTCGCCGAGATGCACGTGCCGACGCGCCGCTGATTTTTTCGCTTTTCCCTCGGGGATTGACCGGCTCTCAACCATCGGCCGAGTGTCTCTTTTGGACTGCAATCGTTTCGGTTGCCCGGTCGAAACGGCCGGGCTATGGTGCGCCGTTTCCCCGCGTCCGTCGCTCCGTGGGGAAGGGACGTTTGTTCCGGAGGAGCAGCGGCTTCCGACATTTTCGAGATTTTCATGGCTGACCTCGTCAATCGCGCCTCCGCGAAGGACCTCGCGGGAAACTGGATGCTTCACGCGACGGATGAATCGATTTCCGTACCGTTTCCCCTGCCGGGTGATGCCCTCTCGGCGCTGATCGTCGCCGGTGTCCTGCCCGATCCCTATGTCGGGGAGAACGAACTCGTGGTGCGCTGGCCGGCCGAGCGCGACTGGATCGCCCGCCGCAGCTTCTCCATGGATGCCGATGCGCTCGCCTATCCCTGGGCACTCCATGTCGATGGTCTCGACACCGTCGCCGAAGTGCGGATCAACGGTCAACTGGTGCTCACGGCTGCCAACATGTTCCGCCCGCATCGGGCCGAGGTCGGCAGTGCGCTTCGTGTCGGCGACAACGCGATCGAGATCCTCTTCCGTTCCAATAACGCGGCTGCCGCCGCCGCTGCTGCCGCGCAGCCGTTCGAGCAACCCTATAGCGCGCAGATGCAGCCGATCCCGCACATCAATCTTTTGCGGAAGGTGCAGTGCCACGCCGGCTGGGACTGGAACATTGCCATGATGCCCTTCGGCCTCTACGGCGACATCCGCCTTGAGCGCGCCGACCTGCCGGCCATCGCCTACGTCCAGCATCGCCAGCGCCATGATGCGGCGACGGGTGCCGTCGAGGTCGACGTTGAGGTCAGGATCGAAGCAAAGACGGCTGGTGAGGAACTGCTCACCGTTGAGCTCGGCGAAGAGAAAACCAGCCTGCAGGTCACCTGTTCGGCCGGAACCAGCGTTGTCATAACGACGCTCACGATCGAACGTCCCCGCCTCTGGTGGCCGGTCGGCTCGGGTGAGCAGCCGCTCTACGATCTGACGGTGACCGTCGGTGGCAACGCCCATCGCCAAAGGATCGGTCTCCGCCGTCTGGAAGTGGTGACGAAGCGCGACGAGATCGGGGTGCCGCTGACGGTCCGCATCAACGGCCTCGACCTGTTCTGCCGCGGCGCCAACTGGATCCCCGGCGACGCGTTGCCCTCGCGCATCACGCCGGACACGGTGCGGCCGCTCCTCGAGGACGCCGCCGCCGTCGGCATGAACATGCTGCGCGTCTGGGGTGGCGGCCAGTATGAGCCCGACTGGTTCTACGACCTCTGTGACGAGCTCGGCATCCTCGTCTGGCAGGACATGATGTTCGGCTGCGCCCTTTATCCGGCCGACGACGCCTTCCTCGCCGACGTGGATCGCGAGATCGAGCACCAGGTGCGGCGGATGTCGCACCACGCGTCGATCGCCCTT